>MDTE01039445.1_pt1 | contig 11728 bp, 14 predicted proteins | sample 811231 | NCBI WGS metagenome assembly MDTE01 (sample SAMN05326651, study PRJNA326480) | marine metagenome | isolation source: seawater | place: Indian Ocean: Red Sea | collected 2010
AATAATTAAACTGCTATTATCAATAAATATATCTTTCCACATAATAGGATCTGATGCTGCAATTCTTGTAAAATCTCTTAATCCTCCAGCGCTATATCTAACAACATCTTTCTTTAATTTTTCATTATCACCCATTGCAGTTTTAACAATATTGTAAGCTATAACGTGTGGTAAGTGGCTTGTAAGAGACAATATTTTGTCATGATCGTCTAGGGACATAATTTTTACTTTACTACCTATTAACTCCCAGAAAAAAGAAACTTTTTTTACCTCTGAATTTTTTATATTTGAGTCTGGAGTGAGTATAGTCCACCTATCTTTAAATAAATCAGCAAAACCTGCCGTTGGACCACTTTTCTCAGTTCCAGCAACTGGGTGGGCTGGAACCCATATGATATTTTTCAAATTTATTTTTTTAACAATCGCATCTACACTTTTCTTTACTGAGCTCGTATCTGTTAAAATTGAATTTGGTTTAAGATAATCTTTTATTGATTTAATTGCAGTCTCAAAACTACTTAAAGGGGTGGCAACTAGAACTAGATCTGCATTTTTTACTGCATCCCCTGGATTAGAAAAAATCTCATCAGAAAGATTTTCCTTTTTTATTATTTCTTTCACAGAACTATTGTTGTCGAAGGATATTATTTTTTTAACTGTCCCGTTCCTCTTTAAAGCCCTAAAAACCGAGGAGCCTATTAAACCACAACCTATTATTGTAACCTGATCAAACATTAAATATTTTCCTTATAATTGAAATAAATTTTTTATTTTCAAAACTATTTCCTATCGTAACCCTCAATGAATTTTTAATATTGTAAACATCCATTTGCCTAACTAGAATTCCTGCATTTGCCAGCTTATTAAAGATTTGTGATGCAGATTTATTCACAAAATCAAAATTTAAAAGAAAAAAATTTACATTTGTTCTATTTGTAGAAATTCCGATTTCATCTATTACTTTAAATATTTTTTCTGCCCAAAAATTATTATGTTTTATAGCCTTATGAAGCCATTTTATATCTTGAACAGCTTGTGTTGCCGCGAATAAAGCGGGTCTACTGACATTAAAAGGAGGTTTAATTTCATATAGCTTTTTAATTATAGCTTTAGGGCCATATCCCCAGCCGATTCTCAATCCGGCTAAACCATAAATTTTTGAAAATGTTCTTGTTATCAAAACATTTTTTGATTTAGAAAATAATTGAATGCCTGAAGCAAAATTTGGATCATTTATATATTCACAGTAAGCATCATCAACGATTAATAAAATGTCACTTCTTAATTTTTTTCTTAATTCCACCATCTCATATTTATTTAAATATGTCCCTGTTGGATTGTTAGGGTTAGCTAAAAAAACAATTTTAGTTTTTCTGTTAACTTTATTTAAAATAGATTGGACAGAAGAACTAAAGTTTTCCTCTTTAGCATATCTTACTTTGGCACCACACATTCTGCTGTAAATTCGGTAAATTATAAAACTGTACTCAGAAACTACAACCTCATCGCCTTTGTTTAGAAAAAGTTTGCACACTAATTCAAAAATTTGATCAGAGCCAGACCCTAGAATAATTCTATTCCTTTCCAATTTAAATTTTTTTGCTAAAACTTTTCTAAAAAAGGTTCCATCAGAGTCAGGATATCTTACAAAACCTTTGCCGATTGAGTTATAAGCTTTTATAGCTTTTGGGCTTGGACCTAGTGCCGACTCATTGGCAGACAACTTAATGGGACTTTTTCTACTTTTGAATAGACTTAGTCCAGCAACATATTTTTCAGCTATAATTTTTTTGGGCTTTGGTAATTTCATAATATTTTTAATGTCTTATATTAAAAGAGACTCTATTTGTATAATGGAATTAATTTATTTGAATAAATTGACATGTTTGTGGCGATTTAGTATACATTCGCATAGCGCTGATTTAACCAAAATTGCGAGCGCTAAGTAAATGCAGCTAAACAGGGATTTTTTGCCCAGTCTAGCTGGGTTTTTTTTTATATGAATGAAAAATTAGAAAATATTAAAAAATTAAATATTAGCAAACCTCTTTTGCTGGACTGTAAGCAGACTGTAAGCAACTTTCCTTTAGCATATGAAACTTACGGAGAATTAAATAAAAATAAAGATAATGCTATTTTAGTTTTTCATGCTCTTACCGGTGATCAATTTGTTAGTGGAACTAATCCTGTAACTAAAAAAGAAGGGTGGTGGAACACTGCAGTTGGTTCAGGAAAAGCTATTGATACAAATAAATATTTTGTAATTTGTGCAAATGTCATTGGAGGATGTATGGGTTCCTGGGGTCCTAAAGAAATAAATAAAAAAACCAATGAACCTTATGGGCTAAACTTTCCCGTTATAACGATTAGAGATATTATCAAAGCTCAAGAGACACTTCTTGATCATTTGGGAATAAAAAAGCTACTATGTGCAACAGGAGGTTCTATGGGTGGAATGCAAGCATTACAATTCTGTGCAACTTTCCCTAATAGAACTTTTTCTGCGATACCTATTGCTTGTAGTACAAGTCATAGTGCACAAAATATTGCATTAAATGAATTAGCAAGACAGGCGGTAATGGCTGATCCTGTTTGGGACAAGGGTAAATATTTAAAAAAAAATGTTCAACCTAAAAATGGTCTAGCTGTTGCAAGAATGGTTGGGCATATTAGTTATTTGTCAGAAAAAGGTATGCAGGAAAAGTTTGGAAGAAAACTTCAGGAAAAAGCTGATTATGAGTTCAGTTTTGATGCTGACTTTCAGGTAGAAAGTTATTTAAGACACCAAGGTTACACATTTGTAGAAAGATTTGATGCAAATTCTATTTTGTATATTACTAGAGCCATGGATTATTTTGACTTATCCAGACAATTTAAAGGTGGACTTGTAGAAGCTTTTCAAAATCAACAAACTAAATTCTTAGTAATTTCTTTTTCGTCTGATTGGCTTTACACAACTAGAGAGAATAAAGATACAGTTATAGCTCTTAATGCCGCTGGCGCAGATGTATCCTTTGCTGAAATTAAAACAGATAAAGGCCATGACTCTTTTCTGGTAAATGAACCTGAGTTTTTAAAAACAATAAAAGGTTTTATAGACTCTATGCATATAAAATTTAAAAATGAAAAAAGAATTTAAAGTCATCGCTGATCTTTTGCCTAAGAATGTAAGTGTACTAGATGTAGGCTGTGGAGATGGATCTCTTATAAATTTATTAATTAAAGAAAAAAATATAAAAGCTAGAGGTTTGGAGATTAAAGAGGAATACGTAAAAAAATGTATTAGCAGGGGACTTTCGGTTATAGAAGGTGATGCTGAAACAGAGCTTCATCAATTTCCAAATCAATCTTTTGATTTTGTAATTTTGAGTCAAACTCTTCAGGCTTTTTATAATCCCGAGAAAGTTTTAAAAGATTTATTAAGAGTAGGAAAGTCTGCAATTGTGTCTATCCCTAATTTTGGATATTGGAAGGTTAGGACTAGTTTATTATTTTTTGGAAAAATGCCAGTAACAAAAACTCTTCCAAATAGTTGGCATGACACCCCTAATCTTCATATGTGCACTATAAAAGATTTATTTAATTTTTGTTTTGAAAAGAATATTAAAATCAATAAAATTATAGGGCTCAATGAGAAAAGAACATCAGAGATAAAAAAAAGTAATCTTGAAATAAAAAATCTTTTTTCTAAAATTGGAATATTCTGGTTAGGTTAAAATGCTTGAAATTTCTATCATTAAATGTCTCTCAGATAATTTTTCATATTTAATTAGAGATAAAAAAACTGGTTTAGTCGGTGTAGTAGATCCTTCAGAATTTGAACCTGTAGATAAGGAAATTGCTATAAAATTTAAAAAATTGGATTTTATATTAAACACCCATCATCATAATGATCATGTGGGTGGAAATTTAGATTTAAAAAAAAAATACAAATCAAAAATTATTTGTTCAGCATATGGCAAAAGTCAAATTCCAGGAGCAGATATTAAAAAAAAAGACGGTGAAATATTTGAACTTGGAGAGACAATTTTCAAAATTTTCCATATACCGGGTCATACTATTGATCATATTTTATTTTTTAGTGAGAATGCAAAAGTAGTATTTACAGGTGATACATTATTTTCTCTTGGATGTGGAAGAGTTTTTGAAGGGACACATGAACAAATGTTTAAATCAATAGAAAAAATAAAAGGCCTGCCAAAAAATACAATGATCTACTGTGGTCATGAATATACTGATACCAATGGAAAGTTTTGTGCGAGCATAGATGGAGAAAATAATAAACTTTTAAGCAAAATTAAAGAAGTTAAAAATCAATTAAAAAAAAATAATCCCACTATTCCTGTGCTTCTAGCTGACGAATTAGAAACTAATATATTTTTAAGATATGATGATGAAAAAATTAAACATAATCTTAAAATGGATAATAGCTCAAAATTGGAAGTTTTTACAAAGTTACGGAATTTAAAAGATCAATTTTAACATCATTGAACTTGACTTGGTAAAGTACCGGGTTATATTGCCTTAAATTTTAATAGAGAATAATTTATGTCTTTTGCAATAATTGAAACTGGCGGAAAGCAGTACAAAGTATCTGCTAGCAATATCCTAAAAGTAGAAAAGCTTGATATCCAAAAGGGCGGTAAGGTAGAGTTCAAAAAGGTTCTTCTAGTAAACGACGATAAAACTACAGAGGTTGGAAACCCAATAGTAAACGGAGCTATAGTCGAAGGATTGTTGCTAGATAATATAAAAGATAAAAAGATAATAGTATTTAAAAAAAGAAGAAGACAAAATTCAAGAAAAAGATATGGTCACAGACAATTACTTTCCAAAATTCAAATAACTAAAATATTATCTAAGGGTGGCAAGGTGATATCTGAAGCTAAGTTAGATAAAATTAAATTGTCAAATGAACAAAAATCTGAAAAAAGAATATCAACTAAAAAGGAAAAGGCTTCAAAAAAAACAATAACTAAAGCAAAAACTAAAAAGTAAAAACTATGGCAACAAAAAAAGCTGGTGGATCATCAAAAAATGGACGAGATAGTGCAGGACGAAGGCTCGGTGTAAAAAAGTATGGAGAACAAATCGTCAAGCCAGGAAATATAATTGTTCGTCAAAGAGGTACCAGAATTCACCCAGGTCACAATGTGGGCATGGGAAAGGATCACTCAATTTTTTCTTTAATTAGTGGGAAAGTAAAGTTTAAAAAATCCAAATCAAACAGAACTCTTGTTTCTGTAGTTCCCAAATAAATTTAGTAATTAATACAATTACTTTTCAACATGAAATTTTTAGATCAAGCAAAGATTTATATTAAAGCTGGAAATGGCGGTACGGGTGCTTCTAGTTTCAGAAGAGAAAAATATATTGAATTTGGTGGACCTGATGGAGGAGATGGTGGTAATGGAGGCTCCATAATTTTAGAGTCCGAAAGAAACCTTAACACATTAATCGATTTTAGATATACACAACATTTTAAGGCAGAAAACGGTAAAGCAGGTAGTAAGAAAAATAAAACTGGAGCAGGTGGAAAAGATTTAACTCTAAAAATTCCTGTAGGAACCCAAGTATACGAAGAAGATAACAATACATTAATTTATGATTTTACAAAAAATAAAGAAAGATTTGTAGTTGCCAATGGTGGAAAAGGTGGTTCAGGAAATACAAAATTTAAAAGTTCTACCAATAGAGCTCCAAGAAGAAAAACAGATGGCAGTAAAGGTGAAGAATTTTGGATTTGGCTTCAACTTAAAGTTATAGCTGATATTGGAATTATAGGTCTTCCAAATGCTGGTAAATCAAGTTTACTGTCTAAATGTACTCGAGCAAAACCAAAGATTGCAAATTATCCGTTTACAACAATTAATCCAAATCTAGGAGTACTAAATGTTAACAATAGGGAAATTATTTTAGCGGACATACCTGGTCTAATTGAAGGGTCTCATAAAGGTATAGGTCTTGGAGATAAATTTTTGAGACACATTGAAAGATGTAAAACATTGATACATTTAATTGATATATCGGAAGACAACATGCTAGAAAACTATTTGAAAGTCAGAGTTGAATTGTCTAAATATGATAAAAGTATTCTGAAAAAAAAAGAATTGATAATACTCAATAAGATAGACTTGATAGATGATAAGACAACCAATGAAAAACTTAAAAAATTTAAGAAAAAAATTAAAAAAAATCTAGAAATCGTATCTCTTATTACAAACAAAAATTTAGAAAGAGTAAAAAAGATAATTTATAAAAATGTATATAGATAACGCTAAAATTATTGTTATAAAGCTTGGTTCCTCTAACCTTGTTGATAAAAAAGGAAGATTAAAGGAGAATTGGCTTAAAAGTTTTGTACAAGATATAAAAAAACTAAAAAAAGGAGGGAAAGATTTTGTTATCGTTTCTTCAGGAGCTATTGCATTGGGGCAAAACTATTTGAGAGTAAAGAAGAAAAGATTAAAGATAGAAATGAGCCAAGCTTTAGCTTCTATAGGACAAATTCACTTAACCAATATTTACAGAAAAATGTTTGAAAAGAATAAAATTAAGATTGGCCAAATTTTAATTACTCCAGATGATACCGAACAAAGAAGAAGAGCTATTAATATTAAAAGAACTTTTGAAAATTTATTTAAGTTAGGTGCCATACCTATTGTTAATGAGAATGACACTACTGCTACATCTGAAATTAAATATGGGGATAATGATCGACTTGCAGCGAGAGTTGCTCAAATAATTAGTGCAAATGTTTTGATTAATTTTTCTGATGTGGATGGTTTATACGAGTCTTCAAAAAGTAAGAAAATAATAAAAGAAGTTAAGAATTTAAATGAAAAAATATATTCTTTTGTAGATAATAAAAAAACTTCATATGGTTCTGGTGGTATGTCCACAAAATTAGATGCTGCTAAGATTTGTATGAACGCAGGCTGTTACATGGCTATAGCAAATGGAAACCATTCAAGACCTTTCTCTAAATTAATAAAAACAAATATTTGTACTTGGTTCCTACCGAAAGTTTCTAGATTAGACGCAAGAAAAAAATGGATCGTAAGTTCAATCGAATCAAACGGTAAATTATATATTGACAATGGAGCATCTAGGGCTCTTGAAAATGGAAAAAGTCTTTTACCTGCAGGAATAACTAAAGTAGAAGGTGAGTTTATAAAAGGAGATAATATATTGATTGTAGATAAAGATGGAAAAACTCTAGCAAGAGGTCTCACTTCATTTTCTTCAAAAGAAATTAATAAAATTAAAGGACTTAAAAGTGAGCAAATAGAAAATATTTTAGGCTATTTTAGCAAATCTGAGATTATACATAGAGATGATATGGTGAAATTATGATTAGTAGATATCTGAATGATATAGGAAAAAAATCAAAAATTGCTGCAAAAAATCTTTTAAAGATAGATGTTAAAAAAAGAAATAGAGTACTAGAAACTTATAGCAAAGAACTCAAAAGAAATAAAAAAAAAATTATTAAAGAAAATATTAGAGATATTAAATCTTGTAAAAGATCAGATTTGATTGACAGGTTGATAATAAATGAAAAAAGAATAGACGATATAAGAAATTCAATTGATCAAATTATATTATACAAAAATCCAGTTGGCAAAATAATTGAAAAGTGGAAAAGACCTAATAAGCTTATTATAAAAAAAGTTACTGTTCCAATAGGTGTAATAGGAATTATTTATGAGAGCAGACCTAATGTTACATGTGATGTTTCATCTTTATGCTTAAAGTCCGGAAATTCGGCTATACTACGAGGTGGATCAGAATCATTTAATACAAACAAAATTTTAGCAAATTTATTTAGAGATTCTCTTTCAAAAAATAATATTGATAAAAATTGTATTCAATTCATAGAGAATAAAAATAGAAAAATTGTTGATCATCTTTTATCAAAAATGGCAGATTATATTGACGTAATAGTTCCAAGAGGAGGTAAAAATCTAGTTAGAAAAGTAAAAAATCTTTCAAAGGTGAATGTAATAGGTCATTTAGAAGGAAATTGTCATGTATATGTTGATAAAGATGCAAATTTAGAAATGGCAAAAAAAGTTGTGTTGAATGCCAAAATGAGAAGAACTTCTATTTGTGGAGCTGCTGAAACATTACTTATCGATGCAAAATGTATCAAGTCTCACGCACCTAAAATAATAAAAAGTTTACTTCTATCAGGTTGTGAAATTGTTGTTGATAAAAAAATTAATAATTTATTTGGAAATAAATTCAAAGTAGCTAAAGAAATTGATTGGAAAACTGAATATTTAAAACCAAAAATATCAATTAAATCAGTTAACGGGGTTAATGATGCTGTGTCACATATTTTGAAATATGGAACTATGCATACAGACTCTATTATTACAAATAATAAAAAAACGGCAGAAATTTTTTTAAAACAAATTAATAGTGCAATAGCAGTACTTAATGCGTCAACTCAGTTCGCAGATGGAGGAGAGTTTGGTTTTGGGGGAGAAATTGGTATATCCACTAACAAACTCCCGCCTCGTGGTCCTATAGGTCTTGATCAATTAACTTCTTATAAATATATTGTAGAAGGCAAAGGCACTATAAGGCAATAATAAATGGTTAAAAAAAAAATAGGTATTTTAGGTGGCACTTTTGATCCTCCACATAATGGGCATCTTACAATTTCAAAATTTTCAATAAACAAATTAAAACTTAAGCAAGTAATTTGGGCAATAACTAAGAAAAATCCATTCAAAAAAAAACCTTTAATAAGCTTAGAAAAAAGAATTTTGTTGTGTAGAAAAATAATTAAAAGAAATAATAAAATTAAAGTTAAGAGCTATGATGATATTGTTAAGTCATCGGAAACTATTAATTTAATAAATTTTTTAAAAAAGAGGGATAAAAATGTAGAATATTTTTTTTTAATGGGCTCGGATAATCTGATTAATTTGCATCGTTGGAAAAAATGGAGAGAATTATCAAGGAAGTGCCGAATCACTGTTTTTCCGAGACGAGGTTATGTTGCAAATTCGTTAAATTCTAAGGTATTTAGATCATTAAATATGGACGATGTATTGTTTCTAAAATCAAAAATGTTGAATATTTCGTCTTCAAAAATAAGAAAAAATTATTTAAAGTATAAAGATTAATGGAGATATCTAAATTAAAAAAATTAATAGAAAAAACTTTAAATATTAATAAAGCTGAACAAATAGTTTCCATAGATTTAAAAGGAAAATCATATATTGCTGACTTTATGGTTATAGCGTCTGGTACATCTTCAAGACATATACAATCTCTCTCAGAAATATTACTGACAACTCTTGAAAAAAAAGGTGTTGGTAAATTTAAAATTGAAGGTCGTACAAGTGATGGGTGGAAACTAATAGATACAATGGATATTATTGTTCATATTTTTCATCCAGAAAAAAGAAAATTTTATGACCTTGAAAAAATGTGGTCTGAGCCCATTTTAAATGAAAGTATTAATCTATGATAAAAATATTTCAATTACTCTTCATATTTATATTTTTAAACACTGGAATTAGTGCAAAGGAGTCAGGAAATATTTATGAGAAGATTGACTTGTTTGGAGAAGTACTAGAAAAAGTAAAAAAAGAATATGTTGATGATATCGATCAATCAGAAATAATGGACTCTGCTATTAATGGAGTTCTTCAATCTTTAGACCCCTATTCGGCTTATATGAGCCCTGAACTTTTTAAAAATATGCAAACTGATACACAAGGTAAGTTTGGAGGACTTGGAATAGAAATTGGTATGGAAGCAGGAGTTGTAAAAGTAATTTCACCAATTGATGATACGCCAGCGGCTAAAGCTGGAATTAAAGCTGGGGATTACATTGTAAAAATTGGAGGCACTCAAGTTCAAGGAAAATCACTTATGGAAGCTGTTAAGTTGATGAGGGGCCCGGTTGGTTCCTCTATAGAACTAACTATTAGAAGAAGAGGAGAGAAAAAGGCTTTAATAAAAAATGTTACTAGAGAGATTATAGTAGTCAAATCTGTTGAGGCAAAGATCTTAGAAAAAAAAATTGGTTATCTAAGATTAAAATCATTCAATAATAATAGTAGCGATCAATTAATGAAAAAAATTGAGAATTTTGAAAAAAAACAAAGACCTAATGGTTATATTCTTGATCTAAGAAATAATCCTGGGGGATTATTAACCCAGGCAATTAGTGTTGCTGATTTCTTTTTAGATGATGGGGAGATAGTTTCAACAAAAGGAAAAAGGATAATAGAGAGTAGACGTTTTTTTGCAAGAAAAGGAGATAGATTAAACGGAAAGCCCCTAATTGTAATAATTAATAATGGGTCAGCCTCTGCATCTGAAATAGTAGCTGGCGCATTAAAAGATCACAAGAGAGCTATTATTTTAGGAGAAAAAACTTACGGAAAAGGCTCTGTTCAATCAATTATTCCGCTTAGTGATGGAGGCGGCATGAGACTGACAGTTTCAAAATATTATTTACCGTCCGGAAAATCAATTTCGGAAGTGGGTGTAGAACCAGATATTTTGGTTGAAGAGGACGAAAAAAATTTTGAAATAAATAGTAAATTTGACAATCAATTAAATTACGCATTAAAGTTACTAACTATTTGATGGATAAAGATAAACTTCCACTTAGAGTTGGTGTTGGCGCAGTCGTTTTAAATAAAGAAAACAAAATCTTCGTTGGAAAAAGAAGAGACTTTCAAAAAAATGATAAGTGGCAGATGCCGCAAGGTGGTGTTAATCAAGGAGAAGATCTATTAAGTGCTTTGAAGAGAGAGCTCAAAGAAGAGACAAGTATAAAAAGTATAGAAATTTTAAAAGAATTGGATGACTGGACTGAATATGAACTTCCAAGTTATCTCTTGGGAAAAATTTGGAAAGGCAAATATAGAGGGCAAAAACAGAAATGGTTTATACTCAAGTTTATTGGCGATGATAACGAAATTAATTTACAAACTAGTCATCCTGAATTCATTGAATGGAAATGGGTCGAACCAGAAAGTCTCCCAAAAATTATTGTAGATTTTAAAAAAAATTTGTACGAAAATCTTTTGAAAAAAATAAGACCTTTTATAAATTAATTCTAGTAAGGCAATCTATTTTGTGCGATGCGATATAACGTTTTTTGTCGTCAGTATTTTCTTTGTTTAATTGACCTTTTGCTTCTTCAATCATTTCAGAAATCTTTTCTTTTGAAAGGGCATTTATTTCTATAACAGTTGAAGATAGTATTGATAAGTTATTGTTCGAAAATTCAACTGTTCCTTCCTCAGTAAAAAAATGGGTCTCTTTGCTTCCTGCAACTTTTATTATTCCGGGCCTTAAAAAAGTTATCAAAGGTATATGATTAGATAATATTGTCATTTCTCCCTCGTACGCAGGCAGTGTTACTGCATTTACTTTCTCAGTTAATAGTTTTTTTTCTGGGGAAATTATTTCTATATTAATGCTCTCACTCATTTACGCAGCCGCTTCTTTCGCCATTTTTTCAGCTTTAGCAATAGCTTCCTCAATAGTACCTACCATGTAAAAAGCTGCCTCGGGTAAATGATCGTATTCTCCTTTGCATATTGCATCAAACCCTTTTATGGTTGAGTCCAGATTGACTAATTTTCCTGGTGTTCCTGTAAATACCTCGGCAACAAAAAAAGGTTGTGATAAAAATCTTTGTATTTTTCTTGCTCTTGCAACTGTTAATTTATCTTCTTCTGAAAGCTCA
>MDTE01008150.1_pt1 | contig 11727 bp, 7 predicted proteins | sample 811231 | NCBI WGS metagenome assembly MDTE01 (sample SAMN05326651, study PRJNA326480) | marine metagenome | isolation source: seawater | place: Indian Ocean: Red Sea | collected 2010
CTTCAGGTGTTATAACATACACAGGTCCAAGTGCTGCTGAAGTACGAGCACACTTTAGTGCTGGTGCAAGTTTAACTTATGATGCTTCAACCGGTCAATTCACTACAAATCAAGCACTCGACTCAAACAGCAATGTTACTTTCAATCAAGTAAGAGGTCCTGCTGAATTCATTATTGATCCGGCCGCTGTAGGTGATAACACTGGAACTGTTAAGATCCTAGGTAACTTACAGGTTGAAGGAACACAAACCACACTCAACTCAACTGCAGTTACTATAAATGATAAGAACATTGTAATTGCAGATAGTGCTGCTGACAGTTCAGCCTTACATGGTGGAGGCATTACGTTTGGTGGTGCTAACATTGGCAATAAACCTACATTCAGTTATTCACATGCTGATAAGAGATTCCAGTTCAATAGAAATATACAGGCTGACAGCTTTATTGGTGATGTAACTGGTAACGTAACTGGTAACGTGACCGGTGATGTAACTGGTAACTTAACTGGAAATGTTACAGGGCAGGTCAGTGACATATCGAATCATACTACCAGTGATTTGGCAGAAGGTTCAAATTTATATTACACTGACTCTCGAGTAAGAAACGCAGTAAGCGCAGTAGATTCTGGCGGCGATGGTGCATTCTCATATGTAGCAGCTACTGGTAAGTTTAAATATCGTGGTCCTAGTGCATCAGAAGTAAGAGCACACTTCTCTGCGGGTGGAGACCTGACATATGATTCTACAACTGGTAAATTTGAATTTGATGTAGAATCTGTTTACACGAAAGCAAACTTTGATTCTGACTTAGGTCTCGCAAATACAGGCCAATTACCTGAAGGATCAAATCTTTACTACACAACAGCAAGAGCTGACTCAGCATTTGACGTAAGATTAGCAACTAAGTCTACGTCAGATCTGGCCGAAGGCACTAATCAATACTTCACCGAAGCCAGAGTCAATACAGTATTTGGTAAAAGAACAACTGACTCATTAACTGAAGGATCGACAAATCAGTATTATACAGAGTCAAGAGTCAATACAGTATTCGGTAAAAGAACAACCGATTCATTATCTGAAGGATCTGTCAATTTATACTTCACAGATGAAAGAGCACAGGATGCTTTAAGTTCTTCATTTGTTCATTCTAATCATACTAATATAACTGCTACATATGATGATCCTTCTGGTGAAATAAGAATAACAGCACTTCAACAGTTTAATGACTCAGATGCAAGGCATGCAATTACAGTTGCAGATTCCGGTGGATTTGGCCATCTTAATTATAATCAAGATGCAGGCCTGATACAATACAAAGGTGTTACTTCTACTGAAATAAGATCTTTATTTTCTGCATCTGGTCCAAGTTTTTCATATGATAGCTCAACAGGTAAATTCACAATTTTACCTGCAGCAGTTTATGATAAAACTAATTTTGATTCAGATTTTAGTCTCACTACTACTGATTCGTTAAGTGAAGGGGCTATAAATAAATACTATACAAGTGCAAGAGCTGACTCTGATGCTAGAAATGCATTAACAGTTATTGATTCTGGTGGTGACGGTAGACTTACATATAATGCATTAACCGGAAGGCTAGTTTATAAAGGCCAAAACGATTCTGAGTTTTTCCAACATCTTGAAGATAATGGGAATAACTTAGGAGAACTTACATATGATTCATCTGATAAGTTTAAAGTTACTTCAGGATTTTTTACAAGTAAACCAACTGCTGCTAATTTGTCAACGGATTCTGATAAAATCCTTATTTTAGATGCAACTGACAATACGCTAAAACAGGCAGGTGTTCAGCAGCTTGCAACCGCTGCGGCGGGTGTAGGTAATACTGCAAAGTTGCTTGCATTTATTGGGCTTTAATTGAAAATGAAAAGAGAAAATAATATAAATAAAGTAAAATATCTAAAGTGGACGTGATATGGCAGCCAGTTTTCAACAAGGTCTAACAGCAAATGCTGGGACCACAGAACAAACGATTTATACGGCGCCAGCAGGAACCCATCTCTTGATAGGTGTTATTGCAACGAACATATATGGTTCTACTTTAGGAGTGACTGTTAAGTTAGTAAGAAGCGCAACCGAATACTATATTTCATATGATAGAAAAGTTGATGCTAACATTACAGCAGATTTGTTGATGGGAACTAAACTTTCCTTGACGACTGGCGATGAGATCAAGGTTAGTGCACCAGCTGATAATGCATTTACGGTGATTGCCACAGTAACACAGGACGTATTGACATAACATGTTTATTCATAAAAGTTTAGATACCATTGACAACATACATGATAAAACCTTTTATGGTTTAAGAACTGATTCAACAAGTAACCTGTCGATCGATATTATGAAGTCAAACGATAGCAGCCCAATAGTCCTTCCAGAGGATAATTATGCTAAGGACCCGGATGGATACCGACAGTACTTTTGGGCTAAAGACGCAATAACGTTTCGCATGAACGCTAACACAGGACATCTGGAGATGGTTATTCTATGACACAAGTAATCGATTTAGGAAAATTAAGGTTTTACTTCGCAGGGAATTACTCGGCAAGCACAACCTATGAACAAAACGACGTCGTAAAGTACGGTGGTAATGTATATGTTTATATTTACAGCCTGAAAACAAGCGGCAACGTTCCGACAGACACTACGTATTGGAGACTAATGGTTGAAGGATTTTCCTTCGACGGTAATTGGGATTCCACTGCTACATATAATCCAGGTGACGGTGTTGCAAGAGGTGGTAAAGTTTATATTGCTGTTAAGACTGGAACAGGAATTGATCCACAAGGAAGAGATTCATACTGGTCTACATTTGCCGACGGTATTCAATGGGAAGGCGAATATGCAAACGATTCCTCTTACAGTAAAAACGACATTGTCAAGTTCGGCGGTTCAACATATATTGCTAAAGCAACTACAGTAGGAAATGATCCTTCAGACACCACATATTGGGAAGAGTTTGTACAAGGTATTTCTTACGAAAGCGTATACAATAACGCAACAACTTATAATAAAGACGATGTAGTTGCATACGGTTCAAACCTCTACAAAGCTAAGCAAACCACCGTAGGGAATCTTCCTACAGACACCACATATTGGGATCTTTATATAGGTGGTACTCAGTTCAGAGGAGCATTTGACTCTGCTACAACTTATGGACCAAACGATCTTATCAGCCAAGGTGGCAATCTTTATAGAGCAAGAACTACTATCACCGGAACTGCTCCAAACGCAGATTCAGATGGCAACTATAAAGTTGTTGTTCAAGGATTTTCATTCGATAGCGATTGGTCAAGCGCAAAGAAATATAACCCGGGCACCACAGTAAGATATGGTGGTAGCCTATATAAGTCACTTTTAACAAGTACAAATGAGATTCCATCGACCGCTACAACATACTGGACTAAAATTGTTCCAGGATTCAAGTTTAGAAACGATTGGGATTCTTCAACTGCATATCAGGTTGATGATGTTGTTAGACATGGCGGTAATTCATACATTGCCACTACCTCACATGCATCAACAGTATTTAAAACCAATGAAGCTGCAGGTTACTGGACAAAATTTAACTCAGGCATAAGATTTAGAGGTGCATATTCAGGCACAGCTAATTATAAAAAGGATGATATTGTAACATCCACAACTTCTGCCTATATTGTTGATAGCGATTTCACTGCTTCTGGTAACTTTACAAACGATTTGAATGCTGGCAAATTTACAATATTTGCTGCAGGAGACGCTTCGGACGGTTTCCCAACCATCACTTCAACCGATGTTGGTAAAGTAATTGCAGTTAACTCTGCCGCTGGAGCATTCGAGTTAACATGGCCAGATGATCAAAAGAACAATTTCTTTGTAAACAAATTTGGAACAGATGATTCAGATTTTGGTAGATCAAAAAATGCAGCTTTTAAAACTGTAAGATTTGCTCTAAGATATATTGAAAACAATATTGCAGAGGATTCTTCATCTCACCTCGAAATTGGTGAAGGTAAATATGAAGAAATTCTACCAATGACAGTTCCTCCTTTTACAACGATAAGAGGACAAGGACTTCGCGGTACAGAAATTAAACCTGCTGCAGGATATGATTCAGCCGCAGCAATGTTTTATCTCAATGATGGAAACTTGATTGAAGCATTGCTTTTTTCAGGAATGACTGGATTTAAAAAAGATTCAGCAGAACCTGATAACATTGAGGCTGCATACGATTCAGATACAACTTACTATGCAGGGGCGACCGGTCTAGGTCATGCTGCTCGACCAATTAAAGGAGCATTCCTAAGACTTGATCCTATAAGACCTATTGCAACAAAGTCGCCTTACATTAAGCATTGTTCTGCATTTTCAACCGGAGGTATTGGTGCAATCATCGATGGTGCTCACCTTTCAACTGACTCTACGACAAATGGGTCAATGGTGTTCCATGCATTTACGAACATTCACTCAGATGGTGTAGGATTCTGGGTAAGAAATAAAGGTAAATCAGAAATTGTTTCATGCTTTACTTATTACTGTCACTTTGGATATGTTGCATCAAGAGGCGGACATATCAGAGCACTAAATGGTAATAACTCTTATGGAGATTTCGGTGCAGTATCAGAAGGATTTGATTCTGACGAAACTACGCTGAATGGATTTGCTAGAGGAAAGCAACTTTTCTATGTTGAAGGAACAATTGAAAATGGTGAGTTTGAAGCAGGAGATGTTGTTAAAACTCCAGCCAGACCATTAATTGGCGATCTTAAAAATATTACAAAACAAACAACTGCACAATTTCAATTTGATTCTGCGCACGGCATAACCACCGGCGATAGATTACAGTTCAGCGGAACAGTATCACCTTCACAGTGGGATTCTGACATAAATCAAAACCAAGTGCTTTATGCTTCAGTTATTGACTCATTTAATGTTAGTGTTTTCACAGATTCAGATTTAGCTACTGGTTATAATACAACGAACTTTGCCGGCGCAAATAGCTCTTCTGTTGCAGTTCAAGATGCTATTAGAGCTAATCCATTAAGACTTCTAGTTCTTTCACACGATTTTGACAGTTATAATCTTGTAAGGCTAAACAATCTTGGCGGTATCACGCAAGCCAATGACGAGCATTATATCATTGACAGTAACACTTCAACAACTCTAAGATTGAAAAAAGCAGAAATCAGCTATCTTAATGTAACCGGAGACTCAACTGGATTTGCAATAGCTGGTAATATGCAAGAGACCGCAGTTAGTTTGGTACAAACTGGAGACAGTGCATTAAATCTTTGGAGAGGTTCAAGATATCATTTTGTAGTCGACAGTTCAGTTCAAAGAAATCCATTGTTCTTAACAACTTTGGATTCATCAAACTGGCTAAAAGGACAATTTCAAGGTGAATACACTACATCAGCTTTTGGTAGGTCTGTCATAAATTCAAGAGTCACTGGCGATTCTGACGGAACTGAGCAAAATAAACCAAAGGCGGCTAGAACTTTAACAATCACCATTGATTCAAATGCTCCAGCGACCTTATATTTGGCTTCAGGTAAATCACAAAACAACTTTAGACAAATTAACATTACAAATCCTCCAACTGTAGACGCGACAGGCTATAGCCCTTATACGTCTGGAGGAACAATTGATATGAGAGATTCAGGTTATGCATTTGATTCTGCTAATGTAAACAAGCTTGGAACATCTGCAACGGTCATCAATTCACAAAATGCAATTCAAATGCTTATTATTGATGATATTAAAGGATCGGGTTTTCTAAATGGAGATTCAATTGAAGAGTCTGGAGGAAATGTTAGCGCAATCTTGAGAACAAGTTCAGTCGGTCCGGTGCAAGATCAAACTGGATTTACTCTCGCATTTAAAGGATTTAAATCTGGTAAACCAAGACCGGGTGGATCGCTTGAATATGTGACTACTAACGGTTTACAAACAGATTCTGGATATGACTCAAACTCATATGTTATTCAATCGGTGACTGGATATGATTCAGCAACCGGTAATGCTGTTATCGTCTTCACTCAACAAAAAGATGGAACACTCGAAAGAAGATGGGCATATGATAGTCAACCGGTTAGAATTAGATATGACTACTCACAGGTTAGACTTACAGGTCACGACTTCCTAAATATTGGTTTTGGTAATAAGACCGAAACTAACTATCCTGGAACTCCAAGCGGAGCATTATCTCAGGGTAATGAAGTTATCGAGAAAAACTCAGGTCGTGTTTACTACGTGTCAACTGACCAAGACGGTAACTTTAGAGTAGGTAATTATTTTAGAATTGATCAGGCAACTGGTAGAGCAACACTTGATGCTTCTGCCTTCGATCTTGCTGGTCTGTCTTCATTGAGACTTGGTTCTATCGGAGCTAAACTTGGTGAGACAATTAACGAGTTTTCATCTGATACATCATTAGCTGGTAACTCAAACCTTGCTGTTCCTACTGAACGCGCTGTAAAAACTTATATAGATAATACAGCATCGTTTAATCAACGAACAGTAACACTACCTTCGACTGCACGAACAGGTGAAATTGCATTCGAAAATTACATTGGATTTGACATCGCAAGACTTGGTCGAGAAGATCACGAATTGACTGTTCAATCCGCTAAACAACTTAGAGACAAAACTTAGGAGTAAAAAATCATGGCAACTGTCGATACAGTAAAAACCGCGCTGATCAACAAGCTTGAAACTTCGATCACTAACGCAACTCCGGAACAACTTGCGTATATTGCTAAAGCAGTAAACTCAATTGAGCCTCCGATTGCATGGGAATCGAAAGATAGCGATTTCACCGCGGACAATTATAGAGGATATTTCATTAATACAACCAATGGACAGGTCGTTATCACCATGCCACAGGTTTCCGGAAACACAGTAGGTGACGGAAGAGTTAACATCGTTGATGTTAAGCAAAACTTCCAAACCAATCATGTTCTTTTGAGACCAAATGGCACTGATAAGATTCTTGGACAAGACAGCGATATCATTGTTGACACAATGGGATCAGCCCTGCAAATGGTATGGTCAGGAGCAACAGACGGCTGGCAGTTCTTAGTTCAGGGTTAATCATTTAGAGAGGAGCTAAGAATGGCTAAATACTTATCACATAAGATCAGATATGGTCTTAAAGATGATATGATGTATGAAGGTTGGTGTTCATGGGAAATCAGTAACATGGTTCAAAATACCTATGCTACTGAGAATTGTGCTTACAACCGACATAGAACCCATTGGTGTGTTCCGTTTGGTGTAAAGTGTGCTATTTTCGAAATTTGGGGAGGTGGTGGTTACTCAACAGGATCAGAATGCTGTTCCGTATCAACTCCTTCAGGTTCCGGTGCTTATTCTAGAAAGGCAATTCCTGTTTTTGGTGGCGAGTGTTACTTCATTCATGTAGGATACGCGCATTGTTGTCGGTCTTCGAGAGGATCAAAATCAGCAGCAAGCGGAGAAAGAGAAAGAGCAAGAGACACTTTTGTTGTAGGTAGAGGGCTATCAAACTTTTGTGCTGAAGTCGGCTACAGCGGTGTGAACTTATGTCTCATTAGTAATCAGTTTGACTCATCAAACGCACCAGCATACGGGGGATCATATCGAAAAACAGGTACAACCACAGCAATGACTGGTGATTCATCAGCGTTTTATTGTGCATACACCGCACTTGACTCTGGATGTGCAAAAGCTTACGGCGGTGATTATATGGCTCATGGTCTTCCCGGATTTATCATGCTTCCAGCAGATTCAGATCACTCATTTTCTAAAGTGGCGGGCGATAAACCTTGTGCATATAAGATGGGTATTCCATACCCAGGTGGTCAGTTTGGCTGTAAGGCCGGACACATCGTAGCATATGTATGTAGTGGCGATGGAGTTGGCGGGCATGATACTCAGAACAAGGCTATCAACGCAGCAGGTTTAGGGTGTACATGTAACGCAAACTTCTTAGAGGCTGGATGGGGAATGCACGGCGGTTGGACACACTCGAGTAACTGTTGTTGTGGAGGACCAGCACGACCCGGAAGAGTAAGAATTACTTATAAGTAAGGAAGCAAAGCATGGCTAAACATATATCACATTTTGCTAAAGGTCTTCAGGACCATCAATCAACAAATGATTGGTGTGAATTTTTGGCCCTTGATCAAACATGCTCACCCGGCAGCCACAGGGAAGCATACATGGGAAATGCATGTAATAGATTTTGTCTGCCAACTGCTTATGGAGCTAACAATGATCCAAAAAAATGTAATCGAGTGGCAAAGTGGTTAAAATATCAAGTTCTTGGTGGTGGCGGTAATTCTTGGGGAAGCTGCTGTTGTATGTGGGGTCCTCCAGGAGGACCTGGGTCATACGGCGAAGGCTGTGTTCAAGTAAGAGAAGGTGATGTGTGGTGCTATGTTGTAGGTTTGGGCGGGTGTTGTGTACCAAGCTCACAACAATATGGTTGCTATTCAGCTATACAAATTTATTGGGAACCCACTTGGTCATGTTATATGGGCGGATATTGTGGTAACAGTGCATGTTGGTATAACTACTGCTGTTATGACTGTACTGGTCATGATCGAACGCCCAGTGGCGGAAACACTGTTGCAGGCGCAGCATACACATGCGCTGAAAGAAACGCTGCGACTGCCGGACGGAACGATCAAGGGTGTGCAAATCAACAACACACAATTTACAAAGTATCATGTGCCTGCGGCGTATATGGAGGAGGTATACCTTCTTCGATAGCAGCATGTGCTCGAGCTACTGGTATTGAGCATGGATATCAGCCAGGGTGGGCATTAGGTGCCGGAGGAAAAGATCACAACATACCGTATGGCGGTCATTGTTTTCCTTCTTGGCATCCAAGAGCTAGAGAAGGAAAGCCTGAACAAAAAACTGTTTCAAACTGGCAAAAAAATTATCAAAGAGAAAGAAAAGATATGCTGCCATCTGGCGCGGCGCAAGCAAATCCTCGCACTCAGAGCTGTCACACCGGATGTTGTGCGGCTGAAGGCGATTGCATGTACAGACTTTGCACTTTCGGCGTGTATCATGTAGGGTTTCAGATTACAGAACGTTTTTATGGATGTAATGATTGGCAATGTGGAAATAAACAATTTTCAGCTGGAGGCATGGGGCAGTTTGGATTCGGAAGAGGTCATTCAGTAACTGGACCGAGATGGTCAAACTTTCCAATCATTAATGCAACAAGAGCTTGTGGAGGCTTTAACTGGACGGGATGGTACCAGTGTGCTTGGGGTATGGGTAATGGAGGACATTGCGAATACAGCCCACATATGTTAGGATTTGGCGGCATGCCAGCAAACGTTTGCGGAGGCCCGTGTTGTTGTTCAGGACCGCCTGTTCGCGGAAGCGTAATATTTAAATATCGTGGAGGATCTTAATGGCTAGACATATTTCAAATTTTATGGCGGGCTATGTTGATCAACAATCAGTGCCGGACTGGTGCGAGTGGATTAATATAGAAACAAGGTGCGAGGCAAGCTCTCACTATGAGGTTTGCGGAGGATCAAGCTGCTCGAGATGGTGTGCTCCAATTTCAGATGCCGGAAGAAAATTAACTGGATCTGGTAAAAACATGTCAAAAAAAGCACATGTCATTGGTTCTGGCCACGGTGATGATGGGAAAAAACATCAGGGATATGGTAGAGTCGAGATTCAAGCAACAGGTGGATGGGGCGGCGGCGGATGCTGTTGTACACAGCCGTCTGCTGGAGGAGGTCAAGGCGTTTATTTAAGTGAATGTAAAAGATTGTATGTGGGATATTATGCCTGTACAGTTTCACCACATTATGGTTGTTGTCGAACTTCTATCCACGGATGTACTGGATGTTGGGCATTATGGCGTGATCCTAACGCTCAAGGCATGTGTGCTCATGGTGGCTGGTGTGGAGGATCGCACTGCTTTTCAATGTATTGTTGTGTAGACCAAGCATTTAGCGGATCAAATAGTTTCTGGTGTACTGGTAACACCTGTTCGGATGGTTCTCAAAATCCAACATATGCTGGACCATCAGATGTTCCTGCAAATGAAGGTTATCATATTTCAAGAGGCGCACAGATCCATACGATATATTACAGATCTTGTCAACAGAACATAGGTAACTGCTTTAGGTGCGGTCAAAACTCACCAAACGGTCATGGAAGAATGCCTTGGCTGAGCAACTATGGCGATTTTGCTGGCGGAAATCATATACAACTTGGTTCTTTTTGTCATCAAAGAAAAACAACCAATAGCCGTGGCGGACTGGCTGGAGACACTCAAGAAACCATACTCGGTGAACATTGTGGCGCTGCAGCAGAATGTCAAAAAACAACTCATAGCCCTCGAGGATTTGAGCATGGAATGGGAAATCATGGCTGGACCGCAAGAGAATGCTTTGCCGGATGTATTGGAGAAAACTGCGGAGTAAAGATTATTTCTGGCATGGGAGGAAAAACCGGCAATTTTGGTAGTGGTATGGGTTGGAAAGTTTCAGGAGCTGCATGGGAAGTTGCACCATTTATTAATTCTGAAAACACATGCGGAGGATGGAACAGATCACAATGGAGAAGATGCGCATGGGGAATACCCTCCAATTGTAGTGATAACCTTCGGAGTGTAGGACAAGGCGGTTATCCAACTGCTGTATGCGGACAACCATGTTGTTGTGGTGGCTGGCCGGGACCCGGTGCAGTAATGATAAGATATAGATAATGTTTTTTGTATAAATAGATCATAGAGGATTAAAATGGCTAAGAATTTAAGAACCATATTACCAGTAACAGACATGGCGATTGGAAGATATCGTGGCCAGTCTATGTTCTGGAAACCTGGGCCCGAAGGTTATGCTAACGGCGCTTCCCAAAAGTGTAGTACCTACACAGTTGGTGGAATCGATAGAATGCATTGGGCCGTACCTGCAGGATCAAGTATCGCAACCTTTGAAATTTGGGGTGGCGGCGGAAATGGCGCAGGTGCAAGATGCTGTCAGCAAGGTATAGCGGGTGGTTCTGGCGCATATGCTCGTAAAACAATCAAAGTAACACCGGGCGACACATATGTATTTTGTACATGCATTGCCGTTCACTGTTGCTATTACACAGAATCAAATCATAATAGATCTCAACGCGGAGGAAAGACTTACGTAATCGGCAATGGACTTGAAAATTTCTGCGCAGAAGGCGGAAATCCAGGAGCAACTTGTTGTTGGTTCTTTAGCTCATACAGACATAACGAGTATATGTTCATGTGTGACGTTTTGGCAAGACCTATCGGCGACTCAGATAGCGATTACTTTAATAGAGCCTGTTTCTATGGAACAAATCATGGAACACGAGGTGTTTATGGTTGGGCACAAACCGGCTGTTGTGGATCTGACTACGGATCAGATGCGCATTTTTGTGCATTTAAAACAGGAATACCCTTTCCGGGTGGATCTTTTATGTGGGGTCGAGCAATGCGAGGCGGTGTGGTACATAAAGGAATAGGTTATGGATGCCAATGTTATCATGATATCCACGATGGATGTTCTGGAAGATCTGCTCACAGTGCAGTAGGAGGAGGCTGGTATGCAAGAATGCCAGGTGAAGGAGGAACATCTGCAGCAGTAATGGCGGGTCCATGTTGCTGTGGATCACAAGGTGCATTCGGCGCCGTAAGAGTATCTTGGGAGTAATAAATGATCAAAACCACTAAACAATTTACTTACAAAATTC
>MDTE01082062.1_pt1 | contig 11727 bp, 9 predicted proteins | sample 811231 | NCBI WGS metagenome assembly MDTE01 (sample SAMN05326651, study PRJNA326480) | marine metagenome | isolation source: seawater | place: Indian Ocean: Red Sea | collected 2010
TACACAGAGAAGTCGCAGAATAGAAAACTATTTTTTCCTTTCAAGTAGCCATTCTAAAACAGCCCATGTTGAATCTAGGTCTTCATGGTTGTATAGCAGAATTTCGTCGATTAGTTGTTTTTGTCTAGTAAAATCATTATTCACCTTTGCCTCAAAATATTTGGCAATAGCCCAGTCGCCTCCATATTCATCTAGAGTTCTCTTGAAGCCTATATGTTTTTCTACGACTTTTATGCTGTAACCTTCACGAGGTATTGCAATTGATTTTTTTGTTACAGGTAGAAGATCCAGAAGATTTCTTTTTATTCTCTCTGCAATTCCTTTATTATCTCCATATCTCTCTATATACCTATTCAATTGTGTTTTTTCGTATGATGCCCAGTGAACAAACGGGATATCTCCAAATTTTTTAAAAATCTTATTCGCATTATTGAGGAAATCTTCCCAAGCAATTTCATCACCATCATCTTTGAAACTTGCTACAGAAGGTAGAAATTCTCCTTTGATTTTTCCATAAACCTGTATTCCCCAAAGGTAAATCATTTCTTCATCAGCAAGATTTGAAGGAATGCCTTCAAGGTCAAACATGACGTAATTATCATGTATTGGTATCTCTGGAGATTGAATTATAATTTCAGTATCTTCAGCCATAGCTTTCGCATTACGTAAAATAGATTCGGCTTTTTTGCCAACACGTGCACCATTAATTTTTTTAAACTCAGCAAGTTCTTCTACGGTGAAAGCATTTTCTATTTCATCGTAGGTTTTTATCTTTTTGTTATGTAATGCTATAGCAAGTGATTGGTCAACTTCGTATACAAGCGCTATGTCATGTTTCTCCTGAGCATTTGTCCAGCAATGATTATGAAACTCGCACTGTCCACATTTGCTTACTCCAACAGGACTGTAGGGTGTTTTTTTTAGTGTTCGCATACGAATAATTTCTTTTAAAGCAATGAGTGCTTTTTCACCGCCGTCATACGGGATTTTTTCGATTTGATTTGATTTTGTGAAAATTTGAAGTTCTGATGGTTCTATTTTATAGTTTTGTTCGAAAAGCCATGGACAGAGAGTGATTTGCAATTCTATGTTTAAGTGTTCTTTTTTTATTTTACCTTTGTTGTTTCTTAGATTTTTAATCATTTTACAGTCACGAATAATATAATTGTCTTTTTCTGATATGAAAAAATCTGCACCACCGTATATTTCAATTTCAGTTTTATCGATGACTGTTTTAGCATAAAGAATAGGTTGATAGAGAATCTCCTCTTTGTCTGTTATTGCATAACCTGTCTCTTGATAGCGTTGATCCAAGCTTCCTTCTCTTAGATCCATGAAGTTTCCCAATGTACGTAGATGATTCTGTTCGTGTTGTTTTGCGAATTTATTGATGAGTTTTTCTAGTGAAGCAGGTTCAGATTTTGGTGTGCCTTTGGAGCCTAGATAAATACGTAAACTGCATTCCGATGGTTTATGAAGAGAAGTAATGTCTTTAGAGGTTAGTTGCATTTATGCTCCTTTGTAATGGAACGGCACTTTCGTATTATACTTTTTTTCAAGTTCAGAAAGAAGTTGTGTTGTTTTCTCAGAAACAGGAACTCCATTCCTCCTCATTTCTTTTTCTCTTTGGACAGCCATATGCCCAGGGATTTGTACCGGATTGCTAGGATCCATGGGAGTAGAATTCTTGATTTCACGGATTCGTATATCTGTTTCTTTTTTGAAAGATTCTAAGGATTGGAAAAGATTAGGTTTGATTGCAAAAAAAGCTTGTCCTGTATTTGTAGGAGATTTGAAGTTTGCATTGAAGTCGATAACATTGCTTCCAAAATTTGCTTGATTCATTACTCCTGCCATCATACCCACTATAAGATTAAGACCGTAACCTTTATGCCCGCCGATAGGGAGCAAGAAACCCTCGCTTGCTTTTTTGGGATCGGTTAACGGAGTTCCATCTTTATTCAGCATCCATCCTACAGGCATTTCTTTATCTATGTCTGCATACACTTTTACTTTGCCGTAAGAGGTTTCGGTAGTCGCTATATCTAAGACGATAGGGTCTTCTTCTCCTGCAGGAATCGAAAAAGCAATGGGATTGGTACTGAGCAACATATCTGTGCCGCCCCATGGTGGCATATGGTTCGCATTGGCTACTGCCATATAAATACCGATAAGATCGTGAGAAAGGGTCATAGCGACATATACTCCGGCTGCCCCGGCATGATTGCTATTTTGAATACCTATCCAGGCAAGACCAGATTCTTTTGCCTTTTTAATAGCCAAATCTGCAGCATGGGTCATTACAAGTTGTCCAAAACCATTATCTCCGTCAACAAGCGCGCTTACCGGTGTTTCGTGAAGGTTTTTTATATTTGGGTTGATGTTGTAACCACCCTCATGAATTCTGCGCATATAGGGAGGAAGACGAAAGATTCCATGTCCATGCATTCCTCTTAAATCTGCATCAATCATTCGTTCAGATATGATTTCTGCATCATTTTCTGGAATAAACTGTGATATAAGAGTTTGTCTGATAAAATTGGTTAATTCTTCAACATCGTATTTTAGATTCATGTATACTCCGGTTCTTAAAAAGATAATTGAAAAAAATAGCTATAGGGGATAGTTCTTAATGAGAAAGATTTTGAATGTAATATTGGTATTATCCATAATTTTTATCTCTACTACAGTTTTTGGTGAGAAACTCTCTAATACTATCTCAAAAAAAGAGTTACACGAAATTATCAAAACGTATTTGATCGATAATCCTGAGATTGTCGAAAAGGCTTTATTGTCACTGAAAGAGAAAAGAGAAAAAGAAAAAGAACGTATAACCAGTCAGAAAATAAGAAGCAAGAAGAAGGAAATATTTTTTGATCCAAGTAGTCCTATAAGTGGTAACCCAAACGGAAAAATAGTCATTGCAGAATATTTTGATTATCGATGTGGTTATTGCAGGGCATCTTACGCTGTAGTGAAAAAAATCCTAAAAGAAAATAAAAATGTGAAAGTGATACACAAAGAGCTTCCTATTTTGGGTAAACTTTCTATGCATGCTTCTAAAGCCGCGCTAGCAGCTCATATGCAGGGAAAATACAAATCTTTTCATGCAAGATTGATGGAAACAAACTTCAAAGATCTAGATCAGATTTTTTCATTGGCTAAAGCATCAGGTCTTGATATGGAGCAACTGAAAAAAGATATGTTTTCGCAAAAAGTCCAAGACACTATTATGGGAATAAGAAAAATTGCAATTTTTGTTGGAGTTCGATCTACGCCTACTTATATTATAGGAGATAATATATATGCTGGTGCTATGGATGCAGAGCAACTTAAAATGATAATTTCCAAAATCAATGAAAAGAAATAATTGAAAAGGAATTTAAGAAAATGAACGACCTTCTTTTATCAGAGAAAGTGATAATAGTAACAGGAGGCAGTAAAGGAATAGGGTTTGCAATTGCAGACATGTTAGCGATGTCTGGTGCTAAAGTGATTATTTGCAATCGTAATGAAAAAGAGGGAAGGGAATCTGCAAATTCCATCAAAGATAAAGGTCTGAAAGCAGAGTTTAAGAGCATAGATTTATCTGTTCCTTCTTCGGTTAAAGAAGTAGTAGAAAGTGTTCATTCAGAAAATGGAAAAATAGATGCTGGCGTGAATAGTGGCGGACATCTTATTGTAAAACCAGCATTGGAGTATGACGTAGAAGAGATTGATAATTTACTACAAATCAACCTTAGGGGAGCATTCGTATTTGCTCAAGAAGTTGCAAAGGCTATGATTCCAAATAAGTGTGGGAAATTAATTTTTGTTTCTTCTATGTTAGCGGAAAGAGCAGTTCCAAATCAGGCTGCATATATAGCTACAAAAGGTGGGATTGCTGCTTTAACGAGAGCTTTATCTATAGAGTGGGCAGAATATAATATTCAAGTGAATGCAATTGCTCCACAACTCACTCGAACGCCAATGACAGAAGGTTTGTTTTCTGATCCTCAGAAAATGAAAAATGTTATAGATAGAACTCCTGCTGGTAGAGCTGGGGAATCTCAAGATGTTGCAGGACTTGCAAAATTTCTATGTTCAGATGAATCAGATTATTTAACTGGTCAACATATCTGCGTTGATGGCGGTAGAAGTGCTATAGGGTAAAAAAATAGCCCTATCAAAAAAAGATAGGGCTATTTTATTTGTTCTATTTCTAAAGAATTACTTCTTTTTCACACCGATGCTAGCAAGAATTTTTCCAAATGCAGCGTGTTCAGCAACGAAGTCAGCTTTTAGCGCTGGGCCATAAAGTGGAGATGGTTTTTCGCCCATTTTCTTTAAAAGCTTTTTGTATGTTTTGTTTTTAACTAATTTTTTGAAAGCACCAACTAAGAAGTCAATGCGATCTTTGGGAGTTCCTTTAGGAGCAATAATTGTTCTTTTAGAAGCTAAAACAAAATCAACTCCATTTTCGATCATAGTTGGTACTTTTGGAAACATTTTAATACGTTTCTTGGAACATACACCAAGAATCTGTACTTGACCTCTTTTGTAGCGACCAAGTGTTCCACCAGTAGCAGGTAACGCACCGAACGTATCAATGTGTCCACCTAGACCAGCTCTATATGCAGGTCCGCCACCTTTAAATGGAATATGTTTAATTTTTGCACCGGTGTCAGCCATTATTTTCAAAAGCATAAGATGGCCTGTACCGTAAATCCCAGAAGAACCATAACTTATTTTGTTAGGATTATTTTTTGCAGCTGCGATGAATTGTTTGAATCCTTTCCAAGGCTGTGATGCTAGAGCAGCCATCATGTAATCAGCTTTTGTGAACATGAAAACGAATTCAAAATCATTTAGAGGATCATAACCCATATTTCTAACGTGAGGACCAATAGTTAGATGTGATGCAGATGACATCAATAGAGTGTGACCATCATTTTTTGCTTTCTTTAGTGCATGCATCGCAATTTTACCGCCAGCACCAGGCATAAGTTGAACTATCATTGGTTGACCAAGATAATCATAAGCTACTGCAGCAACAGCTCTTGTGTTCAAATCATGCGATCCACCTGCACCAAGAGGAACGATCACCTTGATAGGTTTCCATGGGAATTTTCTTGCGTGGGAATCACTCAAGCCCATAAAAAGTGTGGATAAAGAAAGTGCGAGTACAACAACTAGAACAAATTTCAATTTACTCATTGCATTTTCTCCTATGTTAAAAGAATGCTTCTATTCATCTGAAACTTTTGGTTGCTTCCAAACGCTCAAAATTAAAATAACAGCAGCCAATACAATAAAAAACAATGATATTGGTTTTGTGAAAAAGACAGTGTAGTCACCACCAGAAATTAATAAAGCCTGTTTAAAGGATCGCTCTGCCATCGGAGTAATAATATATGCGATGACTAACGGGGCAAGAGGGAACTTTAGTTTTCTGAAAATATATCCAAAAATTCCAGCTATTAAAGCAAGCTCTACATCCCCAAGATTATTGTGATATATGTATCCGCCTATTACGCAAAAAAGTAATATGCATGGAATTAAAATTGCTTGTCGAATTGTTACAACAGCAGCAAAAAGGTCTGTCAGGAGCCAACCCTGTATTAACATAATGGGATTTCCGATAAGGAGGAGGGTGAAAATAGCATACATCGTGACTGCATTCTCTTCGAATAATGAAGGTCCAGGTCTAAGACCCTGAGCTATAAATGCTCCCATTAAGATTGCAGCAGTTCCTCCACCTGGAATTCCAAGAGTTAGTGTTGGAATTAAGTCGGCACCAGCGACAGCACTATTTGCAGCTTCTGCAGCAGCAACACCTTCGTAACTTCCTTTTCCAAATTCTTCAGGTTTTTTAGAAGCCCTTTGCGCAGCTCCATATCCAATAAATGTAGCTATAGAGGAGCCGGTTCCTGGAATTGCACCTACAATTGTTCCAATGATAGAAGATCGGAAAATAGTTCTTCCAGAATCCTTTAGTTCCTGAAATTTTAAAGGCCTTCCACCTTTAAGATGTGCGGTAGTAGGTCTTTCTGAGAGAATATGTAGTTTTTTCTCCACCTGAATAAGTACTTCACTTATCGCAAATAATCCGATTAGAAGAGGTACAAGTCCGATTCCACCTTGAAGAGTATCAAATCCAAAAGTGAATCTTTCTGCACCAGTAACTGCATCAAATCCAACTGCACCTATAAGAAGACCTATGAGTGCGGAAATGATACCTTTTGGGACAGAAGAACCAGTAACACTAGAGATAACGGTAAGACCCATCACCAATAATCCAAAGAAATCCGCAGGTCCAAATTTCAAGGCTAAAGCAGCAAGTGGTATAGCAGCAACAATCAGTGCGATGTCACTGAATGTGTCACCCAAAGTAGAAGAATATAAGGACATTTGTATTGCACTCTTAGCTTCTCCCTTTTGGGCAAGTGGATACCCGTCAAGGCACGTTGCAGCTGCGGGAGGTGTTCCGGGTGTATTTACAAGTATTGCGGGTATAGAACCTCCGAATAAAGCACCTTTATGCACACCAAGCAAGAAAGGTATTCCAAGCTCTGGAGGCATAAAGAAAGAAAATGGAACTAGTATAGCTGTTGCCATTACACCAGTAAGTCCGGGAATAGCTCCAACCGTAATGCCAGCAAAAACACCGATAGCAACAAACAAAATTGCCTTCCAGGTTAATGCCATCATAATACCTTCTAAGATTTGATCTAACATCTTATTTTATCTCTCTTTCTATTTTGTCTTATGTGCTTTCGGCAGAATTTAGGCTATTTTTCTTCTCAAGATAGATGAGGAAAAAAGTGAAGCTACAAAGTAAAATCAATCCAATAATTATTTTATTCACAGTGCTTATTTCAAAATCCCCTTCTGGCAAAACAACCTTAAAGCTATACCAAAAGAATATATTTAGAGCGAAGGGAAAAGCGATGGCAGTCGGTATTACTAAACGCCAATTCCTCAGCCCAAGCAAAATTATAATGATAGCCATAAAAACTGGGGTGGTTAATGTGTACCCTATGTACTTTAAAGAAAGTACGTACGTATAAGACAAAAGAAAAACGATTACGACCCTTGTTATAGCGCTTTTGTAATCTGAGCCGTACGTTTTTTCGTCAGTTTTGTATTTTATCGATGAAATCAATAGTGATACAGAAACAATAGCAAGAATAAAAACTGTTAGACGAGGGAAAAAGTCCGGATGCAAGACTGCAGGCGTATTTTTCTCAATCGGAATCGAAGTTATGATTTGTGTAGGAATAACATAAAAATACGAAAAAACACTTAAACCCAACAAAATCAAACTGATAATTATAGAACCTTTGCGCACCTTGTTCCCTTGTGTTCTTAGAGGTATGTAGTATGTATATGATATTACATTTACCAAGTCAAGTTAGCTGAGTGAGAAGGATTTTACTCTCCCTTGAAGGCAGGTTTTCTTTTTTCCATGAATGCTTTTCTGCCTTCTGTGTAATCATTACTATTAAAACAGGTCTGAGACATTTCTTTAATTTTCTCCATATTTCTTTTGGATTCATCTTCACGGGTCTGATCAACTGAGAATTTAGATGCCATAATCGATAAGGGAGCATTTTCTGAAATCACATTTGCATAGTCTCTAATCACCTGTTCTAAATCATCTACAGATGTGACTTGATTTACAAGACCTATTTGCAATGCTTCCTGTGCGGATAATCTCTTTGCTGTGAAGAGAATATGTTTAGCAAAGGATGGCCCAACTAAATTCGTGAGCTTGTTGATATAATCAAATCCATAGGCAATGCTAAGTCTAGCTGCTGGAATACCGAGTTGCGAATCTTCAGATGCAATTCGTATGTCAGCTTGAAGAGCGATTCCCATCCCACCGCCTAGACAATAACCCTGAATCATAGCAATTAATGGTTTTTTTAAATTAGCGAGTTTATCTCTAGCGGAAGCAGATATTTTTTCATATTCTTGAGCGGCAGATGCATCAGATCTGCTTTTTTCAAATTGAGATATATCAGCACCAGATACGAAAGCTTTGTCTCCAGCTCCTTTCATCACTATAAGCCTGATATTATCATCTTCCTCAAAAGAGGTAAGAATCTTTTCCACTGCTTCCCACATTTCAATAGAAATAGCATTTCTTTTTGCAGGATTATTGAAAATCATCCATCCAATATGTCCATCTACCTCGGCAATCATTTTGTCAGTGTTTAAATCCATTTTTTAACCTTTTAGTAATGAGTTATAATTTTTATATAAAACTTCAGTCTTCAGAAATGTCTGGAGTCTGAAAAGCAGTAATTTCTGGAAGTTCTTCTGTAAATTTACAAATTTCTACCAATGTACTATGAGATGATGGTCCCTGTGAAAGACTAGAAGTTCCCCTGTCTAGAGTTAAAACGTTTGGATTTCCGTGTTTGTCAAGGGATCCAGACACTCCTGGTTCAATGGGGTCAAACCAAGCACCTGTATGTACTCGTATTACACCTCTTCTGATTTCATCACTCAAGCGAGCTCCGGCAAGCATAGCACCTCTATTATTAAAAACTTTTATCACATCCCCATCTTCGATATCTCTTTCCGATGCATCGTTAGGGTTAATGATTGCGGGTTCTCTGCCTTTGATTTTTGAGGAGAGACTAAGAGAACCATTATCCATTTGCCCATGCAGCCTATTTTTAGGTTGATTGGAAATAAGATGTAAAGGAAATTCTTTTGCATTTTCTGAACCAAGCCATTCGCTTGGTTCTATCCACTTTGCATGTGGCGGGCAATCTTCATAGTTGAAGCTTTCCAAGGTTTCTGAATAAATTTCTATTTTTTTGCTAGGAGTTTTTAATGGGAACTTTTCAGGATCTTTTCTGAAATTTTCAAACAGAATATAAGGTTTTTCTGGTGCTTCAATTTCAATATGACCTTTTTCCCAAAATGAATCAAAGTCTGGATAATTAAAACCCATGGTTTTAGCGTTTTCTTGACATTCCTCATATAAATGTTTGAGCCACTCCATATCGTTTCTTCCTTCTGTGTAATCATTACCGAATCCTAATTTATGGGAGAGCAAGGAAAAAATGTCATAATCGCTCTTTGCATTTTCTACTGGTTCGATTGCTTTTTGCATAGCAATAATATATCTGTCTCTACCTCTAGAACCGATATCATTTCTTTCTAATGTTGTAGTTGCAGGAAGCACAATGTCGGCGTGCCTTGCCGTAGAGGTCCACCATGGGTCATGGACAATTACGGTGTCAGGCATTTTCCAAGCTTCAATGAGTCTATTCAGATCTTGATGATGGTGAAAAGGATTTCCTCCACACCAATACACTATTTTTGTTGAAGGGTATATCCTTTTCTCTCCGTCAAAGTCGTAAGGTTTTCCTGGGTTAAGGAAAAGATCTGCAATTCGAGCAACAGGAATATATGAATTTGTTGGATTTTCTCCAGTAGGAAGCTTTGGCGTTGGAAAATTCTTTCTAGGGATACCGACTCCTCCCATACTGCCGTAACCATATGCAAAACCACCTCCAGGCAAACCTATTTGTCCAAGTATGGAAGCAAGTGTGACGGTCATAGAAAAGGGCTGTTCTCCGTATTCTGCTCTCTGAAGTGACCAATTTGTGGCTATCATAGTTCTAGAAGAAGCCATTTTCTTTGCCAAAAGTAGAATTTCTTCTTCTGCAATTTCGGTAATAGAAGAAGCCCACTTTGCATCCTTGGGTTGCCCATCTTTTGTTCCTAATAAGTATGGTTCGAATTTATCGTAACCAGAGCAATTTTTTTCAAGGAAATTTTTGTTATGTAAATTTTGGGTAACAATAGTATGCGCAAGTGCTAGCATAAGAGCTGTGTCAGAGTTTGGTCTAATTTGTAACCATATTGCGTCAGTGAATTCAGGAATGTCTGAACGTAAAGGACTAATGTTTATAAATTCGATTCCTTTATTTTTGGCTTTTTTTAACCATTCTTCCGTTGAATGTTCGGCAACTCCACCGTTTATTACTTGATTGTTTTTTACAGGAATGCCACCAAAGAGAACCATGAGTTCAGTATTCTCTACTACGCTATCCCAAGAAGTAGTTTCGCTAGAGCAGACAGAATTCGTGCCAACTAAATACGGCGTAATAGCGTATCCTGCTGAAATGCTGTAAGTAAGTTTCTGATCAGTAAACCCCCCAAATAGATTAAAGAATCTTTTGAGAAGCCCTTTCGCATTGTGGAATTTTCCAGCACTAGCCCAACCGTATGAACCTGCAAAAATTGATTCATTTCCGTAGTCTTTTTTTACTCTTTTGAGTTCATCGCTAATGAGTTCTATTGCGATATCCCATGAAATAGGTACAAAAGGTTCTTCCCCTCTTTTTGATTTGCTGTTTTCTGGTCCTTTTTCTAGCCAGCCAGAACGAACCATAGGATTAGAAATACGTGTTTTCCCATAAATAGCATTCGGAATAGAATTAAGAATTGGAGAAGGGCAAGGATCGTTCTCGAATGGTTTTACCCCAGTTAATTTACCATTTTCAACGACTGCGTCAAAAGCTCCCCAGTGTGATGAATGATGATAAATCTTTTCTGTCTTTGATGAATTCAATATTCACAATTCCTTTTTTGTTTTTTTTAGTGATGTTTAATGCTAAAGTTTACATCTAATTTTTACTATTGAATATCATTTTTGTCATTTTTTTATCTTTTAACACAGATGTTATAGGAGAACAAAGTTTTGAGAAGACAACCGTCACGTGCAAATCAGAATTGGATTTTTGATAATTTCTTGAAATTATCCGATAACGAAGATGTTTTACATCCTGGAATATTGGGAATTAGATATTTTCGAGGATTTAAACATCAAGATTTAGAGGCTGTATATCAAAGGATTACTGGAAGGCGTTCTATTCCCCGTCTCTGGGCTAGGCAGGCCTCTGTTCAAGAACAAAAAGGGGCTGATGCATTAAAAGCAAACCGAATACAAAGTGCGGCTGGCCATTATCATAGAGCGGGTCTTTGTTTTGGAAGAGCACAACATCTTATCCCTGTAGATGGCCATCCTAAGAAGAAAGAGTATTACGAGGGACTACAAAGATGTTATGGAAAATTCAGGGAAATACATGGTGGGCATATCACAAAACATCAGGCTGAATTTGAAGATGGGAAAAATACCTATTTTTATTTCTGGCCAGCAGAAGGGGAAGGTCCTAAACCTACTGTTCTTCTGATTCCTGGTATGGATATGGTGAAAGAGGATGCTATCGCCGATCCTTGGCAGAACGTTTTTCATCAACGTGGAATGAATGTTTGTGCTATGGATGGACCTGGTCATGGTGAATGTAATATGAATCAGGTTTGGGTAGATCAAACAAATTTTGCCAAAGCAGGAAGTAAGGTAATTGATTTTCTATGTGATAGAGACGACGTAGATAGTTCTAAAATAGGATTGTTTGGACAAAGTATGGGTAGTAGATGGACAGTGGAAATTGCTGCACATGATGATCGTGTGAATACGGTTATTGGTCAAATGGCTAATGTGGGACCATCCGACATTATCTTTAATCATGCACAACCTAATTTCAGACGAATTTATATGTATATGTCTAATATCTTGGATGATGATAAATTTGATGAATTTGTAGAAGAAAGAGATAGTATCTGGCATGGAGTTGCTGAAAAAATGAAAGCAAACTACCTGCTTGTTGCAGGTGATATGGATGAACTTTGCTCTCCTGACGACATCAATGAATTTCTAGA
>MDTE01024956.1_pt1 | contig 11726 bp, 12 predicted proteins | sample 811231 | NCBI WGS metagenome assembly MDTE01 (sample SAMN05326651, study PRJNA326480) | marine metagenome | isolation source: seawater | place: Indian Ocean: Red Sea | collected 2010
TGAATATATTCCAGCCAGTAGATCCGTTGGAACTCATAGATATTCATACCGCGATTGATTTTCTGGTATTCGGGGCTTTGGCGATATTCTGCTAGTGCTTCTTCCCAACCGGCTTCGGTGAGAGGGGGGAAGATGCCGCTGAATAACTTCCATTCCACAATCGACAGGCCGGATTCGGTCAGGCGTGTCAGTCCACCAATGGCTACCATGCCTAGCACACATAGTATGCAGACAAACAGCCAGATACGCACATAGGTATAAGGATCTTTTTGCATGCCGTTTATATACGCAAGGAAGCAATGGGCGGCAAGCAGAATAGGATGACAAGTCGGTAAGGCAGTATCAATTCGGTTGTAACTTCCGGTAGGAGTGCGTATGAGTGAAGCATGCAAAAGACACAGACCGAGCTCTATAATTATAATTTGCATCGCGTGCTGCCCGCACGCAGCCAATGGCCTTTGCGCTGGTTGCTGCTGGGTGTGCTGGCACTGGCGCTATCGGGCTTGCCTGCGATCATACTGGTGATTGCGCGCACTATTGCGCCTGAGACCGGCGCCATGTTTATCAATGCATTTGATGTAGCACTTGCCATCCATGTCGATCTTTCGGTGCTGGTATGGTTTATCGCTATATTAGGTATGGTATGGAGCTTGTTTCTGGATAACGCCCTGGCAGCGCATGCGCCTTTTGTGCGTGGTACGGCATGGTGGGTGGCTTTGCTGGCCTGCTTCTGTATGGCAGCTGCTGCATTTGCGCCTGTAGAGGAGGTGCATTTCAGTAATTATGTGCCGGTTATTGTTAGCCCAACTTTCTTTCTTGGGTTGGGGCTGTTTAGCAGTGCGGTAATCATCATTGCGGGTTATGTATTACTGTTGCCATTGTTTGGCTTAAAGCCACTGAAAGGCATGACGTCACCAGAAGGCGTGCTGGGCTATGCTGTTTATAGTGCGGCATTCATAGTGGTGGTGGCGCTGGCCGTATTTGCGCTTACGGCGGAGTATTTACCCGCGAGCCTGCAAGGCCATACTTATTATGAATATTTGTTCTGGGGTGGTGGCCATGTGCTGCAATTTGCCTATACCCAGCTATTGCTGATTGCATGGTTGTCCCTGTTGTGCGGGGTGACGAAATCGGTGCGTATTAAACCCGTCTGGGTGCTGGCTATATTGTCTGTCGGCCCAATTACCGCGGTAACCAGCTTTTACCCTTTCATCGCAATGGATGTGATGGATGAATGGTTCCGCCGCTTTTTCACCTGGCAAATGGCCATAGCAGGTGGCATTGCTGCGATTGTCTTTGCGGTGCTTATGCTTTGGCAATTATGCACACGAGGCAAAGCCGATGTGACCAAGCGCGCATTATGGTCGAGCCTGATCATGTCATTGCTGGTGTTTGGTGCAGGTGGCTTGTTCGGCGCGGTGATTGACGGGGTGAATGTAACCATCCCTGCGCATTATCATGGTGTTATTGTAGGGGTTACACTGGCGGCCATGGGACTTGCATATCAATTATTGCCGCGTTTTGGTTGTCTGACAGTAGCGCACACGCGCATGGCCTTCTGGCAACCGATTGTTTATGGCGTCGGGCAATTGCTGCATATTGGCGGGCTGGCTATTGGCGGAGGCTATGGGGTCATGCGCAAAACGCCGGGTATTGTGCAGGAAGGTGGCATCTGGGTGGATGTAGCCATGCATATGATTCGCTGGGGTGGCTTACTGGCGGTGATAGGCGGCTTGCTTTTCATTATCGTAATTTTACGTAGCTTGCGCCATAAACGCGCACATTAAGTTTTTCGCGAAGGAAACCCGTTTGATGCGCCGTATAACTTGCGTCCTACGGTATTTTGTGGAAAATACCGAGTAATTTTAGCACTGGAGTGTAATATGCGTTTAACATCCAAACTTATTGTAGCCGTTAGCGCCCTTGCGCTGGTGGCATGTAACCAGCAAGGCGGCATTGGCAATGCAGGCACCAAACAAACCGTAGGCACCGTTGGCGGTGCAGTGGTTGGTGGCGTGTTGGGTTCGAAAATCGGTGGCGGCACTGGTCAAGGTATTGCTATTGGCGTTGGCACCTTGCTTGGCGCGCTGGCCGGCAGCGAAATTGGTAAATCGCTGGATCGTTCCGACATGCTGTATGCGCAGCAAACCAATCAGCGCGCGCTGGAAACTGCACAGCCTGGGCAAAGCCTGCCTTGGAGCAATCCGGAAACCGGTAATCGTGGTACGGTGACACCGTCGAACTATTACCAAACTGCTAGTGGCCAGTATTGCCGCGAATTCAGCCAAACCATTTATGTGGATGGCCGCAGCGAAAAAGGCTATGGCACGGCGTGTCGTCAGGCTGATGGCAGCTGGCAGATTGTAAATTAATTAAAAAACGAGAGTGTGTGATGAGCGAAACAGAGGCGTACTATCCTCAGGGTGACCTCATGAAAGGCAAACGTGGCCTTATCATGGGTGTGGCAAATGATAAATCGATCGCCTGGGGGATTTCCAAGGCATTGGCGGCACAAGGCGCCGAGCTGGCTTTCACCTTTCAGGGTGAAGCATTGGAAAAACGCGTACGCCCGCTTGCTGAGAGTGTGGGAGCCGAACTGATTCTGCCGTGCGATGTAAGCGATGATGGTAGCATCGACGCAGTCTTCGACACGCTCAATAAAGAGTGGGATGGCAAGCTCGACTTTGTGGTGCATGCGATTGCCTTCTCCGACAAAGAAGAGCTGAAGGGCAAGTACCTCGACACCTCGCTTGGCAACTTCACCAAGTCGATGCATATCTCGTGCTATTCCTTCACGGCCGTTGCACAACGTGCTTACCCGATGATGAAAGCCAATGGCGGCGGTAGCCTGCTGACGCTGAGCTATCTGGGGGCAGAGCGCGTAATGCCTCATTATAATGTGATGGGCGTTGCAAAGGCGGCATTGGAAACCAGCGTGCAGTATCTGGCGGTAGATCTTGGTGGTGATAACATCCGTGTGAATGCTATTTCGGCAGGCCCTATCAAAACGCTGGCCGCGATGGGTATTGGTGATTTCCGCTATATTCTGAAATGGAACGAGCTGAACTCACCGCTTAAGCGCAATACCACCATTGACGATGTAGGTGGCACAGGTCTGTATTTGCTGTCTGATCTGGGCAAAGGCATGACGGGCGAAGTGCTGCATGTGGATGCGGGTTATCATGTCGTGGGCATGAAGGCGATTGACGCGCCCGACATCGCGCTAGAAGTGAAAAAGGACTAGTGCTTGAACAATAGGTTCGGACAGTTATTCTCTTTCACAAGCTGGGGTGAAAGCCATGGTGAGGCCATTGGCTGTGTGGTGGACGGTGTGCCGTCACGCATTCCGTTAAGCGAGGCGGACATTCAGCCTTATCTGGATGCACGTAAGCCCGCACAATCCCGCTACACGACCCAGCGCAAAGAGAGTGATACGGTCAAAATTCTCTCAGGCGTGTTCGAAGGGCAGACCACGGGGCATCCCATTAGTCTGATCATCCATAACGAAGACCAGAAATCCAAAGATTACGGCGATATCAAAGACAAGTTTCGCCCCGGCCATGCCGACTATACCTATTGGGGAAAATACGGCATCCGCGATTACCGTGGGGGTGGCCGCTCGTCTGCGCGCGAAACCGCCATGCGTGTGGCGGCGTCTGCCATAGCCCGCAAAATTCTGGGCGAATCGATTCAGGTGCGAGGCGCGCTGGTGCAATTGGGCGACAAACACATCAATCGCGACAACTGGGACTGGGCAGAGGTGAACAATAATCCTTTCTGGTGCCCGGATGCAGAAGCAGCCAAAGACTGGGCTGATTATCTGGATGGGATTCGCAAAGACGGTTTATCCGTTGGAGCTGTGATTGAAGTGGTGGCTGAAGGTGTGCCAGTGGGCTGGGGCGAGCCTGTTTATGGCAAGTTGGATACTGAGATTGCCGCGGCCATGATGAGCATTAATGCAGTGAAGGGCGTGGAAATGGGCGCAGGCTTTGCGTCTGCTGCGTTCACCGGCGTAGAAAATGCGGATGAAATGCGCATGGGGAACGACGGGCCCGTCTTTTCAAACAACCATGCTGGCGGCGTTTTGGGTGGTATTTCATCAGGCCAGCCAATTGTGTGTCGCTTCGCGGTGAAGCCAACCAGCTCCATCCTAACGGAAGTCAATACAATAGACACGCAGGGCAATGAAACGACCATCATGACCAAAGGGCGTCACGATCCATGTGTAGGGATCCGCGCGGTGCCTGTGGGCGAGGCGATGATGGCCTGTGTGCTGGCCGATCAGAAACTGCGCTACCAGGCGCGCCAGTCAGGATAATCTTCCATTAGCTCGGCTTTGCTAAACGTCCCCTGACGAAAATAGGCCGACCATTTGCCGCACCGTTCTTTAAGGTCTGCGTCGGTGCCAACCCCTGATTTTCTACGTTGGCGGTTCGACACCATTTGGTGCAGATCATTCACTACGGCCTTCTGAATTTTTTCATACACTTCACGCTGAAGCTCTCTTGATTTGATGGGGAAATACTGCCTGATTTTTTGCATGCTTTGCTTTAGCTCTGTCGTGTGCGCTTGCAGTGTTTTCTGTTGCGTGGATTTGGTCACCTTGTCCTGCCCACTCTGATAATAATAATTGTAGTAGGCAAGGGCGCAGCTGTGGAACGCCATCGTATGCACCATTTTGTCCAGTCCGGCCTGACTGGTCATTTCCATATGATGTTGTCTGTCGGTAGTGATCTTATTTTTTACAATCTCAATCAATTCCTCATTGCCGCTGGCATTGGCATATTGCCACAAATTGGCGCCGTTAGCGTCTTTGACTGTATAGCTTGCGCCTTTGCTCAGCAGATATTCAACCACATCTTTATTGCCAGCCTGTGCGGCCAGCATGATGGGATAATACTGATTCTCGCCAGAGAAATTCACGTCTGCTCCATGTTTTACCAGCAATGTGGTCATGGGCAGGGCTTCGCCATCCACGCGCGATGCAGCGATGCCAAGCAACGGCCAGCCATTGATGTCGGTGATATTGAGATTGGCATTTTCGGGCAACGTATATTGCAATTCGGCCGCGTTCCCCATGGCCACGCTATAGATGATCGCGTCTTTCTGGCTGGCGGTTTGTGCCCAAGCACCATGCGCGAACATGAAAAATAAAGTGAAAAACCCGGCTAGCTGCTTGAAACCCATATGCTCCATCCCATATTACATCCAGTTAATATAGCAAAAACAATGGTGGAGTAACAACATGTCTAGCAAAAAGGCTGCTGCAAGCAATGGCAAAGCGGAGTCTATCGAGTTTTCTGCAGAAATAAGCAAAGTACTGCAGCTCATGATTCATTCGCTGTACACCAACAAAGATATCTTTCTTCGCGAGCTGATTTCCAATGCGTCGGATGCATGCGACAAGCTGCGCTATCAGGCCGTGCAAAATGATGCGTTGCTGGACGGCGATGCAGAATTGAAAATCCGTATTGCGGCAGATAAAGACAACAAAACCATTCGCGTAGGTGATAATGGCATCGGCATGAACCGCGATGATTTGATTGCGAATCTTGGTACGATTGCAAAGTCTGGCACGCAGGAATTTATTCAGTCGCTCACTGGCGATAACAAGAAAGATGTCAGCCTGATCGGGCAGTTTGGTGTGGGGTTCTATTCTGCCTTTATGGTGGCAGACAAAGTGGAAGTGCGCACCCGCAAAGCAGGCGAAGATACGGGCTGGCTATGGGTGTCGGAAGGTGACGGGCAATTCACCATCCAACCCATGGAGGATGTAAATCGTGGCACAGAAATTACCCTGCATGTAAATGACGACGCCAAGGAATATCTGGACGCGTTTAAGCTGAAATTCATTGCGCAGACCTATTCCGATCATATTTCCTTCCCTATCATGCTGGAAGATGCGGAAGGTAATGAAGAAAAAGTGAACGAAGGTTCGGCCATTTGGGCACGCCCAAAAAGCGACATTACCGATGAGCAGTATAAAGAGTTTTATCATCACGTAGCGCACCAGCCCGATGAGCCGTGGTTAACTCTGCACAACAAAGCAGAAGGCGTAGTGGAGTACACGAACTTGCTTTATGTGCCGTCGATGAAGCCGTTCGATCTGTTCAACCCCGAGCGCCGACGCCGTGTGAAGCTATATGTAAAGCGCGTCTTCATTAGCGATGAAGGGGTCGATCTGGTGCCACATTATCTGCGCTTTTTGCGGGGCGTAGTGGACAGTCAGGATTTGCCGCTCAATATCAGTCGCGAAACCCTGCAGGATAATCCGGTGCTGAAAAAGATCCGCGATGCGATCACGAAGAAAGTGCTGAACGAGCTGAAAAAGAAAGCGGCCAAAGACAGCGAAGATTATCTGTCGTTTTGGAATAATTTTGGCGCCGTGTTGAAAGAAGGATTGTGCGAACACGATACCCCGCGCGATCTGCTGTTTGATGCCTGCCGTTTTTATTCCAGCCATGATGAATCGGCACCGATATCACTGGAGTCGTATGTCGAGCGTATGAAGGAAGGGCAGGAGCATATCTATTATATCAATGGCGATAATCTGGATGCGCTGCGCCATAGTCCACAAATCGAAGGGTTCAAAAAGAAAGGCATCGAGGTGCTGTTCTTCACCGATCATGTTGATGATTTCTGGGTGAATGTGGCCAATAAATATAAAGATATTGGCTTCAAATCGGTATTGCGTGCCGGTAATGACCTGGACACTCTGGAAGGGGAAAGTGCGAGTGACGAGGAGACAAAAGAAGAAACGCCGTCGGCCGATATGGATGCCTTGATTACCTTCATGAAAGAGACATTGGGCGACATGGTGCGTGATGTGCGCACCACTTCTAAGCTTGCAGAAAGCCCGGTATGTCTGGCTGTGAATGAAGGGGATATGGATCCGCGTATGGAGCGTTTTCTGCTGGAGCATAAACAGCTGCCAAAAGGCACGGCAAAGATTCTGGAGATCAACCCGTCGCACCCAATCATTACCTCGCTGGCAAAGCAGTTGGGCAATGATGGGCAGCAAGAAGATGCGAAGGACGCGGTGCATTTGTTATTTGATCAGGCGCGCATTATTGAAGGTGAAGCGATTGAAGATCCAAGCAATTTTGCTCGCCGCATGAGCGCGTTTATGGCACGTGGGCTGGCTGCCTAGCCTGTGGATAACGTTGTGTATAAGGTGTTAACAGAATATTAACCTTTACTATATATTGTGTGCTTGTAAGCCAAGCCAACAAAATATAGGAAGGCCAAATGTCTGATACTCCTAAAAAACGCACCGTATCCTCCAGCAAACTTTGGCAGCGCCTTATGCGCAAAGAAGCCTCGCGCACCTGGCGGCGCAGCAAACAGGCGTTGCACCAGTTTACGGCTATTGGTCAGCTGAAGGAAGAAATTGCTCTCCTCTCGCATTATTCGGCTGATACGGTTTATCGTCTGCGCTACGGCACGATGAGCTATGAATATATCAGCCCGTCTATAAAGCGTTTGCTTGGTTACAGCCCCGAAGAAATGAAGCATATCCAGATGCGCGATCTGATTAGCGAAACACGTCTGGTGCAAGAAGATATGCAATCCATTGAATGCTATGCGGGATTAGAAGCGGAACGCAAAGCGGGTGAGGTGTTGCAATGGCAGGCAGACTACCGGATGGTGCGCAAAGACGGGCAGGAAATCTGGGTATCTGACATCTCTTTCCCCTGGTTTGACGAGAATGGAAAAATCATCGGATCGATCGGCACATTGCGGGATGTAACCGCCCGCGTACAGGCAGAAAAGCGGTTGCAGGCGCTTTCGCATAAAGAAGCGGGCGTGGATGAGCTGACGGGTATGGTGCAAGCACAGCGTTTTGACGAGAAGATTGAGTATGAGCTGAGACGTATCAAGCGCCATGGCGGCGAAATGAGTCTGCTGTTGTTGGATGTGGATGAGCTGAAACAGATTAATGAGCGCTATGGCCGCGAGTTTGGCGATTATGTATTGCAGTCAATTGCTCGGTTGGTGCGTGGGTGCATGCGCGAGAGCGATCTGGCAGCGCGCCTGTCTGGCGATGGGTTGGGGCTTATTCTGCCCAATACGAGCGTAGAAGGTGGCTATTGGCTGGCAGAGCGTATTCGTACCAGCATCGCGCAACATTGCTTTATTCGGGGCATGGAAGGCAAAGACATTGGCTGTACGGTGAGTATTGGTCTGGCAGGCGTGAGTGCGGACGATAAAGTAACCAAAGACAGCTTGCTGACTCTGGCGCAAAACCGTTTATACGCAGCCATGCATAGCGGCAAAAATCAGGTCTCGTTGACTGAGACTGTGCCCGTCATGCAATAAAGCGTGGCTATTAAGCGATAATATCGGGATAGAGGGTTTGCTCTATTTTTGCGATGCGATCTTTCAGGCGCAACTTCTCTTTTTTCAAACGCGCTGCCTCAAAGTTAATATGGCCGTTCTCTGGCACGTCACTCAAACGTGCATCTAGCGCCTTATGTTCTTGGCGAAGGCCTTCCAGTTCTTTGTGCAGAAACAGTTCATCATCCATAGATACTTACCCAAGCAATAGTGTACACATTATTTTATTCATTCCGCTAGCCAAGTATAGTAGCAAAAAAACGCGTCTTTGCCCACAAAATTCGTACTAGTTGTTCAACTAAGTCCTCCTCTGAGGCTTGCACATATATACTTAAATTTCAGTTTTCTATATTTGTAGATTCATCTTTTTTGTAAAAGAATCATTGTAAGTGACTGTGTTTGAGAAATTGAAAAAGACTTTATTTTTATAATGGTTCAAAAGAAAAAACTTGACTGCGAAATTGCTTGCAATATAAAGACAGGTTTGCTTTTATAATGTCTGTCCCCACAAGTTGTGCAATAAGGCTGATCAACAGCCAGGTTAAACTGTACCAACCCAGAAAGGATAGTCTATGTCGCTCGTAGCACATGTTCATTCACTTGAGTCCAAACACGCAAAGCTAGAACGCAATATTGCGTCGGAATCGGGCCGTCCTATGCCTGATTTCACTTCTATTACTGCGATGAAAAAGCAAAAGCTTCTGATTAAAGAGGAGTTGGAGCGTTTGTGGCGACAGAAAAAGTCGGCAGACGATGCAGCATAATACGCTATATAACCGGTAATTAACCGGCTATCATTCAGGGCAATACTTTAGTCCTGACACCAAAAAGCCCCCGAGCAAGCCATGTGCCGGGGGCTTTCTGTATCTGGCGTGTGGTATGAAGATTTAAGCGGCTTCATCCATATCCGGAGCCATACCAAGCGCGCGCTTATATACGTCTAGCAAGTGCTCTTGTTCATCGCGCTCATGATTGTCCATTTTGCGCAATTTCACCACCTGACGCATGGTCTTGGTGTCATATCCATTGGCTTTTGCCTCTGCGAATACTTCGCGAATATCTGCAGCCAGAGCGGCTTTTTCTTCTTCCAAACGCTCAATGCGTTCAATATAGCTGCGCAATTTGTCAGCGGCTACGTTGCCTACCATGTCAACCATAGACAGCTCCTTACGATAAAATAGGGTTTACGGTTCAAAACGCTTACTCAAGCAAGGCTTTTTTAACCATTATATGGCTATTATTGCAACTTATTGCTCGACAAATTTAGCGGTATCGCTTACAAAGCCCGCTGCTTTGTGCTATACTGTAGCACCTTGAATTGAATTTTAGACCCTTGGAAGGGAGGTAAGTCGTTTGGTAGAAGTAGTAGTTCGCGATAACAATGTTGATCAGGCACTGCGTGCTTTGAAGAAGAAAATGCAACGTGAGGGCGTTTTCCGTGAAATGAAAATGCGCAAGCATTACGAAAAACCTTCCGAGCGCCGTGTGCGCGAAACCGCTGAGTCGGTTCGTCGTGCGCGCAAGCTGGCGCGTAAGCAAGCTGACAAATACGACTAGTCAGTCAGGCTTATTGAGATACGAAAAAGGCAGCTTCCTATAAGCTGCCTTTTTTGTGTTCGTATTTTTCTGTGAATCTGCTTTAGCGGCCGCGCAGCATGGGGTTTTGTTCTAGCTGCAGCTTTTGCTCTCCAAAGTCCTGTACCAGACCATTGAGTAAATCTTGCGCTTCTGGTGACTCAACGCCGCTTTTGCTGATATAGCGATGTAGCAAAGCAATGTCCTGCATTTGTTGCAATAACGGTGCACTGCCAGCCGCTTCACGCAAGGCGCGAGTGGTTGTAAGAATATTTGGCAATGCGAAGCCGGCGTTATGCAATGCAGCGGTAATATCAGCACGGGCATGGCCTGTTTCTACCGCTCCGCTTTTGTTGGGGAGCCTGCCGATTTGGTAATAAGGCAGATCACGCCATGTCTGACCAGTGGTCAATGGGCGTTCAACATCGCCTACATTACGGGCAATTTCCCATTCCGCTGCTTTAGCGATAATGTCCTGCTGCTCTGCATCATTGGCAGATGCCGCAGGCGCTTCAGCTGAAATGATATCGTTTGCTTCATCCATATCTAAGAGATAACGCAGTAGAATGAAGAATTCGTTAACTTACAGGTCACGAATCGCCTTCACTAGCTGTTCTGTTGCCTGTTTTGCATCGCCAAACAACATCATGGTGTTATCCTTAAAGAACAGTTCGTTCTGAATGCCTGCATAGCCGGGCGACATCGAACGCTTGTTGAAAATCACATTACGCGCCTCTGCCACGTTCAGTACTGGCATGCCATAAATAGGGCTGGACTGATCGGTTTTAGCCGCCGGGTTGGTCACGTCATTCGCGCCAATTACATAGACAACATCGGTGGTCGAGAAGTCATTGTTAATCTCGTCCAGCTCAAACACCTGATCGTATGGCACGTTCGCTTCTGCCAATAGCACATTCATATGGCCAGGCATACGGCCTGCCACAGGGTGGATCGCGTAGCGCACATTTATCTTCTTTTCTTCCAGCACTTCCACCAGCTCGCGTAGGGCGTGTTGGGCTTGCGCTACCGCCATGCCATAGCCTGGCACGATAATCACCGAATCTGCATTGCCAAGCAGGAAGCCTGCATCATCCGGACTACCGGATTTCACAGGGCGATCTTCTTCGCCACCTGCTGTGGCTGCTTCGTCATCAGAGCTGCCGAAGCCGCCGAAAATGACGTTGATGATCGAACGGTTCATGGCTTTGCACATAATGTAAGACAGAATAGCGCCGCTCGCGCCGACCAGGGCGCCGGTAATAATCAGCAGCGGGTTACCAAGCGTAAAGCCAATGCCGGCCGCTGCCCATCCTGAATAGGAGTTGAGCATAGACACCACAACGGGCATGTCTGCACCCCCGATGGGGATAATCAACAGGAAGCCAATGAGGAACGCCAGTAACGTCATCAGAATAAAGATGGAGTGCGATTCAGATCCGGTAAATGCCATCAGCAGGAACAATATCGCAAGCCCGATCCCGGCATTCAGCATATGCTGGCCTTTGAAACGAATAGGCGTGCCCGACATTAGCCCTTGTAGCTTGGCGAACGCGATCACAGAGCCAGAGAACGTAACCGCGCCGATGACAGAGCCTAGCCCCATCTCTAGCAGTGACGCAAAGGCGAGACTTCCCGAGATGCCAATACCATAGCTTTCGGGCGACCATAACGCTGCCATCGCAATGAAGACAGCGGCCAGACCCACCAACGAGTGGAAAGCAGCTACCAATTGAGGCATGGCTGTCATGGCAATTTTGCGGGCGATGACCGTACCGATAACACCACCAATGACAATGCCTAGCAGGATCAGCCCA
>MDTE01006762.1_pt1 | contig 11725 bp, 11 predicted proteins | sample 811231 | NCBI WGS metagenome assembly MDTE01 (sample SAMN05326651, study PRJNA326480) | marine metagenome | isolation source: seawater | place: Indian Ocean: Red Sea | collected 2010
AATTGATTAAATATTTTCTTTTTTGTACAATTAACAAATTCCTTTTGAGCCACTAATACTGATCTAATGGTGAAATCAAATGAAGAATATTTTTTTAATATGGGATTTAATTAAAAATTATAAAATTAATCATAGCTGTTTATAGTATTCACAATTAATACATGGGTTTAATTTCCCAGAAAAGAATTTCTGTTTGAAATCATCATATTTCACTATTTCCTCATAATTTTGATCTACTAAATTACCTGTTATACAACTAAGTTGGTAATCTTGACAGCAAATATTTGTTCTGCCATCTGGTAATAATACGGGTTGTGATAATCTTTTATAGGAGCAAAACCAGTTCTGCAAATTTTCGCTATTTTGATTAATTTGAAAATCTTTTTTAATATCAAGATCATCTGAGGCATTTGTTCTAAACTTAAATTGATTATCATCATTTAAATTATTTTCTTGTAATTGGACACTATTATTAGAAATTATTTTTTCCAAGTTTTCAATTTTTACTTTATCCACTTGTCCAGCTCTTTGATGTAAGTGATCACGTCTGTCTACCTTCAAATCTATTCCTTTTTTCTTATATTCTTTTATAAGCTCTTCAAGCTTTGGATGAAATTCAGATCCAAATGTTAATAAATTTAATCCTTGAATATTTTTTTTATAAATTTCTGGGAAGAGATCTAAAACTCTTTCTATGTATCCTTTTTTATTTTCGATACCTCGCATTAAGCCATGTTTATCTGGAAGATGCAATGTAAATGATTTAAAAAAAGCAAATTCTGAAACATATTTCGCAGAAGATAGAACACCATCAAGGGTTGTTGAGATCAATTGTTTATGGCCTTTTTCATGCGTGTGTTTGATCATGCGATCCAAATCTCTTGCCAAGCATGGTTCAGAATATCCAGTCCAATGGATATCTACATAATGTGGAACATTAGATAAATATTTTTTAAAATTTTCATATGTTAAAACTCTCTCTTTAATCCCTCTAGAGGCAGAAGATAAAGCTGACTGTGGACAATAAAGACAATTAACACTACATCCAAGAACAGTTGTAACTTCTAATGAATAGTATTTTCTCTTTGAATGCGAGAGACTGTTCAAATTAAAAAAGAAAAATTTTAAATATCCTAACTTAGAATTTATTATGATGCAAAACGATCGAAAAAAATTAAATTTTAGAAAAGATTTTTATTTCCTTTGAATTCTATAAACTCTATAAAATTTGTACAAAGTGAAATTTGAAAAATTTATTGCTATATTTACCAACAAATTAAATTTATAAAAACTAATGAATATTAAAGATACAAAAAAATTAATTAAAAATTATGAAAATTTCCCCACTAAAGGAATTATTTTTAGAGATATTCTTCCAATTCTTCAACATCCCAAAGAATTTAATAATTTAATAAAAAAAATGAGTTCATACGATATTTACAATAATGCAGATGCTTTAATATGCATTGATGCAAGGGGATTTATATTTGGCACGGCGATTTCTTTAAGGCTTTCAAAACCTTTGATCTTTGCTAGGAAACCTGGTAAATTACCAGGAGACTTATTAACAGAAGAATATAGTTTGGAATATGGAAAGAATTCTCTATCCATTCAAAAAGAATCGCTAAATGAATTTAATAAGTTTGTTATAATAGATGATTTACTAGCAACTGGAGGGACTGTTGATTGTTTAGCAAAAATATTAAAATCAACAAATAAAAAAATTCTTGGACTTTGCGTTGTAGCAGAACTTTTATTTTTAAATGGAAGAGATAAATTCGACTTCCCCATTTTCTCTGAGATAACTTATTAGAAATATAAAAAAATTTCTTAATCAAAAAATTATTTTTGAATTTTAATCTAGGCAAATTAAATTATAGGCATTAAAAAATTCACAATTAAATTCTAATTTAATATTATTAAAATTTTTTATTTACAAAATTAAATCATCTACTTTTTTAAGAAGGCTTTCTATTAAGTTCCAAGAATATGTATTGTATTTTTGCAGAAATTCTTCAAATGATTCGGATGCATTTTCATCTGCCTCATCAGAAATTACTCTAATTATTAGAAAATCTATATTTTCTTGTTTTGCAACTTGAGCCACTGAGGCTCCTTCCATTTCTACAGCAACTAAATCGGGAATATTCTTTTTGAGATTTTCTATGATTTTTCTGTCAGTGATAAATTTATCACCAGTAGCAATTGTTCCACCTAATAATTTGCCAAATTTTTTTAGGGTACCATTAATAACTTCCTCATTTAAAATTTTTTTAGACCAATTCTTTAAAGAATTTTTTATTTCGATTCTTTCTATATTTAATGCTGGTATTACAAACTGAGGGAAAATTGGTCTTGCATCCATATCATGCTGAATTAGCAAGTCAGGTATTACTATATCCCATTGTTTTAAAACGTTTACTGTAGATCCTGCAACTCCAGTAAAAATTAAAAGATCTATAGGAGAACTAATACTCTCCCCATAAGCAATTAATCTTGTGGCTGCTCTAGCAGAACTTACTTTGCCCCAACCACTCCAAGCGATCGAAGTTTTAATTGAAATATTATTTTCCCCAGTATTTTTATTATTAATATAATTTCCTTCAAATATTTTAAAATCTCCAAATTCTTTTTCTTTGACATCAATAAGGTGTTTGATAGATTCCCCAACTTCTTCTGGCATTGCGCCAAGAATTCCAATATGAATATTATGGGACATTTCAAAGTAAAGAAAGATTTATTTTTTAGAATAACAATTAAATTACCTTTATATTAATCTCAAATGGTTATTGAAGATATATCAGCAAAAGATGGGCAAATTTTAAAAGGGTTAAAGAAAATTAAACCGAAAATTTATAATGATAAAAGGGGAAGTTTTCATGAATCTTGGAATAAAAAAGATTTCGCAGAAATCCTTGGAAAGGAAATTGAGTTTGTTCAAGATAATGAATCAACCTCAAAAATTGGAGTATTAAGAGGTCTTCATTATCAACTAAAACAAAAACCTCAAAGTAAACTAGTTAGAGTAACTCAGGGTCGTATATATGACGTTGCTGTTGATTTGCGTCAGAGTTCTGATACTTTCTTAAAGTGGGCCGGGATTTACTTAGATGATAAGTTGAATGAGCAGCTTTGGATACCGAGCGGATTTGCTCACGGTTTTTTAACATTAAGTAATTTTGCAAAGTTAAATTATAAAGTTACTGGATATTGGTCTTCTGTTTTGGAAAAAACCTTATTATGGAATGATTCGAATATAAATATTGAATGGCCTTTTGATTTAATAGATTTTGATCAACCCATTCTTTCTAATAAAGATGAGCAAGGCTTAAATTTAAAAGAGATAATTAAAAAAAATTTCGTTTTTTAAATGAAAATATTATTAATAGGAGCTTCTGGACAGTTAGGCCATAACCTTATTACCACAAAGCCAAGTTATGTAGAATTAATATGTCCAAATAAATCAGAATTGAATTTGGCGAATTCGATTCAATGTTTTGATGTCGTTTCAAAATATAAACCTGCTTGGGTAATTAATTGTGGAGCTTATACAAATGTAGATAAGGCTGAAAAAGAAATTGATAAGGCTTTTCTGATTAATAGAGATGGACCTAAAGCAATAGCAAAAGCTATTAAGAATTTTGGAGGTCAGATACTTCATATAAGTACTGATTTTGTTTTTAATGGTCGGAAAAATACCCCTTATGATACAGAAGATAAAATTGATCCAATAAATGTTTATGGCTTATCTAAAGCTGAAGGAGAAGCTGTAATTGAAAAATATTTAAAAGAAACAAATCAAAGTCTAATTTTAAGAACGAGCTGGTTGATGGGTCCAACAGGTAATAATTTTGCATCAAAAATGCTTCAATTACATAAACAAAAAGAGTTCATAAATGTAGTTAGTGATCAATTTGGCTCCCCAACTAGTACTATTTCACTTTCAATAGTAATTTGGCTTTTAATTGAAAAGTACTCTACAAAATCAAATTTGTTAGAGTTACCCTCCATTTTACATTGGAGTGATCTCGGAATAGCTTCTTGGTATGATGTTGCTATTTCAGTCGGAGAGATTGCTAAAAGTCTTGATATTTTAAAAAAAACTGCAAGAGTTATTCCAATTAGAAGTGATGAATATATTACAAATGCAGATAGGCCAAAGAATTCTGTTTTAGACTCATCTTTATGTAGAAAAATTATTAATTTAAAAGGAGATCATTGGAGGAAAATGTTAGAAAAGGTTATTAATCAGATGAATACATACAAAATATATAATTAGAGAAATATTGAGTAACTATATATGATTGATAACAAAAAAATACTTATAACAGGAGGAGCAGGCTTTATTGGTGGTTGTTTAGTTAGAACTTTAATTAGAGAAACTAACTCTTTAATATTTAATTTGGATTACATGGGATATGCAAGTGACTTATCGTGGTTAGCAGAATTTAAAGATATTGAGTCAAGGCATACGCATCTTTTAGTTGATTTGAATAATGAGCAAGATACTTTTCTAGCTCTTGAAAAAGCAGATCCTGATATAATTTTTCATCTTGCTGCCGAAAGTCATGTTGATAGATCAATTGATAATCCAGAGAGTTTTGTGAGGAGCAATATCATTGGTACTTTCAATTTATTACAAGCATCTCTAAAACATTGGAATAAATTGAATAAAAAAAGGAAGTCAGAATTTAGGCTTCTTCATGTCAGTACTGATGAAGTTTTTGGGACTTTAGATTATAATGAATCATTTACTGAAGAATCTAATTACTTTCCAAGAAGTCCTTACTCTGCGACAAAAGCATCAAGTGATCATCTTGTAAATGCATGGCATCATACTTTTGGGCTCCCAGTAGTAATTACAAATTGTTCAAATAATTATGGGCCTTATCAATTTCCAGAAAAACTTATTCCTCTAGCAATTAATAAAGCTTTAAATAATCAAAGTATTGACTTATATGGAGATGGTAAACAGATTAGAGACTGGCTTTATGTTGATGACCATGTTAACGCTCTTTTGAGAGTAGCAATTGATGGAGAAATTGGAGAGAAATATTGTATTGGAGGTGATAATGCCATTACTAATCTTGAAATTATTTCTTTAATTTGTGAATGTTTGGATATTTGTAAACCTCAAAGTATAAAATATACATCTTTAATAAGGTACGTAAAGGACAGGCCTGGGCATGACAGAAGATACTCAATAGATGCTTCTAGAATAAAAAATCAGCTGCGATGGGATCCAAAGTATATAATTTCGGAAGGAATTAGAAAAACAGTTAATTGGTATATTGATAATCAAAAATGGTGCGAAACGGTTTTAAGAAAAGCTAATTATGAAGGGGAAAGGCTTGGTAATTAAACAAATTTATAAGATTATTTAAATATCTTTCTTCAAAAGATCTAATAAGTAATTGCCATAACCGCTCTTAATTAGGGGTTTAGCAAGTTGTTCTAGTTGTTTACTATTTATTAAACCCGCTCTCCATGATGCTTCTTCAGGACAGCCTACTTTTAATCCTTGACGATGTTCAATTGTTCTTATAAATGCGCCTGCTTCATGTAATGAATCAAAATCTCCAGTATCTAACCATGCAGAGCCTCTACCCAAGATTTCAACATTTAGAGAGTTATCATTTAAATATAATTGATTTAGATCACTTATCTCTAACTCTCCTCTATCAGAAGGTACAAGTGTTTTAGCTTTTTGAACAACGCTTTTATCATAAAAATAAAGCCCTGTAATGGCATATTTGCTTTTTGGATTTTGGGGTTTCTCTTCAATTTTTATAGCTTTTTTCAGTTTATTAAATGATACAACTCCATATTTTTCTGGAGATTTAACTTCATATACAAAAATTGTAGCCCCACTTTTTTGATTAAAACTTCTAGAAACTCTCTCATAAAGAGTATCACCATGAAACAAATTATCACCCAATATTAATGTTGCAGGACTGTCTTCTAAAAATTTTTCTCCAATAATAAAAGCTTCAGCTAAACCATTAGGAGATTTTTGAATGGCATATGTAATTTTTAGTCCAAGATGTTTCCCATCGCTAAGCAAACTTTTGAAAGAACTTAAGTAAAATTTATTTGTAATTATCAATATCTCTGTAATACCTGATGTAATTAAGGTTGTTAAAGGATAGTAAATCATAGGTTTATCGTAAACAGGCATTAGTTGTTTACTAATACCTAATGTAATTGGGAATAATCTAGACCCTGTTCCTCCTGCAAGTATTATTCCTTTTCTTTTTGACTTTGGAAACATTAAAATAAATATATATAGAGTATTTTTTGGATATATGTCATTTATAGAATTCAATAAACCATTTTGCAAATTTAACAATTCCTTCTTCAAGACTAATTGATGGCCTAAATTCAATCCAATCTTCTAGTAAATCAGTTTTCGCAGCAGTTTCTATAACATCACCTGGTTGGATTGGTTTAAATTCCTTAATTGCTTTGGTTCCTAGAGCATCCTCAAGCAATTGAATAAATTTGAGAAGCTCAATTGGATTTGAATTTCCTATATTGAAAATTCTGTAAGGGGCAAATGATTTAGAGGGATTAGGATTATTTCTGTCAAAATGAATATCTGTTTTAGCTTTTTTATAACAACATCTATAAATTCCTTCTACGATATCGTCGATATACGTAAAGTCTCTTTTCATTTTTCCATAGTTAAAGATACTTATTGGTTCTTTGTTCAAAATTGCATTTGCAAAAATCATTGGAGCCATATCTGGTCTACCCCAAGGACCGTAAACAGTAAAGAATCTTAATCCCGTAGTAGGTATTTTGTATAAATGACTATATGAATGTGCCATTAATTCATTGGCTTTTTTTGTAGCTGCGTAAAGGCTTACAGGATGATCTACTGAATGTGATTCTTCAAAAGGTATTTTTGAATTCCCTCCGTAAATAGAACTACTCGAAGCATAAATAAGATGTTCTACTTTAAATCTTCTACATGCTTCAAGAACATTCCCAAATCCCACTAAATTACTATTTATATATGAACTTGGATTTATTAGTGAATATCTAACCCCTGCTTGTGCTGCGAGATTAATAATAATTCTTGGATTATATTTCTGAAATAAATCATCTAAATCTGATTTTTTGTTTATTGATAGTTTAAAAAAATGCCAACAACAGTTATTTTTAATTGCAAAATTTTTAATGTTATTTAGTCTTTTTTCTTTAAGAGAAATATCATAGTAATCATTTAGATTATCAATGCCTAAAACATTTTCACCATTACTCAGCAATTTTATTGCTAAAGCTGCTCCAATAAATCCAGCAGCTCCAGTTATTAGGATGAAATTATTTTCTTTCAGCATATCTTAATCAATATTTTTAGAAGGGGGAATTCTTCTCAAAAATAAGGGAATTGAACTTAATATTAAAATTAATAATGAAATGGAACTTAAAAGTTTAAAGTTTTCATTATGAAGTAAACCAAGACCAAAAAGAGAGGTTGATATAGAAAACATGTAAAGGACATAAAGAGTATTTTTAAGTTCTATTCCCTGATCAATTAATAAATAATGAATATGTTTTCTGTCAGGATAAAAAGGAGAAATTCTATCTAGAAGTCTAAGGATTATTACTCTTGCCATATCAATTAACGGGACAAAAATGATAAATATAGGAATAATGAGGTTTTTGGGACTAAAAAGCTCTGGGATTGAAACTAATGAAATTGCTGCGATGCTAAAACCTAATAAATAAGAACCTCCATCACCCATCAAAATCTTTTTTGTTATTAAATTATCTTTGAGAAAACCAGCGCAGCTTCCACCCAAAACTAATGGTAAAACAAATAAGCTAGGAATTGATCCTGAAAAAGATAAAATGCACAAAGGTACGCTTATTAATAAAGATATTCCGGAAGCTAAGCCATCTATTCCATCTAACCAATTAAAAGCATTCGTAATCCCAACTAACCAAAATATTGCAAATAAATTGCTTATGTAGGAAGGTATTTCTATAGGTTCAATATAATCTAAACCCCATGAAATTTGCATTGCATAATTGAGATCTAATTTATAAAAGAATATAGTTGATAAAAATATTTGTAAGATCAACCTAGAAAACGGTGTTAATGAAAATAAATCATCAAAAAAACCTAGGCAAAATAATAAAAAAGAAAAAAATAAAGTGACAACTAATTTTTCCTTATTTTCAATACTAAAATTATTAAAATATCCTGCTAAATAGAAAGTTAATATACCAATGGATGTTCCAAAAAATATTGATAAACCACCTAATCTTACAGTTGCTTTTGCGTGTAATTTTCTATGGTCAGGTTCATCAATAACGTTAAATTTCTGCCCAATCTTTAAAACAGATGGCATTATTAAAATCGTACTTAATGCAGATATAAAAAAAGCGAGTATGCAAATAAAATGATTACTTTCTAAAAAAATCAAGTTAAAAATGAAACTTTTTCTTTATTCTAATTTCAGACTTGATCATTAATCCTTACAATTCTAGAATTTTTATATAAAGTAATTCTTTGGATATATGGAATTAGACCCTTCAATTTTTGTTCATCCTACAGCTGTAGTAGATGATGGCGCAAAACTTGGAAATGGAACGAAGGTTTGGCATTGGACTCATATATGTTCTGGTGCAAAAATTGGAAAAAATTGTTCATTTGGCCAGAATGTATTTGTAGGTAATACTGTAAATTTAGGAAATAATGTAAAAGTCCAAAATAATGTTTCCATATACGATAACGTTAACCTAGAAGACGATGTTTTTTGCGGACCTAGTATGGTTTTCACGAATGTGATAAATCCAAGGTCCAAAATTATTAGAAAAAATGAATATAAAAAAACCTTAGTTAAAAAAGGTGTAACATTAGGAGCAAATTGTACAATTATATGCGGTTTGACAATTGCAAATGATGCTTTTATTGCTGCAGGAGCCGTAGTTACGAAGGATGTAAAACCTTTCGCGTTAATGGCTGGAGTTCCTGCTATTCAAATTGGTTGGATAAGTTCAAATGGAGATAGGATTGAGCTTCCTTTAACTGGTAATGGTTTATGGAGATGTAAAACTTCCGGAGATTGTTATAAATTAGTTAATGGAAATTTATCTATAGATTATTTATAAATCTAAGCCTTTCTTTTAATTCTCATCCTATTAAAATTAAATAGGTCATGCTGCAATACAGATTAACCTTTTACATGTAAATTTTACTACTTATACTGTCTGTTAGCACTGCAATTAAGCCCCTTTAAAATTTTGTTCTTTTTTGCTGTAAGTTTTGAAAATTATGAATTTTTTCTCTAACCCTTATATCAATAGACATTAATTAATTATCAAATATGGCCTTGTTGTAATAAATAGTTGGTTTGTTCTAAGCTTCTTCGATTATTTCAAATAGTAATTATATGTATTTATCCCAAGTGAATTTTTAAATTACTTATCTTAATAATTTACAGAACTGATAAACTTATGTAAGGTTTAGAAAATTATGATTTCTCAATGCTAGACATCGTGATGTATCACTATGTAAGAAATAATGAAGACTATAACTATGATTGTTATTCAAGGAGAATTGATGAATTTGAAAGACAAGTTTTATTCTTTAATAAAAAGAGAAAAATTATTGACCCTAAAGATATTGACCAAATCAAATATTTCCTAACTAATTGTAATGAAACTGCAATACTCTTAACTTTTGACGACGGCTATAAAGATCATTTGCACTGTGCAAGATATCTTCACTCGCTTGAATTGAGTGCATTTTTCTTCCCTCCTATTAATGCAATATCGGGTACTTTATTAGATGTTAATGGCATCCATTATTTGATAGGTCAAAGAAATCTAGTTCATTCAGAGCTACTTGATTACATTATTGAACAAATAAAAAAGAGAGAATATACTATCGTTAAGGATTCAAAAGAAATAAGTATTGAGAATTATTTAGAGCAAGATTCTAGAAGTAGATATGATTCCTATGAAGTATATTTTATTAAAAAACTTTTGCAGAGAGATATCTTAGGTTCCAAAAACCGAAGGAGGATTATTTCAGAAGCAATAAAAAAGTATTCGTTTGCACAAGACAAAAGCTTAGCTAAGCAATTGTATTTATCGGTTGAGGAGATGCTTGAAATGCAGAAATTAGGTATGTTATTTGGAAGTCATGGATTAACACATAAATGGTTAAATACACTTTCATATGAGGATCAATTTATTGAAATCAACAAAAGCTTCGAAGCTTTAAGTAAATTTGGAATTCTAAATTCAAATTGTCCAAAAGTATTATGCTATCCATTTGGAGCATATAATTTAGACACTATCAAAATTGCAAAAAAATTAAGCATTGATTTTTCTTTGACTACGCTAGTTGGCTCAGCAACTCAAGAAAGTTTGGATAGTTGTTATGAGCTTAAAAGATGGGATACAAACGATTGCTGGGACAATAAACTGAACAAAGCAACTCTGCCTTTAAATTCAAATTGTTAGCCAGATAAGGTTATTACTGTTAAGTACATCAAGTTGCAAAATTTTAATATTTTTATAAAAAGATCATTGATGTTTAACACTTATAACTTTTAAATTGAATTTAATTCTCTTAAGGTTCCTATAAAATATTTATTAAAAAAGAATCTCTTAATATATCTTTCTATTAAATAATTAATTTTTAGTTTTGACTTAATTTTCTTAATAAGTAAAGTTGATATATTGTGCGAAGATAAATTGACAGAATTCCAGGTTGCTTTTTATAGAGACTCAGACTGGGAACAGGTAAGGTCATTTATTTCAGATAACTGGTCCTCAAGTCATCCGCTTCTAAATAAAACCCTTTTTGATTGGCAATTTAATGGATTTGGAGAGGAAAAAAATAAAATAAAATCTTTATTACTTAAGGACAATGGGAAGGTAATTGGTATGCGAGGAATTATACCAGGTATTTATCAAGTCCCTCTTGCAAAAAATAATCTTATGGAATTGCAAGGCGGTTCATTGTCAATGTGGATGATAAGGAAAGAATATAGAAAGCGTAAGCTTGGTCTTTTATTGCATATGGAAGCCCAAAAGAATCTTAATGTGATTAGCGGAGCAGGTTCAAATCCAAAAACTTCATTGCCTATTTACTTAAAAAATGACTTCAAAGTTTTAGAAGCTATGAATAGATATGTCATGGCTTTATCGACGGAATATAAAGAACTTCTTTCGGAAAAAGTCGATTCACAGGAAGTTTTAGAAAGTATGTCTTTATTATCAGCAAATCAAGAACCTATACCTCCAAAAGTTCCTAATCCTAATGATTTAGAAAAACTCTGGAAAGATGTTACTTTCCCTCTGGGTATATTTTCACTCTTAAGAAATACTGAGTTTTGGAAGTGGCGTTATTTAAGTAATATTGGTTTTGATTATCTTTTCTGGGGAGATCCAAATAAAACAGGCATTGTAGTTGGTCATATTGAGACCATAATTTCAGATGAAAGTAATCAACTTAATGGAAAAACTGTTTTTCGCATAATCGAGATGATCCCTAGATCTACATCTGTATGGCATGGTGAAATGAATCAGGATTTCAAGGACCTGCTTCTTGGAGTCCTTTCTTGGGCAAGGCAAAAAGGTTGTTTAGCTGTTGATTTTTACTGTAGTACAAGTCGATTTGAGTATATGTTAAATAATGTTGGTTTGAGAAATCAAAATCCCGACTTAGGTCCTCCTCTAAGCAGCCTTGCAGTTCTTTTTC
>MDTE01113987.1_pt1 | contig 11725 bp, 8 predicted proteins | sample 811231 | NCBI WGS metagenome assembly MDTE01 (sample SAMN05326651, study PRJNA326480) | marine metagenome | isolation source: seawater | place: Indian Ocean: Red Sea | collected 2010
AAAGCGAGTTCGGCGGCCTCAGACTCGTCCAATCCGCAACGGATTAAATCTTCAGTTCGCAGCACCGCTCTACTCCATCACCGTCAAGCGCACGCTCTGGCTCAACTCCGCCGGGGGCAGGCAACGAGCTTCATCACAGGCCTGGTACTGAACCAGCAAGCGCAAATCGCCTTCTGTACCGGCCGTTTTCTCGGCAGGTGACACATCGGCCCAGAATGCAACCTGATCCTGATACACCGAGAGGGTCTCCTCCAGTGCTGGAAATACAAAGGCCTGGCCGGTCGGATAGCGCACCTCGGCAAGAGCCAGTGGGATATCGGCATTGAGTGTGAGCGACGTGGGCATGAGCAGATCGCTCGAAGCGGGATTGGCATTGATATGCCAGCCATTCCGGATATCCAAATGCACCACCAGCGAAAAAACCTCACCCACCACTGGCTGCCGCGAAGGCAACGCTATGCGCATTTCAACCAGCGAATCAACCCCCATACCCACTGTAGCGATCCCGGGCACTGAGCCCCCGGGGGCAGATGACCCGGGAACAGACCAGTGCAAATAGCGCTCAGCCGCCGCCACCAGGTGCACCGAGGCCAAAGGCTGAGCCCTCATTGCACCACCAAATGCGTGCAGAACCTGGGCTGCGCGGTCGCGGTATGCCAGGTCTCCCGTTAGCTCGGCCAGGTCCAATAGCGCATGTGTCGCCACCGCATTACCCGAGGGCAGGGCCGAATCCCGGGCACTTTTACTGCGCACGATGAGTTCGCTCTCCATCCCGACGAAGAACAACGCTCCCGAGTCCGAATCCCAGAATCGCGCGATCATCTGGTCGCTCAACTCGCGCGCCGCATCCAACCACCGTATCGATCCAGTCGCTCGATGCAAAACCGTCAACCCGCGCACCAAAAACGCATAATCATCGAGATAACCCGCATGCCGCGCAACTCCCAGGCGATGGACCCGCCACACTCCCCCATCTTCGCGCCGCATCTGCTCCAATACGAAAGCCGCGGCCCGTTCTGCAGCCCGTCGATACGCTTCCTCACCCAGCACCTCAAAGCCACGCGCGTACGCCTCGATCATCAAGCCATTCCAGGCCGCCAGCACTTTGTCGTCCAGCAGGGGATAAATCCTTTTGGCCCGCGCAGCGAGAACCCGCTGCCGAAGCACCCCAACCCGTGCCCGTAGCTCAGTCTCCTCCATATCCAAATCGGCCGCAGCTTCCACCCATGGCGTATCTACATAGAGCACCTCCCCTTCGCCCTCGGGCATCGACGCCAACCCGTAGACCTGCAAAAACAACTCCGTATTCTCCCCTAGCAGCGCCTCCAATTCCTCCAGGGTCCACAAATAGTACTTACCCTCTTCAGCCTCGGTCTCGGCATCCAGCGCCGAGTAGAACCCCCCTTCTGGTGAGGTCATCTCACGCGCGACAAAACCAAAGATTTCCTCGACCACCAGACGCCAACGCGGTTCCCCTGTCAACTCGTAGGCCCGCAAATAGAGCCGAGCCAGATGAGCCTGGTTGTACAGCATCTTCTCAAAATGCGGCACCCGCCATTCGGCATCGGTAGCATAGCGGTGAAAACCACCGCCGATCTGGTCGTAAATCCCCCCCTGCGCCATCTGCTCCAGAGTGTGCAGAGCGATCTGCCGTACCCGTTCCCCCTCCAGTCGCGATGCATCAGCCAACAAAAACTCCAAGCGCATCGCCGGCGGAAATTTGGGCGCTCCTCCGAAACCTCCGTTGATCGCATCGTAGCGCCCCTGGATCGCCGCCAGCACCCGCGCTACCAGCACCGAGTCGGGGGCCATTACCTCGACCCCCTGCCCCGATTCCAATTCGCGAATCGCCGCGCCCAACTCAGCCGCAATCTCGAGGACTTGATCTCGTTCCTCCTGCCAGTGCTGGCGCATGATCTCCAGCACCCGTGGAAAGGACGGACGCCCGTGCGCATCTGTGGGGGGAAAATAGGTCCCGGCAAAAAACGGCTCTAGATCCGGCGTCAAAAAAACCGAATTGGGCCATCCGCCATGGCGAGTGATCAACTGGGTCGCCGTCATATAGATCCGGTCTATATCCGGCCGTTCCTCGCGATCGACCTTGATATTGATGAAATTGGCATTCATCTGTTCGGCGATCTGCGGATCGGAAAAAACCAGCCGCTCCATAACGTGGCACCAATAACAGGTCGAATACCCAACCGACAAAAAAATCGGCTTGTCCTCGGCTCTGGCCCGACCAATCGCCTCTTCGCCCCACGGATACCATTCGACCGGGTTATGCGCATGCAGCAACAAATACGGACTCGTCTCCCCCGTCAGATGGTTGGTGTGCTTCAACGCATCCGCGTTATGGGCTCCAGGTCTTTCCTCTGCCTCCACGTCCCCAGGCCCGGCGGCCACAATCCACAACCATCCCCGGGTCGCAGCAAAACCGACAACCAGCACCAGAGCAACCCTGAAACAGAAGCGAATGGACCTAGAAGAGAGACGCGCCAAAACACCCTCTAAGCAATTAAAAGATAAAAGCTAAGACCGATTTACCATCTCCTTCGTCACCTCTACCACATATCCCACGTCCTCCATCCCCACATGGCGATTAGTGACCAACCGCGCCCCGTGCGGGGGCCGCGGATTGCACAAGACACCCCGCTCCTTCCACTTTGCGATCAATTCGGCAGACGACCATCCCAACCCGGCAAAATCTACCTTGAGGATATTCGTCGGCCGCGGCGGAAAAAGCACCTCGACCCCCTCTATAGCACCCAGGCCCTCGGCCAATGCCTGTGCGACTGCATGATCGTCGGCCAAGCGCTCGACCATCTGCTCCAAGGCAACGATTCCCGCTGCCGCCACTACGCCCGCCTGCCGCATCGCACCACCGAGCCGCTTGCGCATCCGATACGCCTCATCGATGAAAACCCTGCTCCCGCACAAGAGCGAACCCAGCGGTGCACTCAACCCCTTTGAGACGCAGAACATCACCGAATCCACATGACGGGTGAACTCTCTGGCATCGACCCCCATCGCAACCGCCGCATTGAAAATCCGCGCCCCATCCATATGCAGTCTCAAGCCGTATTCCCTACATGCCCCGGATACCGCCTCCATCTCCGCAACAGACCACGCCTGGCCGGCATAATTATTATGGGTATTCTCGATGCAGACCACTTTCAGCGGGGCGAAGTGCGGATTCTCGCCGCGGTAATTTTCGTGCACCTGATCGGCGGTGATAATACCGTGTTCGCCTTTAATCGCACGCGCAGCCAATCCGGCAATATTGGCATAGGTCCCCGCTTCCCAGTAATACATATGGGATTGTTCCTCAAAAAGCCCTTCATCACCCCAATGGGTATGAGTCAACAGGGCACAAGTATTACCCATAGTCCCCGAAGGCATATAGAGCGCCGCCTCCATGCCCACCTTTTCAGCCGCTATTTCCTGCAGGCGATTGACCGTTGGATCCTCGCCGTAGACATCGTCGCCCAGAGGAGCTTGGGCCATTGCCTCTTGCATTTCCTCCGTGGGCAAAGTGATCGTGTCGCTGCGCAAATCTACTCTCTTGTCACTCATCCTATACTCCTCGCTTGACGCTGGGCGCTTATGGCCGTATGCTTTCGCTTTAGTGCAAAAAAGCTACGCATCTCAAGGAGTTCCGTCCAATGGCCTTTTCCCCGAACGGCATCACCCATCGCAGCACTGTCACCGGCCGCCGCGGCATGGTCGCCGCCGCCCATCCCCTGGCCTCGCTCGCCGGGCTGAGAATCCTGATCGAAGGTGGCAATGCTATCGACGCCGCTATCGCCACTGCTGCCGCGCTCAATGTCGTTGAGCCCTATATGTCGGGTATCGGTGGTGTCGGCTATCTGCACATTTACAGCGCTCGCGAAAAAGAGCACAAAATCATCGACTACGTCGGCCTGACACCCAAGGCCGCCGAGCTGAGCCTTTATCAGAGCGAGGCACAACAGGATCGCGGCCCCTTAGCCCCGCTGGTACCCGGCGCCTGTGGCGGTTGGCTGGCCGCCCTCGAACGCTACGGCTCGATGGACGCCGAGCAGGTCTTCACTCCGGCCATTGAATACGCCGAGCAAGGCTATGCGCTGACGGTCAAAAACTCCATCTTTTACGCTGGAGCTGCTGCGGATCTGCTGCGTTTCAAAACGGGCGGCGAAACCTACCTCCTCGACGGCCAGGCTCCAAAGCCCGGAGAAGTCGTGGTACAAAAAGCACTCGCCGAAACCTTCCGCCAGGTCGCCGCCGAGGGTCCCGATATATTCTACCGTGGCGAGATCGCCGAACGAATCGTACGCTATATGGAGGCAACCGGCGGTTTGATCACCCGCGAAGACCTCGCCGGGTTCACTCCGGCCATTGTCGACCCGATCTCCATCAACTACCGCGGCTACCAAGTCTTTGCCCCACCACTGCCCTGCCAGGCCATACAGTACCTGGAAACGCTGGCCATTATGGAAGGCTTCGACGTCGCCGCAATGGGCCATAACACCGCCGAAACCCTGCACCGTTTTATCGAAACCACCAAAGTGGCGATGGCCGACCGCATCGCCTATGCTGCCATTCCCGATCCACCAACCACCGGTCTGCTCTCGGCCGAGTTCGCCGCTGAACGCCGGGCACTCATCGGCGATAGAGCTCAATTCACAGCTGGCGAACGCATGATCCCCGACGGACCCGCAGGCGAAGTTGCCGCCGGCGATCCGAATCAGTGGATGAAAACCGAATGTACCACCCACTTCGATACCATCGACGCCGATGGCAATGCGGTCGCCTGCACCCAGAGTCTGGGCAGCGGTTTCGGCTCAGCGATGGTAGTACCGGAAACCGGTATCGCCCTCAACAACTTCATGCGCTGGTTCGATCTCGAGCCCTCCAGCCCCAATGCCCTAGGTCCGGCGAAGAAAAATGAGATGTGCGTCTCCCCAGCCCAGATCTGGGACCAGCACGGTCTTCGCCTGCTGATCGGCACCCCGGGCAGCTACGGCATTCTACAGACCACTCCGCAGATGATCATGAACGCCCTAGATCATCAGATGAATATCCAAGCCGCCATCGAGGCTCCCCGAGTCAAGACGGGTGCCCCCGGCTACATGGTCGACGCCGAATCGCGGATCGATTCAGAGGTCTTCGCCGAATTAGAACGCCGCGGGCACCAGTTCCACTATTTGGGCGAGTGGTCTGCCGGCGTCGGTGGAGGACAGGGCATCATGATCGATGCCGATACCGGTTCGTTCATGGGCGGTGCCGATCCGCGTCGTGACGGCACTGCTCTGGGGTGGTAGTCTATGAACCAGACCACCCATACCGTCCAGTGCCGTGACCACACCTACACGATTTACAACGAGGATTGCATCGCCGGTATGCGCTCCCGGATCGCTCCCGACTCGGTCGATGTGGTCGTCACTTCGCCTCCCTATAACCTGGGCACTGCCTACAGGGGCTACGACGATACGATCGGACGCGGCGACTATGTAAAGTGGATAGGAGCCTGGGGCGCGGCCGTCGCCGAAACCTTGCGCGAAGACGGCTCGCTCTTTCTGAACTTCGGGGGCAAACCCTCCGATCCCTGGGGTCCCTTCGAAGTGCTGCTGGAATTGCGCCAGCATTTCACCCTGCAAAATGCGATTCACTGGGTCAAATCGATCGCCATCCAACAAGAGGATGTCGGGCGCTATCCCGGAATCAACAGCAATGTTTCGGTGGGCCACTTCAAGCCGATCAACAGCGCGCGCTATATCAACGACTGCCACGAATACATTTTTCATTTGACCAAGAGCGGCAAAGTCCCCCTGGACCGCCTCGCGATTGGGGTCGAATACCAGGACAAGAGCAATATCAACCGTTGGGGTGGAGCCAACCGCTCTGATCTCCGCTGCCGCGGCAACACCTGGTTCGTACCCTATAAAACGATCAAGAGCCGGGACAAGGATCGCCCCCACCCGGCAACCTTCCCGGTCAAAATCCCCAAGATGTGTCTGCAGTTGCACGGGGTAGAACGAATCGAAAAAGTACTCGACCCCTTTATGGGCATCGGCAATACTGCCGTGGCCTGCACCGAATTGGAGTTGGACTGCATCGGATTCGAAATAGACACCAACTACTGCGCCCAAACCAAAGAGGCCCTCAAAACGGCAATTGCAAAGATGCAAAAATCAGAGGAAGACTGATATGTCCGCAGATCTGGCGGAAATCCGCGCCCAGGACCGGGCCCATGTCTGGCATCCGCTATTACAGCACCAGATCCTCGACGAACGCGAACTGATGGTCATCGAAGAGGGATCGGGAGCAACACTCAAAGACAGTACGGGCAAAACATACCTCGATGCCTACGCAGGTCTCTGGAATGTCAACGTCGGCTACGGCCGCGAGGAAATCGCCGAAACCGTAGCCCAACAAATACAAAAACTCTCATTCTATCCCCACTCGCAGATCAACGAACCTGCTGCCCGTCTCGCTACCCGACTCGCCTCGATGCTGCCAGGCGACCTCCAACACGTCTTCTTCTCCAATTCCGGTTCCGAAGCCAACGAAACGGCGATCAAGATCGCCCGCCAGTACGGCCGGCAAAAATATCCCGGGCAGAACCGCTACAAGATCATCGCCCGCTACCAGGGCTACCACGGTTTCACCTACGGCGCGATGTCGGCCACCGGGCAGGTGGGCCGCCGTACCAAATTCGAGCCGCTGGTCCCCGGTTTCCTACACGTCGATCCTCCTTACTGCTATCGCTGCCCGCTCAAAAGAACCTATCCCGAATGCGATGTCGCATGCGTCGAGGCCTTCGAAGAAGTCATTGTGCGCGAAGATCCCACAACCGTCGCCGCAATCATCGTCGAGCCGATCATCGGCGGCGGCGGCGTCATTATCCCGCCCGACGAATACCTGCCCCGCCTCAGACAGATCTGCGACCGCTACGGAATCCTGCTCATTCTCGACGAAGTCATCACCGGCTTCGGCCGTACCGGTAAACTCTTCGCCGCCGAACACTGGGGCGTCGAAGCCGATATTGTAACCCTGGCCAAAGGCGTAACCAGCGGCTATCTGCCCCTGGGCGCCTGCGCCGTCAGTTCCGAAGTATTCGATGCGTTCCTCGGCGATCCGGCCGCAGGTCGAGAATTCGCGCAGGTCTCGACCTATGGCGGTCACCCGGTCTGCTGCGCTGCTGCGCTCGCCAATATAGAAATCTTGATGCGCGAGCGACTCTGGGAAAACGCCGAGCGCGTCGGTCTGCACCTGCGCGAGCAACTCTCCGCCATCGACTCGTCCTTCATCGGCGAAGTGCGGGGACTAGGTTTGATGATCGCCGTCGAGTTGGTCGACGAAAACGGCGCGATGCTCGACAACGAGCGCGCGGCTAAAGCCCAGGCCGGCATCCGCCAGGCGGGCGTAATCGTCGGCCGCATGAGCCATGTGATGGATGGACCCGAAAGCGTGTTCTTCGTCTCACCACCCCTGATTATCACCCCGGATCAGGCTGACCAGATCGCCGCGGCTTTCGCCGCCGGCCTAAATGCGATTTGACAATATCAAAAATGGATACTGCCGACCTCTGCTACCTTCCAGCTCTGGACTTGCGTGAACTCTTCGCAAAACGCGAACTCTCGCCAGTTGAACTCACTAATGCGATCCTCGACCGCATAACAGCCGTTAATCCGAGCCTCAACGCCTATATTACCATCACCGCTGACCTCGCGCTAAAGCAGGCTCGTAATGCCGAAGCGAGCTACGGCCAAGGCGATCCCCCCCCCTTGGCCGGTATCCCGTTCTCGCTCAAGGATCTAACCCCGACCAAGGGGATTCGCACTACTCGCGGCTCATTGCTCTACCAGAACTGGCTACCCGATTACGACGCCCCGCTCGCCGAGCGCCTCTACGCCGCTGGAGGCGTACTGCTGGGCAAGACCAACACTCCGGAATTCGGCTGGAAGGGCGACTCGGGCAATCGCGTCTGCGGCCCAAGCCACAACCCCTGGAAACACGGCACCACCGCCGGCGGCTCCAGCGGTGGTGCTGCCGCCGCCGTATCTGCAGGTCTAGGCCCGCTCGCACAGGGCACCGACGGAGCCGGATCGATCCGCATACCCTCCTGCTTCTGCGGCGTCTACGGCCTCAAGCCCTCCTTCGGACTGGTGCCTCAGTATCCCGCCAGCCTGGTCGAGCCCTTTTCACATGCCGGCCCGATCACCCGTACGGTCGCCGATGCCGCGCTGATGCTCAACACCATCCGGGGCGCCGATCCACACGACAAACTCTCCTGGGCAGATGACACAGATTATCTAAGTGCGATGAAAGGAGATATAGAGGGGTTGCGCGTAGCTTTCTCGCCGGATCTGGGCTACGCCGCCATCGAGCCAGAAGTCCGAGCCCTCGTGACCCAGGCTGTTCAGCGCTGCGCGGATTTGGGTTGCCATATCGAAGAAGTCCACCCCGGTCTGCCCGACCCATGGGACCTCGTCGATACCGTCTGGGCCTCGGCATTTGCCGGCGCCTTCGACCTCGATGAGGTCGGCGACCAGCTCGACCCCGGTCTCGTCGCAGTAATCGAGGCCAGTTACCGCTACACCGCCACTCAACTCGCCCGCGCCCACCAAAACCGTCTCGAATACTACAACCAGTGGCGCATCTTTATGCGGGATTACGACCTTTTCCTTTCACCGACCCTGCCCACAACCGCCTTTCCGGCCGGCGATCACCATCCCGCCACTATCGATGGTCGCCCCACCACCTATCTGGGTTGGACCGCTTTCACCTACCCCTTCAATACAACCGGTCAACCCGCTGCTACCGTACCCTGCGGCTTTGCCGCAAACGGCCTGCCCGTGGGCATGCAGATCGTTGGACGCCATCGCGAAGATGCTACCGTGTTGCGAGCCAGCGCAGCATTTGAGGCGATTGCACCCTGGACAGCGCAGCGACCGGTGCTGAGTTAGACAGACCGTGATCCAATGCTTTGCACTCAGCGCCAGGATCGCACAGGGGTATAATTTGAAATGGCGATCCTAACACTCACCAGCGGGCAGACCACCACGACCAACGAAGTTCAACTTCCTCTCGATCTCAGCGATCAACTCACCGTCACCGCATCAATCTTCGCCGAGGAGTACCGTCCCGAGACCGTTCAGGTGCTGGCCGCTCAATGGCAGCTCGCCACGGCCTTCAACGCATTTTCCGGATTCGATGCCGGCTCTACCGATGGACTCGCCTCTAAGGGCTATATGGGCGGGATTTGCGATGGCCGCTATATCTATTTCTCGCCCAATCGGGACAGCAACGATCGTCAATCGGTCCACGGTCGCGTATTGCGCTACGACACCCATGGCGATTTTCACGACCCGGCGAGCTACAGCGCCTACGATGTCGAGCACCTGAGCGAATTCCGCACCGTCAATTACTACGGCACGGCCTTCGACGGACACCATATCTATTTCTCGCCCCAGGATGAAGGTCACCAATACCACACTCGGATGCTGCGCTACGATACCCGCAAAGCGTTTAAGGAACCCGAGAGTTGGGAAGTTTTCGACCTGGATATGATCCATTCGCATCAGGGCATCGCCTTCGACGGGCGCTATATCTACTTTCCGCCGGGCTATGAAGGCAGTGCTGAATACACGGAAATCAGGGAAGACAAATACAGCGATCAGGTCATCCGCTACGATACACATGGCAATTTCAAAGATCGCCAGAGCTGGCAAATTTTCGCGAGTAAAACTCTCTCAGCGCAAACGACCAATTTTGACGGTGGGGCCTTTGATGGGCGCCATATCTATTTCGTTCCGCTGAGCAACGGATCAGTTATGCGCTACGATACTCACGCCGCTTTCAGCGATGCGCAAAGTTGGCAACACTTCGATATCGGAGGCTTTAAAAAAGACGGCTGGTACGTCGGTGCCGTCTTCGACGGACGCTTTCTCTACTTCGTGCCCTACGCTCACAGCACCATCGTGCGCTACGACACCAAGGGGGATTTTGAGGATCGGCACAACTGGTACTCATTCGAGGTCAGCGGTACCGCAAGCCTCGATACCAGCGGATTCGACGGCGCTACTTATGACGGGCGTCATATCTACTTTATACCCTGGACCCGTCCAGACGGCCGTCACCACTGCAATTTCCTTCGCTACGATACCCTTGGCGATTTCGATGATCCGGCGGCATGGACCGCCTGTGATGCGAGCCGTGCTTCCGGCATCGATACCATCGGTTATAATGGCGGGACCTTCGATGGGCGCTTCATCTATGGGGCTCCGGTCTGCGACGACGACGCATTCCACGGACGAGTCATCCGCTACGACACGCTGGCCGAAGGTTCATTTGTGCTCAAATGCAGCGATTATGGCCACAACGGTGGCCTGAGCGCTGCCGTCCCCGGACCGAGCTTTACCGTCAACTGCGAATCCGGACCGATCGGAGTCTCAGCGCACCAGACTCTGCAACCCGGGCGGCACCATATTGCCGGCGTGTACGATGGACGCTGCATCAAACTCTTTGTCGATGGAAAAGTTATCTCCGAGCGAAGCGGCTCGGGCAACTTAGTGCACAGTGCGATACCCGTCAGTATCGGCCAACTCACCGGAGGGGCAGCGAGATTTCGCGGAATCATCGACGAAGTCACCATTTCCGATACCGCCGCCAGTGACGATTCGATCCGCAATGGCCACCGATAAATAAATGAATCCGAACTAGCCTGCGAAGTTCGTTGCCACAACCAACCTGCCAAATGCGTTCTGAGCTCTCAACCCAGAAAAATCACAGTACCTGAATCCTTTTGCAAATCGGCTCAGGGCAAGAGAGACGAGGTATAACTCTCGTCGTTACTGAGGAAGATATTCATGGTTGGCTGCGACCATCCTCTTGTCGCGGGTGAGTGCTAGGCTTGCCCAACCACAGCTTCTGGCCGAGCGCCAGCTTCATCGGCTGGCAGTTGTGGAGCCAGCCGCCCTCGGACAGGCCATCGGGGAAATCGTGGACTAGCATGCCGGGGCGGTTTCGCGGCAATTGCTGCGCAATGGTCGCATCGGGCCGAGCCACGAACGACGCCCAGTTGGAATAGGGGTGCGACGAATTATTGGCCACCGCCCACATGATATTGTCGGCGCAGCGGGTAGGCACCTGGCGGGTATTGAGTACATCGAGACAGCTTGCGCCTCCGCCGCGGGCATTGTAAAAGGAGTGCAACATCAACTTGGCGCCCTTTTCGCGATAGGCGGCGTATATCTGCGGGAAGCAGATATCGTAGCAAATGGCCAGACCCACTTTGACGCCTCTGATTTTTTTGACGACCAGGCGGTTACCAGTGGAATAGTGCTGCTGGTCGCCGCCGGTACACATGCACTTGTCGTAGCGATCGGCGATGGCGCCTCTGGGATCGATGAGGTAGAGGCAGTTGGTGGGTTTGCTCCGAGCACTGAGAAAATGCGCCGAGCCCAGCACCAGCCACAGATCTAGCTCCGCCGCCCTATCGCGAAGACAGTTGGTATACCAGCGCAACTGGTCCCAGTCGTAGTCACCGAATGAATCGAAATCAGCACCCGCATAGCCCGACAGACAGGCCTCCGAAGTGTGCAGGAGGTGGGCACCAGAGGCCACGGCTTTTTGCATATAGCGGTCGATATATTCGGCGTTGCGCTCAATGTCCTCCGTTACGGGAAACTGGCAACTGGCCACGCGCAGTTTTTGCATCGTCTCACTCCGGTGCATGAGGGGT
>MDTE01031197.1_pt1 | contig 11724 bp, 12 predicted proteins | sample 811231 | NCBI WGS metagenome assembly MDTE01 (sample SAMN05326651, study PRJNA326480) | marine metagenome | isolation source: seawater | place: Indian Ocean: Red Sea | collected 2010
GAAAAACCTATTATTAATTTTAATAAAAGACAATTTAGAAGAACAAACAAGCTTATTAATCTGATTTATGATACTCAATCTTCTGATATTAGAAATATTATAAATGAAACTTATACGTTTTTAAAGAACCATGAAAAAATAAAATATGATGACTCTTATCACCTAATTGTGAAATTAAATAATTTCGGTGAAAGCTCAATTGATTTATATCTTTCTTATTTTATTAACTCACCTGATTGGGAGAGTTATCTTTCTATAAATGAAGAAATATTAATAAAAATAAGAGAAATTGTTACAAAAAATAACTCTGATTTTGCTTATCCAACACAAACTGTATATTTAAAAAATTGAGTACTTTTATAAGGACTATAAATAGTAAATTTCTTTTTCATCGCTGTGAAAATAAGATTGACTATTTTTTATGTTATTCATTTATACTAATTCCATTGACTCTGGTTTCAGGACCATTTCTTCCAGATTTATTTTTAACTTTATTAGCTTTTTATGGTTTATATTGCTCCTTCAAATTCAATAAAGAAATAGTTGTAAGTTTTAAAAAATTTATTTTTTTATTTATAATATTTTTTTTAATTTTATTACTATCAAGTATTTTATCTGAGAATCCAACTAAATATTTATTAGGAACTTTTACACATATTAGATTTTTCTTTTTTGTAGTTGGGTCTTATTTTTTGCTATCAAAATATCGAGATGAATTAATACAATTGATTTATTTTTGGTTATTATGTTGTTTTTTTGTTGTTTGTTGTGATGCAATATTCCAATATTTTTTTTCAATAAACTTTTTATTAATGCCAATACAGGGGAGATTATCAGGACTCTTTGGTGAACAATTAATATTAGGAAGTTATTTATCTAGGTTGTTACCAATCTTATGTGCATTATATTTTTTTTTAAAGCCGAGAAAAAACTTTTATTTTTTTATTTTTGTTTTTATTTTGACAAATCTAGTTGTATTATTAAGCAAAGAAAGAGCTGCATTTTTATATTTAATATTTTCTGATTTATTATTTTTCTTTTTATTATTTAAAAAAAATTCCCATAAAATAATTATTTTTTCAATCATTACTTTTTTATTTTCTATTTTTTTTATTTTTGAAAAAAATTCTTTTTATCGACTGTATAATGTAACTTTAGAGCAATTTGAAGCAAAGCTATATACTCCAAATATCATTTTTAAATACCTTCCTTATTCAGATGATCATGAAGAAATATATCATGCTGCGATTAAAATGATTGGGGATGACATTTTTACCGGTCATGGCCCTTGGTCTTTTAGAGATATATGTAAAAACTATCTTTCAACGTCGCATTTGAAATGCTCGACTCATCCTCATAATACATACCTTCAATTATTTGCTGAAACTGGATTTTTTGGTTTCTTGTTTTTATCTGTTTTATTTTTTTTTATTTTATTTAGATTTTTTAAAATTCTTCTATTTAGAAACTCATTGAATTCTGAGAGATTTACATCTCTATTTTTATTATTAGCTGTTATCATTAGTTTATGGCCATTGATCCCCACAGGAAATTTCTTCAACAATTGGCTTTCAATCATTTATTTCTATCCAATTCCATTATTATTTTATCTATCCAATAAAATTATGACTAATCAAGATTTATTGTGACTAGATTGCTATTTTCTTTATTGCCATCTATGGAATGAGTAGCAATTAATATTATTGAATTTCTCAATAAACTAGTAATAAGTTTTAAAAAATCGTTTTCATTATTTTTATCCATTCCGGACGTGGGTTCATCAAGAATAATAATTTTACAATTCTTCCATATTGCTCTTGCTATAAATATTCTTTGTCTTTGTCCAACAGATAAATTTCTTGAATTATCTTTTATTTCCCATTCATTTAAATTTTCAGGCAAATAATTAGAAATATTACAAACTTCAAATAGTTCTTTAATTTTTTTTATTTTAGTTGCGTTATTCATAGCTTTCCTATCAAACCAATTTAAAAAATTTCCATTTGGAATAGAGGCATCTTGCGATAGATAATAAACATTTACACAATCACTTAAGTTTTTGATCTTATTTCCATCGATATAAAATTCAGCACTATTAGGTTTTTTAATACCAGATATGATATCAAGCAGTGTGGTTTTTCCCTTTCCAGAGCGACCTCGAATTAAATATGTTTTTCCAACTTGAAATAAAAAATTATTGTTTTCAAAAAGTTTTAATTCTTTACCTTTTTTTATATAACTGTAATTAACATTTTTTACGCTTAACTGATCAAAATTTTTAAACTTTTCTATTTGAGTATAAACATTCTGTATATTTTTTTTTCTTAGATAGCTATTTTTTGTAATTTTAAGAATTTCCCCCCAAGTATTTCTAGTACCAAATATAGTAGTTAAAGATGAATAAAATCTTTGAAATACAGGTAGTAGTCTAATTGCAGCTAGACCAAAGGAAGTAAAAAATATAAATAAATTTTTTGGCATCAAATTGCTAGACGTCAGTGTTGCAAATAAAATAATTGATATAAATCCAATAGTTTCTATAGAATATCTTGGTATTTGACCAAGAAAATGGTTCATACCGTAACTAATTTTTAAATCATAATTCAGCCTAATGAATTGTTTTTTGATAAATTCTATATCGTTGTTAATTATTAAACCTTTATAGTCTTTTAGCAAATTATCTACTGTGTTTGTTAATTTTAAAGAAGAGTCTTTAATTAAAATATTATTTTGTTTTAATTTTTTTTTACTTAAAATAAAGAAAAAGAAATAGCAAAATAAAAATAATGAAATTGAAAAAACAGTCAGTTTTATATTAATTATACATAACGCAATAATACCAGATAACAAAGCAATTATAGTAAAAATAAGAGTAAAAGCAGGAATTAAAAAATGTGAATATAATATTTCCAATCTCACTGTTAGATTAGACCTAAATTCATCAAATAAATTTTGATCATTATTTTTATCAAGTTCATTTAAGTAATAAGAGAGATACTCTTGAGATATATTTTTAGTTATATCCGCGCTGTAGTTGACAATTATTTTTAGAATTAAGATTTTAATAAGAAAATTAATAATAAAAATAAAAGTATATGTATAAATATTATCGATAGAAAATAAAATCAAATTAATTTCAAAAGTATTTTTGATATTATCAAAATTATTAATATCAAAAAGTTTAGTAATTTCTGGGAAGCCTAATATAAATAGAATTTCTGATAAAAAAAAAACAATTAAAAATATTAAAAAAAAATATAAGTAATTTCTTTTTTGATTTAATTTTATCAAAAAGAAAGTTTGAGAAATAATTTCAGAAATTACCATACACTTCTTCCACCATCCATAACAATATTTTGGCCAGTCATATATTTTGAACCATCAGAACATAAAAACTGCACCACAGATTTATATTCATTTCTTTCAGCCATACGACTCATTGGAATAAGTTTTTTTATTTTTTTTATGAAGTTCTTGTTATGATTATCATAGACACCTCCAGGTGATAGTGAGTTGACCCTGATATTATCTTTCGCCCAAAAAGTTGCAAAATATTTTGTTAAACCAATTACTCCATGTTTAATAATTGAATATGAAGCTGGTTTATAATATTCAAAAACCTTAGAATTTTCTTTGTTATAAAGATTCTGATTTGGCGAGATCACAGATAGATCAGATGCTATATTCAATATTACACCTTTTTTATTTTTGGCCATTAAATTTCCAAATTTAACTGTACATTTTAAATATCCTGTCAGACCAATATCTATCTCTCTTTGATATGTAGAAAAATTTATATTATGAAAATTAAAATTTTTTTTTTTTATAATTTTTTTTTAAAGAATTTAAAGTTGGATTTAATGCAGCATTATTAATCAAAATATCTATTTTTTTTATTTTTTTTATAGCTAGATCAATTGATTTTTCATTTGTTACATCAAGTCTTAAAGGAAACGCCTTTCCAAGATAATTTTTTTTATTAATATCCTCACAAAAAATTTTCGCATTTTTGACATTTATATCTGAAACATAAACTTTTATACCAAGTTCTAGAAGTGCTTCGGTGTGGCTTTGACCTAAAAGACCAGCACCACCAGTTATTACAGCAATTTTTGGCTGGCCCATTTTTAGTTATTTTTTTAAAAGATAGCCTTCAAAAAAAAGATTTTTACTTAAGAGGAAAATACTTTTAAAGTTAATTTCTTTGAAAATTTTATAATTTTCTTTCCTAGAATTGGGATGCAAGACACCCCTTAATTTTTCAGTTTTGTTATAAATTTCTTCATTACTAAATTCATTATGCCTTTTGAAATCATCATATGCGGATTGAAAGATTTTTTGTTCCCAACCAGTTTCTTCAGTAACTTTATCAAAAACTATCATATGACCCCCACTATTAAGTTTCTTATATGAGTCTACAAGAAATTCTTTTTTTTCTGTGCTATGCATAAACTGTAATGTGTAAAAACTGATTATAAAATCGAACTTTGATTGTTTAAATTTAGAAAGACCACAGTTAAAAAACTTAATTTTTGTATGTTTGATATTTTTTTTTGCAAAATTTATCATATCTTTTGAAATATCAATACCTACAAGATCAAGATCAAAGTTTATTTCTTTATAAAGTTTATATAAAAGTGTTCCAGTAGAACAACCTATATCAAGAACTTTTGATTTTTCAGAAAGCAAATCCTTTGCCAAAGACAATATAAGATTATGAGAGTCAGCATAATTTGGAACAGATTTGTTTATATGAGAGTCGAAAGTGGATACAACCGAGCTATCAAACTTCCATTGTTTTTTTGAATTTATGTTTATCTTATTGTCAAGTTTTATTAACTTTTTTTCCATAATAAATGATATTTCCTGATAATTTAGAAAAGGTACTATTTACACTATAGTAGGGGTCTATTGAAAAATCAATATCCATATAATCAAATGCCTCTTTCCTATTAATATTTTTGGATTTAAATTTTTGTTTTATAGGATTATTTCTATTTTTAAAAGGTTTGATTTTTTTAAGAATTTTCTTTTCAATCATAAAATTAAAAAATTCAACAAAATATTTATTTCCCTCGGAGTACCAATCAAAAAAATTATTAATTTTCATCTTTTGATTATGTTTGTGAAGATCTTTTTGAACATTTGGCAATCTCTCAAATAGATCAAATAATGCATTTTCTCCCCAAGCTCTGGAATAAAGAGTGCCAATACAATTCTTATTGATTTGAATTCCAAATTTTTTGAAAATATTTTCCATTTTATTTGGTGTTATAATATCCACATCTGAAAGTGTCATTGGATAATCAAATAATTTCCAAAGGGATCCATGTATTAGACCTCTAGAATTAAATTCAGATGGGCTATCTGATACAAAAGTGCCATTTCTTTTTAATAATGAAGATATTTTTTTTGCAATAGATTTAGTATTTATTAGGTGCTCTAAAGTTCCGCTTAAAAGAATAAAATCAAATTTTTTTTTTGTTTTAAATCCTTCAATGCTTGATGTAATAAATTCTAAATTGGATTTATTAGATATATGTTTTTGCAAATCTTTAGCTACTAAAATTGATTGGGTATTTCTATCTATTCCTGTAACGCTCTTAGCGTAGTCTTGGACTAAAAACGAAAATCGGCCATATCCACATCCAATATCAAGAACATCTTTATTTTTAATCTTATTAAAAAATTCATGGGCAATAACATCATGTATTCCTCGAGCTTTAAGTTTTGTCTTTACATACCACTTTGACTCTTTAAAAATTTGGTCATAAACTTTAGTTGATGAATTAAATGATTTTTTGTTCATTAAAGATTTAATTTTTGACATTACATAGCTCCTCAAACACTTGGTAAATTTTTTTCATATTATCTTTCTTTAAAATATCTTGGTTCATATCAATTGGCCCAACATTCCCATCATATCTATTTGAGTAAATATCACATAAATCTTTTTTAAATCTAGAGCTATTTCTATATTTTTTCCAATTTTTAGTTTTGTTTAATATATCAGTTAAGTATTCGTTCTCAGGTTCAAATGTTTCTTGAACGCATAATTTAGAATAATACATTTTTACAGCGGATAACGATGGAACTTTCATCAATAACGCCTCCAGGCTAGCAGTTCCTACTATGGTAATTACAAGTGATGCATTTGAGATGATATCATGAACAGAAGTTTTGGTCGATACCACTTTACAATTATAAAAAGATTGAATTTGTTTGTAGAAATTTGCCGTTTTTCTTCCAAAGTCGTGCGGATGATCCTTAGTGATGATCTTATATCCTGCTGGTAAGCTTAAAGAGCATTTTTTGATAAACTCTATTTGATTACTATATCTTCTTCCAACGAGGTCAATACCAGATTCTGGTTGGACATGAAGAGGAATATAAACGTATTTTGTTTTAGTTAAATCAACCTTATCAAATCTATAAAAATAAGTGAGTAGTTTTTTTCTTATCATACATTCTATCTTATTAAATAAATACCAGCTCAAATTCCTATGAATATAATGATAAAAACCACCATTCATTTTTCTAAAAATTAAAATTATAAGTAATCTGAATTTATCAAATCCAAAATTATTTCTTTGCGATAATCTTATAAACTCTTTTTCATTATATTTATAAATGTTTTTATTCTTTGGTAAATGTCTAGAAAGCTCTTTAAAAAGATTTGCATATTTAAGTTTTTTTTTATTTTTTCTTTCTAATAAGACAGACCTACTAAAGTCTTTGAAAATGTAAAATTTGTTGAAAGAAAACTTACATCTATCTGGACAAAAAACATCTAAGCCTTTTTCTTTACATATGTAAAATAAAATTACTTCGTGAAACCAAGTGATTTCCATGCAACAAAATAAAAATTTATTTTCATTGATTATCTTTCTGAAATAGGTGATTAATTTAGCTGTATATTCAATAATTTCATTATCGCTTAAAAGTTTTAATTTTCTATCAGTGTCAACGAATTCACTTATATTAATATGATTTTTTTTTTCAAAATTATTAACAATGTTGAATATATTTAGATGAATTTTTTCTTCTACAAATTTATCTAATCTATACATTTTGTTAATTTGGATATCATTTTTTTCATAGTATTTTCGTTCTGAGGGCATAACGCTTATTAGCGATACATTGAAATGATTATTTAAAGACTTTAGCCAGCCTCTGCTCCTATACTGACTCTCAGAAATTAAAAAAGATCTAGATTGTTTGTCCGCCATCTAAAATAACTTCTGTTCCAGTTATAAATTTACTATGAGAATTTGATAAATAAATAACCGCGTTAAAAATATCATCTATCGATCCAAATTTATTAAGCGGAACGTTATTTTTAATATATTTTTTTACAACTATAGAATTATCGAGTTTCTTAAGATCCCAAGTTGATCCAGGAAACATAATATTTCCTGGAACAATACTATTGAATCTTATTGAATATTTAGCATATCTTTTAGCAAAAATTTTAATCATTTTTAACAATGCTATCTTTGATAATGAGTATCCAAGGGGCGCATTTTCAATTATTGAAGTAGCGCAGATTGTTGAAAGAGAAATAACATTACCTTTGGACTTGATCAAGTGAGGTAATGAGGAATTAATTAAGTTGTATGAAGGCCAAAAATTTATTTCATACATTTTTTTTATCGCAGTATTGTCTTCATCAGATAAAATATTGTTTCTTTTACCTGAGCCTAAATTTAAAAGTAAACAATCAATCTTTCTAAATTTACTAATACTTTTATCAATAGAAAACTTACAATTATTTTTATTAGTTAAATCTTTTTTTAAAATGAGACTATTTTTATTGTTAAATAAATCATTTCTTTTAATAAGATTAATTTTTTCAATAGATGTTCCTGTAATTATTACTTTTGCACCATTGATGACTAAATTTTTTGCTAAACCTAATCCAATGCCACTTGTAGAACCTGATATAAAAAAAACTTTATCTTTTATGTCTTCAATCACAGATGATATTTACTCCCCTTAAGAAATTTATAGAGTCAATAATGACTTTTTTATGATTATTATTTTTCGCTCTAGCTACTTGTAATGTTATACCTTTTTTATAATGATATTTATCTATTAATTTACTTATTGTTTTAAATTTTGTATCACCATTTCCGAGTGGCACTGTAGACCCACCAAATATCCTATCTTTTATATGAATATTTAATATTAAATCATTATATAAGTTGAATTCTTCAATTGGGTTAAAACCAAAGCTAGCACTATTTCCTGTGTCATAATTCAAAAAAAAATAATCACCTATCTTTTTAAGACTATCAATGAATTTGATAGTCTTTTTCGGGCTAAATCCTGACTCAAAAGCAATCTGAATATCTAGTTTCTTTATTTCTTTATTAAAGTTTTTGAAAAATGAAAAAATTTTATTCAAATGAATTTTGCCTTTAGGAAGACCATTATCAACCAAAGGGAAAATAAAAACTTTTATTCCATGAATATTCATTTTATTAAATACCTTCAACAATTGTAATTGAAGAATTTCTTCAAAATTTCTTTTTGCTTTATAAAAAGGATTTTGCATTACAAAATCCCCTGTTAATGCGGGAATTTCAATATTATATTTTTTTTTTAAAGATTTAATTTGATTTGAACTTTCATCCAATAACGGATTCATATCAAATAAATATTGATCTAAGGTCCATTCAATTTTATTTAAACCAAGAGCAGGTAACATTTTAAATTCATCTTGCCAGTATCCAAATGGAAAGCTTTGAATTTGATTATTTATGATAGGGCTAAGCCTACCCTGCATAATAGATAAATTATTTATATTAACCAAGGTTATAAAAGTGCTTCATAACAGCTTCACAAAATTTTACATCAGATAATTCATCAATCTGCAGCGATTTATAATTATTCATCTCATAAATACCAATATTTCCAAATAACCTAATATTTTCTTTAATAAACTTATCTTTATTAAAAATATATATTGATCCATTTTCTAAATATTTTTTTATAATTTTTTGTCTTGGCTTCCTTTCTCCTCCATTGTAATTAATGGGAACTAGTTTTTCATTTAGATTTTTTTTCCAAAGTAAATGATCAGTAATTGGACATCCAGAAAACAAGCTATCAGCTCTAAACTTTTCAAAATGAAGAATTGCTTTATCAATATCATTATTTTCTCTAATTGGCGAAGTTGCTTGTAGTCCCACTACTTCAGTAAAATTAATGCCATTCTTAGAAATATATTGAATTGCGTGAGACCAAGCTGACTCAGAGGTACAAAAATCTTTTGATAAACTTTGTGGTCGTTTAATTATATTAGCTCCATTCTGTTTAGCAAAATCAAGAATTTCAACATCATCTGAAGTTACCCATGTTTGAGAAATACTTTTTGATTCTAGACTAGATTTTAAAGTCCAGTACAAGAGTGGCTTCCCAAGCACAGGATACATATTTTTTTTTTTAATTCCTTTTGAACCTCCCCTGGCAGGTATTATGGAAATATAAATTTTATTAGATACCATTTACTGAGAAACCACCATCTATTACAATTTCTGACCCAGTTATATATGAACTTGATTTAGATGATAAAAGAATAATAGTGCCAATTATATCTTTAGGCTGACCCCATCTTTGAATAATATTTCTAGATATTCGCTGTTTACTCAGTTTGGAATTTTTAAAAGATTTCTCTGTCATTTTAGTTTTTATATAACCAGGACAAATAGAATTGACTCGAATGTTATATTTTCCAAAATCTTTGGATAAAGCTTTAGTTAAAGCACTCAAAGCTCCTTTGGAAGAGACATAACCGGGGTTATTTGAAAACCCCATTTTCGAATTTATACTAGTGATATTTATAATTGACCCATCTTTTTTAAGTTTCATATATTTAAAAACTTCTTTTGACAGATAGAATTGACTATTTAAATTAACTTCTAAAGTCTCTCGAAAACTATTTAAGTCATATGTATTATTTTGAAATGAAATTCCTGCACAATTAATTAAGGTGTTAATTCGTTTATGTTTGAAATATATATCTTTTAATAATTTACTTATTTCTTTATCATTTCTTATGTCTATTTTTACATTAGTTAATCTACCTAATTTTTTAGTTTTTGAAAAACTTCTACCAAGTGAATAAACTATACATCCTTCAGTTGATAGTGTCTTTGAAATATAATTTCCTATACCTTTGGTTCCACCAGTCACAACTACGATCTGATTTTTGATATTAAAAAAATTATTTTTCATCTTTAAAAATATTTTTTTCAACTTCTTCTATCACCATATGCCCAATCAACAAATAGGCTTCTTGTATTCTAGCTGTATCTTTAGAGGGAATGATTATAGAATTTTCATTTTTTCCTAATCTACTTTGAGTCTTCCCGCAAAAAACATATGAATTAATAAAATTTTTTTTTGCATAGTCCATAGCAGACAATATATTTTTACTATTTCCAGAGGTTGAAAGGCAAATCAATAAATCTGCTTTTGGATCAGCTATAGCCTCAAGTTCTCTTTTAAATACAATATTGTAATTATAGTCATTAGATATCGCAGTCATAGAGGAAGGGTTTGAACCAAGAACTAATGAATGCAACGGAGCTCTGTCAAATTTAAATCTGCCTGTTAGCTCTGCAGAAAGATGAAGACAGTCTGAAAAACTACCACCGTTTCCTGCAAAAATAACTTTTCCATTATTTTTGTATGTATCAATTATATCTTTTGCTAATCGCTCAATTTTTTTTAATAAAAAAAGTTTATTCAATGATTTAATAACAGACGCGTGTGAGTTTAAATTTTTTTTAAAATTTTTTATCATATCTTTTTGTTTAGGTGATTAAGTGCTATCCAAAAATCTTTACCATGATCTTTATGGCCTTGCCAAATTTCTGGAATGAATGAAATATTAGTAAATTTTTTACGAATAGTTTGAATAATCTGATCAAAATTTGAGTCACCATCTCCAATTTGCAGTCCCTCCTGATTAATACCTTTGGCATCTGCAATATGCAAATGTTTGGTATATTTGTGAACTAAGTTTAAATATTTTTTCATATCTAAATTAAAATGATTACAAGTCATTATCATATGGGAAGTATCTATACAAAAATTTATATTATTTTTTTTTCCAAAGTCTGTAATTTCTTTGGGGTAAACCAGCAGGTTTTGAAATCGTTGGCCACCAAAATGCCATGGAAATGGAGCCATATTTTGTGGAATAATTTCATAATCATTACTTTTTAGAGCTATTAAAGATTCTCCTAAGATTTCATAAGCATCTAGCTTTTCACTTTCATCAATATTCTGATCCATACTATGTCCACCTACATTAGCTATGATTAGAGGTTTTTTAGTATTTAAAAATGTTGATTTGAGCTTGAGAGTCAATTCTATTACTTTTAAAATATTATCCATAGATAATTTTAAATAATTTTTATTTCTTGATGCTAAGTCCAATAAAGAACTATTTGAGAAAAGTTCTGGTGCATGTATACAAAAGTCCTCTTGAATATTTTCTTTAATGTAATCTTCAAAATTTACAGATAGATCCGAGTATGATAAGTGAAATTCCCATATTTTTGGTTTTATCATTGATTTAAATTTCATAAAATCATGAAATCTCACTGGTATTCCCCAATTTAAATTAAATTTAAAGTTATTAAGTTTAAAATTAGGTGGTCTTTTTAAATCAGAATTATATAAAAAATCTCCCTTTTGAATATTTCTATTGGA
>MDTE01161728.1_pt1 | contig 11724 bp, 4 predicted proteins | sample 811231 | NCBI WGS metagenome assembly MDTE01 (sample SAMN05326651, study PRJNA326480) | marine metagenome | isolation source: seawater | place: Indian Ocean: Red Sea | collected 2010
ATATACTACACCATCGACGGAACGGATCCGCGATCGCCTGGTGGTGATATCAGTACGCAGGCCATTCAATATACTGGTCAACCCATCCCGATTAATGAATCCATGAGAGTCATTGCTCGGTCCTACGATAGTGGTAGATCGCTGACAGTGTTGCCGACCCCTTGGAGTGGTACCACGGTTGCCGACTACGTTGCCAATCCGCAATTGGTTGTCACCGAAGTCCAGTATAATCCGCACAGCGCCGAGCCTGGCGAACTGATGTCGCCAGCAGATAGTTTCGAATTTATCGAGGTGATGAATGTTGGTTCGACTCCGCTGGACCTGGATGGTGTCCAGTTTACTCAGGTAGATATTTCTGGAGACATGCAAGGCATTCGTTTTACATTTGGTAGTCAAATTCTTGGGCCAGGTGATCGTACGGTGGTGGTCAATGATATGGCCGCGTTTGAGTCGCGGCATGGTACAGGTGTGCCTATTGCTGTCGGCGACGATGGTGCGGGGGGAGCGAACGGCGAATATGGAGGCCAATTGTCAAACGGCGGCGAACGACTGACGTTAGTCGGACCAACCGGTAGCCTTCTCTACATGCTGGATTACAACGACGGTGAAAAATGGCCTCAGCGGGCTGATGGTCTAGGAAGCTCGTTGGAGCTGCAGGATCCAATATCGGACCCAGACAGGCCTGACAGTTGGAACGACAGCGTCGAGCGTAGCGGTACTCCTGGAAGCGCCGGAGGAGGCCCTGTCGGTGGCGTGGTGATCAACGAAGTGATGACCAACACCCCGGGAACCGATGTAGATGCCATTGAGTTCTACAATCCAACTTTGGAAACCCAAGACCTGGGAGGAATGTGGCTGAGCGATGGTTTCGATCAGGTGAATGACTATGTCATTCCAGCTAATACGATCATTTCACCGTTGGGGTATCTGGTGCTGGATGAAAATGATTTCGGTTTTGGGCTCAACGGCAACCAGGGAGAAAGCGTGGTGCTGGTTCAGCCGGGTGTAGGTGGCAACCCGCATCTATTTATCGACGATGTTTCCTTCGGCGCGGCTTTGCCCGGCGAATCGTTCGGGCGGTTACCGAATGGAACGGGAGACTTTTATCCTTTGGTGGCGACCTCCTGGGGCGCGGAAAATGGTGATCCTCGAATCGGACCACTCGTAATCAGCGAGGTGATGTACCGTCCAACCAATCCATTATTGGAATATGTCGAAATCTACAATCCAACGCCGGTAGAGGTGGACTTGGGAGGCTGGGCGTTCGATGGTATCGGATTTGATTTTCCTGCCGATGCTATAGTGGGGCCAGGCGATCATGTGGTGATTCTACCATTTGATCCTACTTTGGAAGCGATCTCTTCTAAGTTCGACACAGAGTATGGCGTGTCTATCGAAGACAGCCTTTCAAGTTATCTGGGTCCTTATTCGGGGCAATTGGACAATGGTGGTGAAACACTAACATTGTATCGCGCCTTCCGTGATTCACTTGCAGAAACAACCGAAAATGCATTGCTGGTGATCGAAGATCAGGTGAACTATGATGGCGCGTCACCCTGGCCCGAACAGGCGGATAGCGGCGGTATGACATTACATCGTCACCTGGTTGACTTGTGGGGCAACGATCCGAACAGCTGGACCAGTTCGATTCCGACTCCCGGTCAGTATGGGCCACGTGGATTGGTCACACATGAGGAACCACTGTTGGCATTCGGCGAGGCTGGTAGGATCACCGACCTGACCCACGAAGTGCAGACCATCGTATTGTCCAAATCTTACACGAATCCCGTAGTGTTCGCGCAACCCGTAACGAGTAACGGTGCCGACACGGCCATTGCACGAGTGCGTGATGTGCAGTCCGATCGGTTTGACATTTTTTTGGCCGAACCTTCTAACCTGAACGGTATCCACGGTGTTCATGAGTCGGTTGGTTATTTTGTTTTCGAGGCAGGTACCTATTGGTTGTCCGACGGTGCGTACTTTGAAGTCGGTACGGTTGAGACCAGTGCTGCGGTGGGTGCCAACATGGCTTCTCCGACTTGGGAACAGATCACGTTCGCACACCGATTCTCAAGGATTCCTGTTGTATTTAGTCAAGTACAAACCATGGCGGGCGAAATCTTCCTTTCGACGCGACAACAACCTGCTAACGCGACGGATGTTCGAGTTGCGTTGGAGCCAGAGGAGTCGTTTGGGCCGTCACATGGCGTCGAAACCGTCGGATATATGGCCATCCTTAATACATACGGAGAATGGGGCGGAATGCCTTTCATTACTCGTATGGAAGGTGGGATACACTCGGGCGGACGCCGTTTTTCGTTTTCGCCAGTAGCGTTCAGCGGGTCTCCTAGTTTTGTCGCCTCTCTGGCCAGCTATGTGGGTAACGACAACGCACATTTACGAGTCGCGAATCTAGATTCGCAGGGAATTGATGTGAGGGTGGAAGAAGATACCACCGTCGATACCGAATTGGGACATATTGACGAGGCGATCGCCTATTTGGCCATAGGAGGCAGCGGTACTTTGCCGGCCTACCCAACTTCGATCGTTGATGGTCATACGCAGATGTTCTCTCTGGAGGTCACTACAAGTGGTTTTATGAATGACTTGGATGTCAGGTTGGATCTGAGTCACCATCGAATGAGCGACTTGGAGATTTACTTGGAATCGCCAGCTGGAACGATGGTCGAACTTTTTTCCAACATTGGCGGTAATGTCCAACACACAGGAAATGTGACGTTGGATGACGAAGCTGACCAGCAATTAACCACCAGCGTTTTGCCGTCTGCAATCGCCTTTCAGCCTGCGGGAATGTTAAGTGACTTTGACGGAGAATCGTGGACGGGGACCTGGACGTTGCACGTTGCTGACAATTCGTTGAACAACATGGCAGGTGTGGTTGCGAACTGGTCCTTGGCCGCACTGTTGGGGCCAGAACCTGTCGGAAATCTAAACCACGATAGCCATTTGGATGCCGATGATATCGACATGTTGTTCGCCAATTTGGGGTCCAGTGATCATGCCTATGATCTGAACCGGGATCGTACCATCGATAACGCGGATGTTGATTATTTGGTGCTGAATGTATTGGGCAAGCGGTATGGAGATGCTGATCTGGATCAACAAGTTGACATCGCTGACTTTGGTAAAATCGTGCGCAACTATGATCCACTAGGAAACCAAGGATTCTACGGTTGGGCGCAGGGTAACTTTAACGGTGATGACAAGATAGACATTGCCGACTTCAACCACTTGGCTGCCAATTTTTCTCCTTTGGGCTACATTGTTGCTAGTGATACTCCGGTGGTGACCATTCAGTCGGCGACGGAATCTTCGCGCACGAATGGCGGGCATGCAGCCAGCGGACTGACGTCCACAGCACCCGTGTCCGCAGTTCCCGCTGACGTGGAGCAATCCGCTCCAACCACTGTCGAAGAATCGCATGTCGTCGATGATGATTTCTTGCGATCGTCCACCCGGCGCAGACCAAAGCCGAATGTTTGATTCTGTGCTCGTGTCGTTTTCCGCAGAAAACCATCGTAACCCGAAGCGTCAGCGAGGGATGAAGTCCGTGGCAGTATTTCCCTCGCTGACGCTTCGGGTTACTATGGAAATCCATGTCAAAGCTTGTGGGCGAGGGATGAAGTCCTTGGTAGTAGATCCTTTGCTGACGCACGTTGAGTCGCACTGTTTAGCCACGAAGACCATTTCCTATGATTGGCATCGCTGCCGTTCCAGATTCGTCCGTTCCACAACTTGTTGAACTTCCTCACCCGGTAGAACCGAGTCTGAGAGAAGTTGTTTGCCGGACTTTGCAATTAGGTGTCTGCGGTACCGATCGCGAGATCTTGGCATCGCTGAATCCAGAAGTTCCAGGCGGTGAAGATTATCTGGTGTTGGGGCATGAGTGTTTAGCGGAGGTGGAAACAGTTGGAGCTGACGTCCAGGAACTCTCTGCGGGTGACCTCGTAGTGCCCTTGGTAAGATGTCCGTTGGTGAAGTCGAATATACGGGCGGACCTGCTTTCGCCTGGTCAATTCGTGGAACGCGGCATTCTGCGGTCGCATGGATTTTCGACATCGCACTGGACCAATCATCCCGAATATTTATTACGGATTGAACCAGAAATGGCTTCCTTTGCTGTGTTGGCAGAGCCGACGTCCATTTCTGAAAAGGGGATCAACGAGTCCCTCGCTTTGCAAGAAGCTCGCCTTGGCAAGGATGTTTGGCGAGATCAGCGGCCTCGTGTGTTGGTGACCGGGTTGGGACCGATCGGATTTACAGCTGTGGTGGCATCTCGTGGTCGTGGATGGCCAGTGACCCACTTTGGGCGAGATCCAGAGGATAGTTTTCGGGCTCGGCTGACAGTCAGTTTGGGGGCCTCGTATGTTAACCAGTTAGACGAAGCGGCAGATTTACATGATGTCGTCGAGGAACCATTCGACCTTGTTCTTGAGTGCACGGGTAGCGAAGAAGTCATGTTTGCCGCTTCGCATGTGATGGCTCCTCGAGGAATCATGGTCTGGTTGGGAAGTTCTCGTCGGCCTCAACCCCGAAAACAAAACGCAGCGCTGTTGATGCGACAAAGTCTAGTACGCAATAATATTTTTATTGGTTGCGTCAATTCGGCTCCGCGCGATTTTCGCGACGCAATGGTCCATCTTGCGCAGATGCATCAAACAGCACCTGAGGCATTGGCGCAGCTGATTACGGACCGTGTAACCCTAGACGACGCAAGATGGCATTATCAAAATCGTCGCCCCCAGGGGATCAAGACGGTGGTGGTATACGATGAGTAGGGATTTTTAGTGCCACCATCAAAGTGAACGATATGTTTCGATCCGTAACTTGGGGCTGGTATGGACGGCGATAACGTTTTGTCCTGGCACGAACGTGCCGACGGGAGAATCATACGGAGCGGTTGATATGGTGGACTGTTGTGACTCGCTTTGGATAATGTATCAGATGTGTTGATGAGCATCGAGGATATCTGGTGTTCAACTTGGATGAAACCGGTTGGATACTGACTCGTATGCCTTAACAAGATTTTATGAAAGGATCTATTGAGCGTGAGTGACGACATTCATTTAGAACAACTTGAACGAGATGGCTATACGATCATTCCGGCCGTGCTTTCGCCAGAGGAAGTGCGTGTGGCGCGCGAAGCCGTCGTCGAATTGTTGGATGCCGAAGAGCAAGTTGCCCGGGGCACCGGAACCCAGACCGACACCCTGCGCAATGCACACGCCATAGTTGGTAAACATCCGCAATTCTATGAATTCTTTCTCAATCCACCGGTGATGAATGTGGTCCGTACGGTACTCGGTGACGATGTGCGCCTGTACGATGCCAATTTGCGAGTTCCGATGCCTACGGGAGACCGTGATGCCCGCAAAGGATTCCAAGTGCATGTCGATCGAGAAGATTACGCTGTGCTTCCTTTTGTCGGAGGAACGCACTATTCCATGGCTTTGAACGTGGTGTGGTGCCTCGTGGACTTTACCGAAGAAAATGGGTCGACCTGGGTATGGCCAGGTTCGCATCGTTCCTGTGAAGTTCCCGACCCCGAGACCAATGCGCCAGGGGCAATTTCCGTACAAGCTCCAGCCGGTTCAGCCATTATCTGGGATGCTGCACTCTGGCATAAAGGTGGCATCAATTCCAGTGACGAGCCACGTTGGACAATCATTGCCTATTACCAACGTTCCTGGATAAAAGGCAAAACCGACAGTGTTCGACTTTTGCCTCCTCATGCTGTTGAACAAATGTCTACAGGTGCCAAGGAGTTGGTCGGCATTGTACCAGACCCGCCAGATTATTCAGAAGTCAAAGCCCTCGATCGTAATGAGATTGACACGTTGACTCTGGAACAAAAAAAGGTACTTGGGTTTGCTGTATATTGAATGAAGGCAGCTGGTAACTGAAGACATTCTGAGCGGTCGCCACTTGACAGCTTTCTTGACACACTCGACACTGGCGAATTCTCTTGATCCTTGGGAAGCTGTTCGAACTTTGAAACTCGTTAATTTTATAGCTGAATTGAAACTGTCATGCGCAATAATTGGGTTCGAGAAAAACTAAAAGCTGGCGAGCCGACGATCGGTGCTCTGATGGGGTTGGGCAGCCCGAGTGTGGCGGAGCTATTGGCCCACGCCGGCTACGACTGGCTGGTTGTAGAAACCGAACACAATGCCGTTGAGCCAGGTCAAGTAGAACACATGCTGATGGGAATGAGCGGAACCAATGTAATTCCCTTGATCCGACCCGTGTCAGCCGATCCCTTGGTGATCCAAAAAGCCTTGGACATCGGTGGTATGGGGGTCTTTGTGCCGATGGTACGAACTGCCGAAGAAGCAGCGGCGATTGTAAGTGCGACACGGTATCCGCCAGAAGGTATCCGTGGTTTTGGTCCGTTGCGCGCGTCGCAGTACACCTTTGACTACCCGGACTATTTAGCCAGTGCCAATGAGAACACTCTGGTTTCGCTCATCCTCGAGACAAAAGAGGCCATGGACAATCTGGACGATATCATGTCGGTTCCGGGGTTGGATGCGATGTACCTCGGATTATTCGACTTGTGCCTTTCGATGGGATTGAATCCGATACATATGCCATTTCCGCAAATTGACGAAGCCATTGATGTGGCGGTGAAAACCGGCAAGAAACATGGCGTGGCAGTTGGCATTGGTGTTGGTAGCCTGGACGAGTTACAACAGCGACTCGATCAAGGAATGACATTCTGTGTGTATGGAACCGATTACATGATGTTAGGTGGCGCTGCACGTACAGGCATCGAAGGGTTTCGCAAGATGTCAGGTCGAGATTAAAGATCAGTGTCTCCTTCTTGCTCGGTCGTAGACGCTTCCCTGAGTGTACGCCTCTAGACTCGTACTAGCATTGTCATCATCAACGAGGCCGCTGTTCGATAGGGACATCATTTCAGCGGGCTTCGAAAACAATGTTTCTCTGTAGATGCTTCGGATAGGTGATGGCGAAATGACGAATGCGCTGTGGATCGACATTTTTTGTCAATCAACCAGGAATTTCGCTGCATGAACTCCAGTAGGCCGATGATCTTATCAGGGGTGTAGGCTCTGATTTGGAGCGATGCGGTTGGAACGGTTCATACAAATCCTTGGAATTAAGCGAAAATATCTCGATCTCGGGTGCCGTTCTTTCAAGAGAGTGAATGAGGCAGAAGATTTATACACTGATATCTACCAGATGTATTCGATCTCCCGATTGACCTGCTGCCCGAACCGTTTATAACCGCCATTATCGTTGTTGTCGCCAGACATTGTTTCCTGGTGTCGATGAAGCCGGTGGGTAATCGAGATTTCTCATCACTGATGTTCATCGAGCTGGGGTTGAACGGTGATCCGTGTAGCAGCGACGTCAATGCGTGGGCTATGCGAGCCGAGCATCGCCTAAGAATTCAGACGTTTTTTCAAATTTCGTTCGCGTTCGGCTCGCGTGACTAGATCATTTTTTCCTACTTGGCGGATCATCACGATGAAAGAAAGAAGTACGTATAAAACTGTCGCTTTTTGTTGGGTTTGTTTGTTTGTGGCTTTTCTTGTTTTGGTGGCCTCTTCGTCGGCCGATACCATGCGAGTCTATGTTGGTACGTATAACGATTCGAATAGCCAGGGAATCTATCGTTTTGATTTAAATCTAGCGGGCGGACAAGTTACGGATCCGGTGTTGGCGGCAAAAGCAACGAATGCCGGTTTCCTCGAAATACATCCGAGTGGAAACTTTCTTTACGCGACCGGGCAAGCAGGTTTACATGAAGGTGACAAAGGACGTACGGCTACCGCGTATGCGATCAAAAATTCCGGTGATCTGAAGCCGATTAACACGCAACCTACGAAGGGCGTGGCTGCTTGCCATCTGACTGTTGGTCCTCGAGGAAAGAATGTGTTGGTGGCCAGCTATGATGGTGGTACCACATCCGTTTTGCCGATTCGCCGTGATGGAGGGCTGGCGACCGTTTCGGACGTTGCTAAACACACGGATGCTGGCTCTCAGGTTAATGCCAGACGTCAGGGTGCTCCCCATCCGCATTCGGTGAATGTCGATAGGACAGGCCGATTCGCTTTTGTCGCCGATTTGGGAATCGACAAAGTGAAGATTTTTAGGCTGGATGCGGATGCTGGTACGTTGACTCCCAATTCAGTACCGCATGTCCAGCTTGAACCTGGTGGCGGACCTCGTCATTTCCATATGCATCCTAGTGAAAAGTTTGCCTATAGTAACAATGAATTGACCAACACGGTTGCCGCGTTGACTTTCGATCCTACGACAGGCGCGCTCGAGCAAATTCAATCGATCACGACATTGCCAGACAGTTTTTCTGGGACGAACACGACAGCAGAGGTCCGTGTGCATCCAAGCGGCGATTTTCTTTATGTCTCGAATCGGGGACACGAATCGTTGGCAATCTTTCAGATTGATCCGTCTACTGGTCGCTTGTCTCCGGCCGGACATACAGCGGTCAACGGTGTGCAGCCGAGGAATTTCTGCATTGACCCCACAGGTTCTTATCTGATCGTGGCCAATCAGGAGACCGAGAACGTGGTCGTTTTTCGTGTCAATAAAACGACTGGTGCCTTGGATCCGACTGGCCAGGAGCTGCAGATTCCCCGTCCTGTGTGCATTCGCTACCGTCCACTGTGATAGATGTTCGCAGGGTATACTGGTACATGATTTCCGATTTCCGGGATTCCCGGCATCGTGTGCGCATGGAAAAGTTGGGCTTCCTGCCAGCGAACTCCCCCCGCCTTTAAGTCGGCCGGACTGACGTCGCGTACATCGTTTAGCGAAGCAGTACATCTGCCAGCTTGCGCACTCGATCATCACACAATGATTGGCATGGGAGCGAGATCGTAATCCTTGGGATGCTGTCGATTTGGTAAGAATGGTACCAGTCTCGGATTGAGTAGTATGAGCATTCTATTGTTTTTCCGCCGAATCATGTTGTCGATCGCGTGTGTCGTTGTGGCCGTTGGCCCGTGGCATGTTGTTACATCCGCAGAGCCAGCAAAGGCGCAATCTATATCGGCTGATCCACGTGATGTGATGATGCACAATTCACTGGTCACGATCCTTAATCGAGAAAAGGTTGTTGATCTGGCGGGACGATGGAGGTTTCGTGCGGATCCGGATGATGTTGGCGAAAGAGAACGTTGGTTCGAAACGGGGGTTCATGACCGGCTCAGCATAGTGCCCTCCACTTGGCAAGTCGTGTTCGAAGATTTGCGAGAATACGTAGGGACGGGATGGTACGAGAGAGAGTTTACCGTTTCGGCGGTGCAGCGGGGAAAACGCATCGCCGCGGTTTTCTGCGCTGTGAATTATTACACGAAGATTTGGGTAAATGAAAAACTGGCAGGTCAAAACGAAGGTGGTTATCTGCCGTTTGAGGTCGATTTGACGAAGCTGATCAAATTTGACGAACCCAACACGTTAACTGTCAAGGTTACGGATCCGAAATATCAGCTGGAGAATCCGGTCGGCTACCAACAGATCGAAATGGAACGGATGAGTGGCATCTGGCGGCAGGCCTGGATAGAAACGACCGGTACTATTTATGTCTCAGACATTCATGTCGTCTCAGACATTGATACATCTACCGTCAACGTGGACGTGGAATACAGCGTACCTCCTCTCACAGCAGAAAAACAGTTGCGTTTAAGTATCCGTGTGGACGGTCCGCAAGGGTTCACGCAACAGACACAACAGACGATTGTCCTGCCTGCAGGCAAGCAACGTTTACGTCGTCGAAGTCAATCGCAACTTGATATTCATGACCAGAAGTTGTGGTCTCCGGATGACCCACAGCTATATAGATTGACTGTGGAATTGTGGGACAACCAAACCATCGTCGATGCGGCCACACGGGATTTCGGCATGCGCAAAATCGACATTGATGGTATTCACATCCGGCTAAACAACCACCCCATCTTGTTGATGGGAGCGATCGATGCTGGGGATGTTCCCGATAAGAATGTTTATCTGTCGGAGTATCATGCGCCGACGGATGAAGAGATCAAACGAGAAGTGATGGCTGCGAAAAAGATGGGTTTTAATATCATCCGCAAGCATCTCTTCATTGATGATCACCGTTACTACGATTGGGCCGATCGGCTGGGATTGTTGGTGTACGGAGAACCGCCCTATTACTGGACGATTACTTCCGCTGCGAAAGCCCGTTGGAGGAGACAAGTTGATGGTTGGGTGCGCCGCGATCGTAATCATCCGAGCATGGCTTTTTGGGCGCTGTTCAATGCAGCGTCAGGCTTAGAGCCTATGCCGCTTCCTTTTGGCGGGCCTGAGTATCGAGGAGAAACACCGACCCATGAACAGCAGGCAGCAATGGTGCGGGCCGCTCGTGAGATGGTCAAGAGATTGGATGCCACTCGACCGATCCTCGATACGAGTGGAGGCAAACCGTTCAACACAGACATCGTAGCACTGATGCGTTACGGATTTTCGGGTCCACATTCGTATTTGCGTGCGAAGTATCATTATCCTGGTTTGCGAGCCGACAACGTTTCACGCATTCCGGGGCAAGGCGACGCTGCTCCGACAAAACGGCCATTGATCTGTGGCGAACTAGGTGGCTATGTGTTTTTTCCTGACATGGAAAAATACAAACGTCAATGGCAAGGTCTGGTGCCGTGGCCGATTGTCAGGCACGCTGGACTTGGTTGGGGTGAGTGTCGCTACATGGGATCCGAGTATGACCAACGGTTCTACGATTGGGGTTTGGACAAGGTGTACGGTAGCTTCGCACGCTTTGCTGAGCAGCAGGATTGGTCTGCTTTTTACGATCTTAAATACGAAATCGAGCAGTTGAGGAAGAGTCCCGATGTCACCGGGTTCTTGTTCACGCTGTTTAACAATACGGGACCTTTTGTCCACGGTCTTGTTGACTACGATCTCTCACTGCGCCCTTTCGCTGACCAGTTGGCCGAGTTTCTAAATCCGGACTTGCTGATCATCGATTGGCAGAAATTGAACCATTGGGATGATGAGTCGTTCCAAGCGGACCTTATTCTGTCTCACTATGGAACGAATCCTATTCAAGATGCAGTGGTTCACTGGGAACTTCGAGCGATATCCGAAGCAGATTCCGTAGCAATGATCGAGGGGGATGTTCGAGGACTATCCATGGCACAAGTGGGTGTCGGACCGGCGGGTAGGATTTCATTCGAAATGCCTTCGGTAACTGAGGGAACTCCGCTGCGTCTCGTAGTGGAGCTCCGACAAGAGGATATCGTTTTGTCGCGAAACTTTACAGACTTATATGTTTATCCTGCCCAATGGAAGCGTTCCCAGGCAAAACGTGATTTGAACGTGACTGCCGGGCGAGTAACCCAACACACGAAGCACGCCATCGGAGATACGACTGGGCTTATAAAACTGGCAAAGGTTCCCGTGACGTTAGGCGATCGGATCAACTTTATTGCGGATCCTATACAGCATGGTGGTGGTGACACCCAGACGTTGCATGCCAAGATTGCTGTGCATGGCAGTGTGGATCAAGTATGGGATGTTGTCGAAGACTGGACGATTGACCCAAGTCAGAACACGGAGGATTCGACTTGGTCGAAACGTTGGACTGAAAATATTGCCGATGCGACTACGCGCTCAGGCGACTACGCGCTCATGACCCGTAACGGTTTTTACGACAGCCTGTGGGACATAGGTACCGTGCCA
>MDTE01171786.1_pt1 | contig 11724 bp, 10 predicted proteins | sample 811231 | NCBI WGS metagenome assembly MDTE01 (sample SAMN05326651, study PRJNA326480) | marine metagenome | isolation source: seawater | place: Indian Ocean: Red Sea | collected 2010
CATGGGGATCGAGCCGTTCCTCGTCTCCAGCGCGGTCAATCTCATCTGTGCCCAGCGTCTGGTGCGTCGGGTCTGCAGTGAGTGTGCGGAGGAGCAGCCCTCTCCGCCGTCGGCGCTCGAGCAGATCGGGTTCACGCCAGAGGAGGCGGCGCAGGTGGTACCCCGGCGCGGTGCGGGATGCGAACGTTGCAACGACACCGGCTACAAGGGGCGGATCGGTCTGTATGAAGTGATGCAGATGACCGACGAGCTCCGCGAGATGATTCTGCTCGGCGCATCGACGCTAGAACTGCGCCGCAAGGCGATCGATGGCGGCATGATTTCGCTACGCCAGAGTGGTCTGCGCAAGATTGCCGCCGGGCATACGAGCGTGGAAGAGGTCCTGAAGGAGACGGTCAAGTAGCGATGGCGACACTTCCGGAATTGCTCACCGCGACCGTGGATCTGGCCGCGTCGGATCTGCACATCACCACCAACTCGCCCCCGCAGGTGCGGGTGGATGGCGAGATACGGCCGCTCGATCTCCCAGTGCTCGGTGCCGCCGACACCAAGCAGCTGGTCTACAGCGTACTGACCGATAACCAGAAGAAGCGGTTCGAGGAGACCCACGAGCTCGACTTCTCGTTCGGGATCCGGGGCATCGCGCGTTTCCGGTGCAACGTGTTCAGCCAGCGTGGCGCGGTGGCCGCGGTCTACCGGCTGATTCCCGACGAGATCCGCACGGTGCGCGAGCTCGGTCTGCCGCCGGTGATCGAGCGGCTCGCCGAACGACCTCGGGGCCTGGTGCTGGTGACCGGACCGACCGGCAGCGGGAAGTCGACCACCCTGGCGTCGTTGATCGACAAGATCAACATCGAGCGTCATGCCCACATCCTCACCATCGAGGACCCGATCGAGTACATCCACGCGCACAAGAGATCCATCGTCAACCAGCGGGAGGTGCACAGCGACACGGAGAGCTTTGCTCCCGCGCTTCGGGCGGCGCTGCGGGAAGACCCGGACGTGGTGCTGATCGGGGAGCTGCGTGACCTCGAGACGATCGAGTCGGCGTTACGGATCGCCGAGACCGGCCACCTGACCTTTGCCACCGCGCACACGAACTCGGCGTATCAGACCATCAACCGGATCATCGACGTGTTTCCAGACAACCAGCAGGCGCAGGTGCGAACCCAGCTCTCGCTGGTGCTCGAGGGCATCATGTGCCAGGCGCTGTTGCCGCGGGTGGATGGGCCGGGGCGTGCGGTGGCCGCCGAGGTGCTGGTGCCGACCGCGGCGGTGCGGAATCTGATCCGGGAGGACAAGATCCATCAGCTCTATTCCATGATGCAGGCCGGGCAGGAGAAGCTCGGGATGCAGACGATGAACCAGTCGCTGGCCACCCTGGTGAAGCAGCGGCAGGTGTCCTTGGAGACCGCCATCGCGGCCTCATCCCTGCCGGACGAGCTGCGCGAGATCATCTCCCGAGGGGGTGGCGTGGTGCCGGGGGCGGGGTTGACCGCCGCCGGGCGCCGGCGACCGCCGACACGTGCGAGTTGAGTGAGACGAGGAGCGCACCATGCCTACCTTTGCCTATGCCGGTCGGACCCGGGGCGGTCAGCCGGTCAGTGGACAGCGGGTCGCGGACACGATTGACGCCGCGGTGGCCGCCCTGCGTCGCGAGCAGGTCTTCGTCACCAAGATCGATCCGGTCAAGGAGCGGGCGCAGCGCGCCGCCAAGGCCAGGCGGGGCAAGTCGGTGCCCGCCAAGAACCTGGCCGTGTTCACCCGTCAGTTCTCCGTCATGATCGACGCCGGTCTCCCTCTCGTGCAGTGTCTCGAGATTCTCGGCGCTCAGGAGGAGGACAAGAACTTCAGCGAGGTCATCCTGAAGACCCGGGCTGACGTCGAGGGCGGGTCGGGTCTGGCCGATGCGATGCGCAAGCATCCCGGCGCCTTCGACCCGCTGTATACGAACATGATGGCGGCCGGAGAGGCCGGCGGCATTCTCGACACGATCCTCAAGCGACTCGCGACCTATATCGAGAAGAACGTCAAGCTGCGCGCCCAGGTCAAGTCGGCGATGACCTATCCGATCGCGGTCATGCTGATCGCGGCGGTGGTCGTCGGCGCCATCCTCTGGAAGGTCATTCCCACCTTCGCCAACCTGTTTGCCGGTCTCGGCGCCACGCTGCCGCTGCCGACCCGGATCGTCATCGCGGCCAGCAACTCGCTGGTCACCTTCATGCCGGTGGTGATCCTCGGCGGCGCCGCGCTGACGTTTGCCTTCCGGCAGTTCTGTGCGACCGAGCGGGGCCGTCGGATCGTGGACGGTACGCTACTCAGGCTTCCGGTCCTGGGCATGATCTTGCGGAAGGTGGCCGTCGCCCGGTTCTGTCGCACCCTGTCGACGCTGCTCAGCTCGGGCGTTCCGATCCTCGAGGGGTTGGAGATCACGGCCAAGACGGCCGGAAACGCGATCATCGAGGACGCGGTGATGATCACACGCTCGGCCATCGAACGCGGCGAGACGGTGTCCGGGCCACTCAAGGAGACCAACGTCTTCCCACCCATGGTCACGCAGATGATCAACGTCGGTGAGGCGACCGGCGCCCTCGACAACATGCTGAGCAAGATCGCCGACTTCTATGAAGAGGAGGTCGATACGGCGGTGGCCGGCATGCTCACGCTGCTCGAGCCGATCATGATCGCATTCCTGGGCGTCGTGGTCGGGGGCATCGTCATCGCGATGTATCTGCCCATCTTCGACCTGATCAGCCGGATGGCCGGCTAGCGAGCGGGTGATGGCCAACCACGAAACTCCGCGATCGAACCTGCGGCGCAAGTTGCTGTGGTTCATCGCCGTCCGGGTCGTCATCATCGCGATCCTGTTCGGGTCGGGTGTCGTGGTGCAGCTGCGGACCCCGGGGTTCTGGCCGATCGCCCCCTTCTTCGGGCTGGTGGGGCTGACCCTGGCCCTCACCATCGGGTTCCTGCTGTCGCTGGCCCACGTCGAGCGGCGACGGTGGTTGATCGACGCGATGCTGGCGACCGACGCCGTGATCATCTCGGCGGTCGTGCTGCTCACCGGTGGGGTCTCGAGCTACTTCTCGACCCTCTATGCGCTGCCGATCATCGGCGCCAGCGTGCTGCAGTTCCGTCGGGGTGGTCTCCTCGTCGGCGCCCTGAGCGCGCTGCTGTATGCCGGGGTGGTCGTGGGGCAGTATCAGGGCGCGTTCGAGGCGCTCGAGCAACGCTGGCCGGCGATCGGGCAGCAGCCGCGTCCTCCGGCGACGCTCGCCTTCTACATGGCCGGGCTCGACGTCTTCGGGTTCCTCGCCGTGGCCGCCTTCAGCGGCTATCTGGCAGACCGGCTGCGCAGCGCCGATGCGAGCCTCGCCCGCGCGTCGAGTGAGATCGCCGATCTCCAGGCGTTCAACCAGCACGTGATCGAGAGCCTGACCAGCGGGCTCGCCACGACCGATCACCAGGGTCGGGTGCTGACCTTCAACGGTGCCGCCGAGCAGATCACCGAGCTGCGACTCGACCGGGTGCTCGGGCAGCGGATCTTCGATCTCCTGCCATTGCCAGACGCCTTCGAGGCCTCGCTCGAACGAGGCGGCGAGGGCAGTCGTCGAGCGGACCTGCAGTTCACGACGCCCAGCGGCCGCCATATCGATCTGGGGTTGAGCGCCGGCCCGCTGAGCACGCCGGACGGCCGGGCGGGGTTCCTGTTCGTGTTCCAGGACGTCACCGAGACCAGACGGCTCCAGCGAAAATCGGCCGTGCAGCAGCGACTGGCCGCGGTGGGAGAGATGGCGGCCGGCATCGCCCACGAGATCCGCAACCCGCTGGCCTCGATGTCCGGCTCGATTCAGATTCTTCGGCAGGAGCTCCCGCTCAAGCCGGAGCAGGCGCAGCTGATGGACATCGTGCTGCGCGAGTCGGAACGTCTCAACGGCACCATCAAGTCGTTCCTGGCCTACGCGCGGCCTCAGCGGATCGCCAGCAAGCGGTTCGACCTGCGTCGGGCAGTGAACGACACCGCGTTGCTCTTGCGACACAGCCCGGAGTCTGGCGACGACCACAGTATCGAGGTAGACGTGCCTGCCACGCCCATCTGGTTCGAGGCCGATGAGGGGCAGATGCGACAGGTGGTCTGGAACCTGGCGACCAACGGGATCCGGGCCATGCCAGAGGGTGGCACCCTGGTGCTTGGGGTGCAGACGGAGCCGGGCTCGATGAGCCTGGTCGTCAAGGATGAAGGGGTCGGGATTTCGCCCGATCAGCTGGACGACATGCTCCAGCCGTTCCACGGGACCTTTGCCAAGGGCACCGGCCTGGGACTCTCGATCGTCCATCGGATCGTGAGTGACTACGGCGGTGAGATTCAGGTGACCTCGGCCCCGGGTGCTGGTACCACGGTGACCGTGCGTCTTCCGGTCACGCCGCTGGAGCCTGCGCCGCAACCCGCTCGGGTGCGGTAGCGACGTTTGGAGGAGCACGCCATGGCCACCGACGCAACCACGACTGAGACGACCGCGGCCACAGTGCTGGTCGTCGACGACGAGCAGTCCATGCGGGAGATGCTCTCGATCATGCTGAAGCGGGAGGGCTACGACGTCGTGCTGGCCGATGGCGGCAAGGCGGCGGTGGAGATCCTGCGCCGGCGGCCGGTGGACCTGCTGATCTCGGACATCAAGATGCCCGACATGAACGGGATCGACGTGCTGCGCGCCGCGAAGGAGATCGATGAGGGGATCGTCGGCATCATGATGACCGCCTTCAAGTCCACCGAATCCGCCGTCGAAGGGCTGCGACTCGGTGCGGTCGAGTATTTCGAGAAGCCGTTCAACAACGAGCGGCTCACCGCGAAGGTGCGCGAGGTGCTCGAGCAGCGTCGTTTGCGCAAGTACGACATCGTCGGCGAGAGTCAGCAGATTCAGGCCGTCCGCGAGCGAATCACCCGGGTGGCACCGACCGACAGCACGGTGCTGATCACGGGGGAGTCCGGCACGGGAAAGGAGCTGGTCGCGCGCTCGATTCACAGCCAGTCGAAGCGGTCGGCGCGGCCGTTCATTCCGCTCAACTGCGGAGCGCTGCCCGAGACCCTGCTCGAGTCGGAGTTGTTTGGCCACGAAAAGGGGGCGTTCACCAGCGCGGACACGAGCAAGAAGGGGTTGGTGGAAGCGGCCGAGCGAGGCACGCTGTTCCTGGACGAGATCGGCGAGATGAGCCTGATGATGCAGGTGAAATTGCTGCGCTTCCTCCAGGAGCGGAAGTTCCGCCGGGTGGGCGGGACCGAAGAAAAGGACGCCAACGTGCGGGTCATCGCGGCCACCAATCAAGACCTGGCCAAGATGGTCGAGTCCGGCGAGTTCCGTCGCGACCTCTTCTACCGGGTGAACGTCATCAAGCTCGAGGTGCCGCCGCTGCGGGAGCGGAAGCAGGACATCCTGCCGCTTGCCCGCCACTTTGTCGAAAAGTTCAACCGGCAGATGGGCAAGGCGCTGAAGGGGCTGTCGCCGCGGGCCGAGAGCGCGCTGATCTCCTACGCCTGGCAGGGGAACGTCCGGGAGCTCGAGAACGTGATCGAGCGAGCCGTCGCCCTCGAGGAAACCGAGATGGTGATGGCCGAGAGTCTCGATCTCGGGAACAGCCCCGGGCAGGATCGGAGAGCGGCGCATCTGCTGGTGGAGCAGCCTCCCCCGGAGCGCGCTGGCGAGACCCCTCCGGCCAAGCTGCCGGAGTCTGGTTTCATTCTGGAGGAGCATATCCAGGGCATCGAGCGAGAGTACCTGGCACAGGCGCTCGAGCAGGCGGGGGGCGTGAAGGTTCGGGCCGCGGCGCTCCTCGGCATGAGCTTCCGTTCGTTCCGCTACTACCTGAAGAAATACCACCTCGGCTGAGCCAGATCGGCCCGGCTGACAACGGCTGGTTGTCATTTTTTGTCCATGACAGAAAATGTCACCCTTGAGGTATGTCCTTCACGGATCGGAAAAACGACATAAACCCTTTGTTCGAGGGAAGAAAGACCGATAAGTTAAGAGAAGGTGCTTGCTGGACCCGTACTTGCGGTAGATCGCTGCACTTGAAGTTCGCGGTCCGGCGCACCAATACGGGGAGCGCCGCTCACATACCGGGTGTCGTGCCGGTTGCGGCCGTGCCGTCGCAGCCCCGACCGAGGAGATGCACCATGAGGCGGAGTAACGACGCTGGATTCACCCTGATCGAGCTGCTGATCGTCGTGGCGATCATCGGCATCATCGCGGCTATCGCGGTGCCCGGTCTGCTCCGGGCGCGGATGTCCGGCAACGAAGCGTCGGCCATCGGCTCGCTACGGGCTGTCAACAGCGCCCAGTCCACGTTTGCCGCAAGCTGTGGCAGCGGGTTCTATGCGCCGACCCTGCTGAGGCTCGGCACGCCGCCCACGGTGGGCGGTGGTGATGGGTTCATCGGGACGGACCTCAACACCGACCCGTCAATCAAGAGCAGCTACACGATCGCGATGACGCCGGGGTCGGCGGCGGCCGGCGCGCCCGCCTCCTGTAACGGTGCAGCGGCCGGTACCGTGGTGTCGACCTACTTCGTTTCGGGGGCCCCCACCGCCGGCGGCGGCGTGCGCTTCTTCGGGACCAACCAGGGCGGCACGATCTATCAGTCGACGGCGGCCGTGCCGGTCACCCAGAACGGGGCCCCTGCCGGCGCGACACCGATCCAGTAGTCGAGACCGAGGCGGCGAGGACGCGCCGACCCTGTTGGCGACGTCGAGCGAGGGGATGTCTGTCCGCCCATGGATGGAGGTCCCCTCACGTGCGTGAGAAGGAGAGAGCGCATGAGCGCACGGGTTCGTGGCGGCATTCTGTTGCTGGCCCTGGTGGGGTTCGTAGCCGCGTCGACGTCTACCTGGGTGCACTATCAGCTGCTCGCTGATCCCGGCTACACCAGCTTCTGCGATATCAACGAGAACGTCAGCTGCACTCAGGTGTATCAGAGCCGTTTCGGCTCGTTCGGTGGCATCCCGGTGGCGCTGCTCGGGGCGAGCTGGTTCGCGCTCGTGGGGTTGCTCACCCTGGCCACCGGTCGCTCGACCGAGCTCGATGAGAACCTGGGCTCCTATCTGCTGGTGCTCTCGACACTCGGCCTGGCGGTAGTGCTGTTTCTCGGCTACGCCTCCTTCATGGTGCTCGGCGCCGTCTGCGTCCTGTGTGTGGTGGTCTACGTCGCGACGATCGGCATCTTCGTCCTGTCTGGCGCCGTGAGCTCTGCTCCGCTGATGGCGATGCCGGCCCGAACGGCGGCGGACCTCGGGCGGCTCGTGCGTAGCCCGGCGGCGGCGACGGTGGCGGTGCTCTACGTCGGTCTCACCGTTGGCGCCGTGATCGCCCTGCCCGGAGAGCCCACGAGCGCGCTCAGCGCCGACACCGACGGGGCAGTGGAGGAGTCGCCGGGCTCGCAGGAGTCGGAGTTCGAGCGCTTCTGGGATGCGCAGGCCCGCGTCGAGCTCGACGTGCCGCGTGAGGGGGCGCAGGTGCTGGTGGTGAAGTTCAACGACTACCAGTGCCCGTCGTGTGCGCAGACCCATCGAGCCTACGAGCCGGTGTTTGCCCGGTTCGAGTCGAGTCACCCCGGTGCCATCCGCCAGCACGTCCTCGACTATCCGCTGGACCCGGAATGTAACGTCCAGACGCCACGCGGGGGACACGGCGGTGCCTGTGAGGCGGCGGTGGCCGTCCGCCTGGCACGCCGGGAAGGGCAGGACGAGGAGATGGCTCGCTGGTTGTACGAGAATCAGTCCGAGCTCTCGCGGGAGTCGGTGAAGGCCGGCCTCGAGCAGGTGGCGGCGATGACCGACTTCGACGAGCGATACGACGAGACGCTGGAGGCGGTGCGGGCCGACATCGCGCTTGGCGAGCACGTCCCCGTCGAAGCGACGCCCACCTTCGTGATCAACGGCGTCGTGGTGAAGGGGGGACTGCAGGTGCAGTTCTTCGAGGCGGCGCTCGAGCTCGAGCTCGAGCGCAGTCTGGCCGCCGCCTCCCAGTAGCCCCAGTCTGTCGGCATGTCTACGCCCGCCATCAAACTCGACGGCCTCACCAAGGACTATGCGGTGGGGTTCTGGCGCCCGCGTCCCCACCGGGCCCTCGATCAGGTGTCGCTCGAGGTGGCCACCGGCGAAGTGCTCGGCTATCTCGGACCGAATGGGGCGGGCAAGACGACGACGCTGAAGCTGCTGATGCAGCTGATCTATCCGACGGCCGGGACCGCCGAGATCCTCGGTCGCCCGGCGGGTGATGTCGGCGCCCGGGGTCGACTGGGCTATCTGCCGGAGTTGCCCTACTTCTACGACAACCTGTCGGCGGAGGAGCTGCTGGTCTACTTCGGCGGACTGTTCGGCCTGTCGGCTGCCGATGCGCGGGCGCGGGCGACGACGCTACTGGACCGGGTCGGGCTCGGCGAGGCGCGGCAGCAGCGACTCCGGCGCTACTCCAAAGGGATGCTGCAGCGCGTCGGTATCGCCCAGGCGCTGGTCAACGATCCAGAAGTGGTCTTCCTCGACGAGCCGATGTCCGGGCTCGATCCGGTGGGGCGTCGAGACACCCGCGAGCTGATCCGTCAGCTCGGCGCCGAAGGGCGGACCGTCTTCTTCAGCTCGCACATCCTGTCGGATGCCGAAGCGCTCTGTAGCCGCGTCGCCATCATGGCGCGTGGCAAGCTGATCGCGACCGGGCGGATTGCGGATCTCGCCTTCGAGGTACGAGGGTGGGAGCTGGTCGCTACCGGGGCCTCGCCCGAGGGGCTGCGGGCCCTGGGCCTCGATGAGGCTACTCGCCAGGTCGACGGTCGTCAGGTGATCGACCTGTCGATCGACCAGCCGCCCAATCGGATCCTGCCAGAGCTCGCCCGGCATGGCGCCCAGGTGGTCTCGCTCACGCCGCGTCACGAGTCGCTCGAGGACTATTTCATGCGCGTCGTCTCACAGCCGGGAGACGCGAGCTAGCCGATGTCCGTCATCACCCGGATCGCGGTGCACGTCTTCAAGGAGTCGGTGCGCGACAAGGTGCTTTACAACCTGGTCCTGTTCGCCGTGCTCCTGATGGCGGCGTCGTATCTGATCGGTCAACTCACGGCCGGGCAGGACGTGAAGATCATCAAGGACCTGGGTCTGGCGGCGACCCAGATCTTCGGCCTGTTCATCGCGGTGTTCATTGGCATCGGTCTGGTGTCGAAGGAGGTGGAGCGGCGTAGCATCTACAGTCTGCTGTCGAAGCCGATCCGTCGACACGAGCTGATTCTGGGGAAATACGCGGGACTGGTCCTCACCCTCGCGGTCAACGTCGCGGTGATGGCAGCGGCGCTCTATCTGGTGCTCGGCTACATGTCGTGGACCGAGAGTGAGGAGTTCAAGGCCACCTGGGAACGTCCGGCCGCCGACCCGGCGATGCTGACCGCGATCTTCCTGGTCTTCGCCCAGCTGGCCCTGGTGACCGCCGTCGCGCTGTTCTTCTCGACCTTCTCCAGTCCGATCCTGTCGGCGGTGCTGACCTTCGGCCTGTACATGGTTGGCCACTTCAACGCCGACCTGCGAAATTTCGAGAACGTGGTGGATTCCGCCGGCGCGGTCTATCTGGCTCGGGCGCTCTACTACGCCTTGCCCAATCTCGCGCCCTTCGATGTCAAGGCGGCGGTCGTGCACGGAGAGGCGGTCTCGTTCGGGTATGTCGCGATGACCACGGGCTACGGTCTGGCCTACGTTGCGGCGCTCCTGCTGGCGTCGGTATTCATCTTCTCGCGCCGAGACTTCAAATGAACCGACCCTGGTGGGAGCGGCCGGCCACCTTCGGGGTGGCGCTCATCGTCCTGGTGGCGGTGTTCGTGTCGACCACCGTCGTGCGGGATCGGACCTATGCCGCGAGCGCGGCCGAGACCGAGCTGCTCTACCTGCCGTCGGGGGATGTGGTCGAGCGGATGGCGCTGTCGTTCGATTCACTGCTGGCCGACATCTACTGGATCCGAGCGATCCAGCACTACGGTGGAACCAAGCGATCGGAGTCCGAGGAGAAGAACTACGACCTGCTGGGACCGCTGCTCGACATCACCACCACCCTGGACCCCCACTTCAACGTGGCGTATCGGTTCGGGTCCATCTTCCTCACCGAGTCCTATCCCAACGGTCCGGGGCGTCCCGACCTGGCCATCGCGCTCCTCGAGAAGGGGATCGAGGCGATGCCGGATCGGTGGGAGTACTACATGGACATCGGGTTCATCTACTACTGGTGGTTGCAGGACTACGAGAATGCCGCGTCGTGGTTCGAGCGCGCGGCCGACGTCCCCGGCTCGTCCTGGTGGCTACGGTCGCTTGCCGCCAACACGCTTGCCGCCGGTGGCAGCCGCGAGTCGTCACGGCTGCTGTGGCAGCAGATGTACGACTCGGCCGACAACGACTGGATCCGGACCGAGGCGGCGCGCCGGCTGACGCAGCTGCGGGCGCTGGACGACATCGATCAGCTCATCGCGCTGGCGGTCCGCTTCAACGAGCAGGCGGGGCGTCCGCCCCGGTCGTGGGACGAGCTGATCCAGGCGGGGCTGCTGGCGGGACATCCGGTCGACCCGACCGGGCTCCCCTATGTCCTCGATTTCGAGAGCGGCACGATGAACGTCTCGACTGACTCCGAGCTCTTCCCGCTTCCCGGGGAGTCGCTGCCTCCGGCGCCGCAATGACCGACACCCAGGTGCAGGGCCTGCTGGTGATGGCGCTGGGGCTGGCCATCGGCAGCTTTCTCAACGTCTGTATCTACCGGTTGCCGCGGGGCGAGTCGGTCGTCAGCCCGCCGTCCCGCTGCCCGTCGTGTGGTCAGGGCCTGCGCTGGTTCGACAACGTTCCGGTGCTGGGCTGGCTGCTCTTGCGGGGACGCTGCCGCACGTGCGGGGAACCGATCTCTTCGATGTATCCGCTCGTCGAGGCGAGCACCGGCCTGGTGTTCGCGTTGCAGTTCTGGGAGCTCGGGTGGCAGCCCCTGCTCGCGGTGCGGCTGCTGTTCGCGGCGTCGATGATCGTGCTGTTCGTGATCGACCTCCAGCATCGCATTCTCCCCAACGTCATCACCTATCCGGGTGTCGTCATCGGCCTGCTGGCAAGCGTGTTCCTGGAGCCGGGGCTGCGGTCGGCGCTGATTGGTGTGGCGAGCGGCGCGGGAGTGCTCTGGCTCGTGGGCGAAGCCTACTTCCGCTGGCGCGGCGAGGAAGGCATGGGCATGGGCGACGTCAAGATGCTGGCGATGATCGGCGCGTTCCTCGGCTGGCAGCTCATGCTGGTGACTCTCGTCGCGGCCTCCCTGATGGGCTCGCTGGTTGGAGGGGCGATGATTCTGCTCCATCGCGGCGACATGAAGTACGCGCTTCCGCTCGGTACCTTCCTCGCCGCCAGTGCCTTGCTGTCCACCCACCTGGGCGGTCCCCTCCTCGACTGGTATCTCTCGTTCTTTTAGCGACGTCCGCTCGTCACTGATCCGGCAGATTCCGCGATCCGCCTCTGGGATCTCCTCGATCCTGGCAGAGGTGGGTGTGGTCCGCGCCTTGCAACCTCCGGAGACATGCTTGCCGTGACACGGGCCTGGCGCCGCTGGCGACCATCTGCCGAGGTTGGGTGCGGGCTGGTCGAGCTGCTCATCGCCACCGGTCTGTTCGTGACCGTGGCCGCGGGCATCGCCGGGCTGTTCACGACCGCCACCCGTGGGCTCGTGGCGG
>MDTE01045982.1_pt1 | contig 11723 bp, 10 predicted proteins | sample 811231 | NCBI WGS metagenome assembly MDTE01 (sample SAMN05326651, study PRJNA326480) | marine metagenome | isolation source: seawater | place: Indian Ocean: Red Sea | collected 2010
AAGGTGTAGATGAAGAACTTCTGAGAAGCATATTTTCGGTCGTAGCCGCCCCACTTGAGGATGAGGAAAAACATGGGGATCAAGGTCAGTTCCCAGAAGACGTAGAACATGAACAGGTCCAGCGCAACGAAGACGCCAATGAGGGCACCGCCCATCATCAACACGAGCGGGAAGTAGACGGCGGCGTTCTTTTCGTTCCACGTCGCAGCGATGGTGACCGGTAGCAGGAACGTCGTCAACCACACCATCGGGAACGACAGGGCGTCCATGCCGACGCTCCAGTGAATACCGAGAGATTCAATCCAGGTGTAGCGGACTTCGTAGTTGAATTTCCCAAAGGCTTCGTTTGAACCCCAGTCAAAGAGGAGGGGCAGCGCTTCGTGGCCGAAGAACATGGCCGTGGTGAGGGCCAACATCAACAGCGAGAAGACGAGCGTCGCCATTCGAATGGATGACCCCATTCGTTCGCGAGCAGCGGGTGATGCGTAGCCAACGAAGGCCAGCATGGCGATGCTGCTGATGATTGGGAACGCCACGAGGGGAATCGAAATCCAATCGGTTGTTGTCAAGCAACCACCCCCCAAATCATGGCAAAGAGGGCCAAGGTGCCCACCGCCGCCATCAGGATGTAATCACGAGCCGACCCCGTGGTCAACGAACGCAGTTTGGTTGAGATTTGTTGCGAGGTTCGTTCGATGGTTTTGACCGTCCCGTCGATCACACCGGAATCGGCATCGGCGGCCTTGGTCGAGAAGGCGGCGACGATCTTCAGCATGGCCAAGTCGTAGTAGTGGTCGAAGTAAAGCCGATTTTCAAGCGCCGTGGCGAAACCGGACTGACCAAAGGAGGTGTTGTCCCAGTGATAGCGGCCTTTCACAAACTGGTTGAGGGCCAAGACCGGACCGAACCACGGTAGCGTCTTCTCGCCTTCGTCCAGCTTGCCGCCGTAAAGGGAGAGCGCCAAGCCGGGCCCGACGATCGCACCGAGCAGGATGGCGACATAGGTCAGGACAAAGAAGAAGGCTTTGTCGTTGGCAAAGGCGTGCTCCATCTCGTACACAAAGCCTTCCAAGAAGGTCTTCTTTCCGTCAAAGAACGGCTTGTAGTACTCGTCGGGCACCCAGTGGGTGAAGCCCATGCTGGCGAGCACGATGGCGCTGAGGCTCATGAACGTCAGGATGAACAGGGGCGTTTTGATCCACGTGTTGGTGGGGTGAACGTGAGCCGCAACGTCGGTCTTGGGAGAACCGGCGAAGGTCTTGAGCCACATGCGGGACATGTAGAACCCGGTCATGGCTGCGCCGAGCAACACGCACATAGCGGGGTAGAAGAAGCGGGGGTCGTCGAGAGCCACGCGCCAAGTGTTGGCGATGATGCCTTCCTTGGACCAGAATCCACCGATGAGCGGGAAGCCCATGATGGACAAGGAGCCAACGAGCATGGCCGTCGCCGTCAAGGGCATCTTGGAGGCCAAGCCGCCCATGTTCTCCATCGACTGCGCGTCAAACTCGTCGTGGTGGTCGTGATGGTCGTCGCCGGCCAGCGAGGCAAGGTGAACGCGCCCGAGGGTCAATTCCAACTCCGGGACGTTGATGCGTCCGTTGCCGTCCATGTCCACCGCCTTCATCAGGCGCTGCATGTCCCACGGCGGTAGGTCGGCGATGTCGGCCTTCTTGAGCGCCGTTTGGAACTCGTACGTGTCGATTTCACCCGACTGGTCGAGGTCGATGGAATTGAAGAAACCAAAGACGGATTGACCGCTGTCCGACAGGTAGTTGGCGAGCATGAGCAGTTCCTCTGGGTCTTCATCGTGGTGCCCGTGGTCGTCGTGGTGGTGGAGGTGGTGGTGGGCGTGATGGACTTCGTGGATAACCGCCCCGCTGGCCATGAAGAGCATGCCCTTGGCCATGGCGTGGTTGAACAGGTGGAACAGAGCGGCACCGAAGGCCACGATGACAATGCCGTGGTTGACGTAGTAGTCGGGGTTCACGGTCCCGTCAGGGAGGGTCTCGTGCCAGTAGAGCGTGTTGGCGAGGTAGAGCGCCGCACCCAATCCGGTGAAGATGTAAGCGAGTTGCGACATCGTCGAATAGGCGAGGACCTTTTTGAGATCGTGCTGAACAAAAGCGATGGCAGCCGCCATGACCGCCGTGGTTCCACCGATGGCGGCGATGATGAAGGCCAAGTCGGCCAGTTCACCGTGCAACGCATCAGCACCGAAGAACTGGAACATGCGAGCGACAAGGTAGAGACCGGCGTTGACCATGGTTGCAGCGTGAATGAGAGCGGAAACAGGGGTCGGCCCTTCCATGGCGTCGGGCAGCCACACGTGGAGCGGGAATTGGGCCGATTTGCCCACCGCCCCGATGAACATCAGGCCGAGCGCCCAAGCCAGCGTGCCGGATTGGTTGGCTGCCACTTGCTCGATGTTGCCTTTGGCGAAGACGACGGCGTAGTCCAGCGCACCCTGGTCGGGGCCCGCATAGGGATGGAACAGCGACCAAAGGACGGCCAACCCAACCATCAGGAAGACGTCGCCAACACGGGTGGTCAGGAAGGCCTTCTTGGCAGCGTAAGCAGCGCTGGGACGTTCGTAGTAAAATCCGATGAGCAGGTAGGAACACAGACCCATCAGCTCCCAGAAGATGAAGAGCCAGAGGAAGGAATCGGCCAGCACCATGCCGAGCATGCCGGAACAGAACAGAACAAACTCGGCGTAGAAGCGGTGGTTGCGGTTGTCGTTGATGGGATCGGTGTTCATGTAGCCGATGGCGAAGATGTTGATGAGCAAGCACAGGAACGAGGCGATGAAGAGCAGCATCACCGTCACGTGGTCGATGTAAACACCAAACCCGAGGGAGATCTCGGTGGTGGTCACCTGTCCAGCGTCCCACATGGCCGAGGTGAACCACGTCCAACCCTCGGTGTCGGCCAACCCCTTGCCGCCGATGAAATCAGAGATGAGCCACAACGAGAGCACGAGGCTACCCGCCATGACTGGAAGGGCGATCAAGCCGCCTTCCTTGAGCGTGTTTTTCCACATCGAGTTGCCGTTGAACATCTTCCCGAAGAACAGGATGACCGGGAAGGCCAACATGGGGAGCAAGATGATGTACGGGGCGTATTCCAACGCCGTGCTTTGAATCGCTTCTGAACTGCCTGAACCTGCCATCATCCCACCTCAGTTCCTCAGGACGTTAACGTCGTCCAGCGTGATCGATTCGTGTTGACCGTACATGGCAAGGAAGATGGCCAAACCGATGGCCACTTCACTCGCAGCGATGGCGATAGCAAAGATGGTGTAGACCCATCCGGTGGTGTCGCCGTGGTGCACGGCAGCGGCAGCAAATTGCATGTTGGCGGCGTTGAGCATCAACTCAATGCACATCAGGACGATGATGGCGTTCTTTCGAGTGAACGCTCCGGCCAAGCCGATAACGAACAGAAGCGCTGACAAACCTGAAACCCACGCTGGATCGATCATTCTTCTTCACCTCCGAACTCCCACAGAAGGTTCTCCATCCGCTCATCACGGACGAGGTAGGCGGCACCCATCATGGCCATGGCCATGAGGAGACCGAGGACGAGGAGACCGAAGCCCCACTCGTTGAGCAAGGTCTCAGCGAGGCCGCCGGTGCCCGAAGTTGCAGGCGCAGTCGTGGAGGCGTTGGCCCAAACACTGTCGTCGTTGAGCACGGCCACGAGAATGAACCCGAGCGCCAACAAACCGAGACGTGCGAACAGCGAGGTGAACTTCATTCGAAGTCCTCCTCGAGGATTTGCCGTCGGGTCAACATGATGCCAAACAGCACCACCAGACCGACGCTGGCCAGGTAGACCAGGATTTGAATGGCCGCCAAGAATTCAGCACCCAAAAGGATGAAAATTCCCGAGACCGCCATGAAACAAAAGATGAGCGAGAGCATGGAATGCGCCACTCGCTGAGCAAAGATGAGGCCAAGCGCTCCACCGAGCGTGATGGCTGCAAACAGGAAGAAAACACCGGTTTCAGCCGCGCTGGCCACGTCCATCTCAAGCGTCCCCCTTTAGGGCGCTTTCAAGCAGAACCTTGGCCTGATTGGCCCATTCGTCACGCTTGACGCGCCCGGGGAAGAACTCGATGGCTTCGTTGACCTGATCCTCCAGCTCGCTGGTCATTTTGCTGATTTGAGAGAAGGTGTAGATGCCCAGAGCGTTCAATTTCTCTTCGATGAAAGGACCAACGCCTTTGATGGTCTGAAGGTCGTCTTTTTCGCTGGCGTCGGCCGTCCCGAGGACCTTGAAATCGATGCTCTTCGACCGTTCCTTGACGCGCTCGAGCTCGGCTTGCTTCTTCTCTTCCTTCGTGAGGGTTTTCGCCTCAGCGACCTCGGATTTGGCGGGCTTGACGGTTTCAACTTCGGCTTCAACGGGTTTGGCTGCTTCCGCCGCCTTGGCTTCCTTCGCAGCTTTCCTTGCACGCTTGTCGCGCTCTTTGGAGGCCCGCTTGGCCAACTCGGCGTCGACGGCTTCCTGGTGAACGCCGGGCAGCACGCGAGTGCGAGCGGCATCAAACCACAGGTCCTGACGAGTGAACCCAGACATGCCGTCGTATTCGTTGGTCATGAAGAACGAGGTGAAGCCGCAGGCCTCCATGCACAAGCCGCAAAACATGCAGCGGCCAAGGTCAATGCGACCGGACACGATCTGGTCGTCGGCGGGGTAAAGTTCGGAAGTGGAGACGACGGCCTCTTCGCCCGAGTCGTTCCATCGGACCGTGGCCGATGTACCCGACAAATCGAGCACTTCTGCGAAACGCCATTCTTCGGGGGGGGCGGTGTGTGCGGTCACGTGATTGAAGGTGTCCAGTTCGGCAACGACCTCGGGAACCTCGACGGCGGCAAACTTGCCCACTTCGAGTTCGGCGCCAAAACCGGCGTGTTCGCCTTCGGCGTTGTCGAGGACGTCCACACGAAGTTCGGTCGTCATGTGAAGGCAGTCGTTGGGGCAGATGTTGACGCACATTTTGCACGCCGTGCACGTTTCCCAGATGACACCGATGCGTCCGTTGTAGTTGCCCGGCACGAAGAGCCAGGGTTCCATGTCCTCGAGACGTTCGTAGGGATACTGAACGGTTTGAGGCTTCCACAGGGTGGGTTTGAGGTCGGAGGTGACTCGGTCGGGTGCGAATTCCTGTCGACTGATGTCGTTCATCGCGGCGGAAGAAGCCGCACGGGCGCGGCTTCCAGCATCAAGGAACTCGGGATGGGACGTGTTGTGGTAGGCACCGAGACGCTTTCCGAAGCGCTTTCCGATAAAGGGGAACGTGCGCAAGGCCGTGATCAGCGTGATTTTGAACGGGTACCAAAACAGGTTTCGAAAGTTGGGCTGTGCGTGTGGATGCATGGGCATGGTATCACCTCACTCCTGCCCGGGGGTTACCGTCCCCGCGGGCTTGTCCGTATGGACGTGGAACATACGTTCCTGATTGACCGATTTATCCTCATCGTTGAGGTAGATGAAGAAGACTCCCAGCCAGAAGGCCGTGGTCAGAACAGGGACGAAGAAGGGGATGCCAAAAGCGTCCCACGCCATGCCGCCGGCAGCGTCGTCCTTGGCGGCCATGCCTTCGGGGTTGAACAGGTACAGGCGATAGACGAGGGCCAGCACCACTTGGAGCACCGAGAGCGGAAGGAGCATGCGCCAGCCGAACTCGAGGATTTGGTCCGTTCGGATGCGAGCCAAGGCAAAGCGAGCCCACACGAACACGATGAGGAAGACCAGCCACGACTTGACGAGCGTCATGATGGCCCCTGGGAACAAGCCCACGGCCGTTCCACCGATCACCGAGGCGAGGGTCCCCTGGAAGGGGAGGTGCCATCCGCCAAGGAAGAAGTGCGTGAAGAGGAAACAAGCGGCGTACGTGCGGATGTATTCCGCCATGAACAGCATGCCAAATCGCATACCACCGTATTCCGTCCACCAACCCTCCACCAGTTCGGCTTCTGCTTCTGGCATGTCAAACGGCACGCGCTCGACTTCAGCGATCATCGTCACCAAGAACAGCGCAGCACCGAGCGGCATGAGGAAGATGTTCCAGGTACCGGCCATGTGTTGGAAGTGAATGCTGTCGATGATGTTGAACGTGCCCGAGAGGATGGCCACCGAGAGCAACGTCAACAGGAGTGGAATCTCGTAGGCCGTGAGTTGTGCCGCCGACCGAATACCGCCGATGAGGGTGTACTTGTTGTTGGACGACCAGCCGGCGAAGAACACGCCGATGGGGGCGATACCGAAGATGGCGATGGCGTAGAGAATGGACAGGTCGGGGTTTGTGGCATAGATACCGCTGGAAAGAGGGATCATGCCCAAGATGAGCAGGGTGGAAGACACGATGAGGAAGGGCGACACCTCGAAGATGAGTCGGTCGGCCCGCTGGGGCACCATGTGCTCCTTGACGAGGAACTTCATGCCGTCAGCGACGTTTTGGAAAAAGCCCGGGACGATGGTTTTGCCCATCCACGAGCGGTTGTTGACGCGGTCGACGGTGGCGAAGTTTTCGTCGCGGTTGCCGAAATTCTTGTTCAGCCATTTGTTCACGGCGCCGATGGGCTTGCCCAAACCGAACGGGAGCATGTTCCACCATTCACCGGCCGTGACGCCGTTTTCACCGACCCAAAGCGAGCGGAGGGCCGTGGTGGCGCCGTAGCGGTCTTGCATGCGGGCCACCGCCTTTCGTTCGATCCAAAGGATGGCGAACTGGGAGAAAAAGAGCAGCAAGAACACGACGTTGACCAGTGCGAACGTGGCCACGGCGAAGGAGAGGCTTCCTGCGCTCTCTTCGAGCGGTGAGCCCTCCAAAAGGCCGATGATGCCGGAACGGAGCAAGCCGTCCTTGCTGAGGAAGAAGCCTACCAAATCGTACTTGTCATACATGATTTCACCTCAGCGATCGGTCTCCCCAATGCACGGATCAAAACTGCCCATGATGGCGGGAATGTCCGCCACCTTGTAGCCGATCATCGTTTTCGCCACGTAGGGAATGGTGATGAACATCGGCGACCGGATGGAGAGCCGGTACGGGTTCTTTCCTCGGCCATCACCGCCGCCCTGAATGTAGAACTGCGAGGCGCCCCGGGTGCATTCGTAGTGCGAAAAGCCGCTGGCGCCTTCGGGTGCTCGGGTGGGGGCCTTGGCCAGAATCATCTCGTCGCCGTTGGCGTAGTTCGTGTTCTTACCGCCAGGAATCTTCTCGATGGCGTCGAGGATCATCCGGCAGGACTGGCGCATTTCTTCCATGCGGACACGGTAGCGATCGTAGCAGTCAGCGCCTTTGACCGAGGTCGGTTTCTCAACGGCCGGCTCCCAGTCAACCTGGTCGTACACCGAGTAAGGGTGCGCCCAGCGAACGTCGTAGTTCACGCCGGCCGCTCGGATGTTCGGGCCGGAGACACCGGCGTTGACCATGTCTTCGGCTTTGGCGTAGCCGACCCCTTGCAGTCGGACCAGCCAGATGGTGGATTCATCGAGCATCATTTCGTACTCGTCAATGCGGTGCTCAAACAGCTTGACCTTGGCCACCAATCGGTCGGCAAAGCCGATGGGGATGTCGCGCTTCACGCCACCGACACGCGGGTAGTTGTAGTGCATTCGGGAGCCACCGAGTTCCTGAAGAAGGTCAAGGAACATCTCGCGGTCTCGCATGCACCAGGTCATGAGGGTCAGGCTGCCGATGTCCGGACCGTAAGCGCCCAGCCACATCAAGTGGGAGGCCAAACGCTGGCATTCTGCGGCGATGAGGCGAATGTATTCTGCGCGTTCGGGGACTTCGACCTCGAGAAGGTCTTCGGCTGCGTAGATGTAGGAGTTGGCCCACGTCATGGCGCTCACGTAGCACAGACGGTCGCAGTACGGTGTGATTTGGGTGAAGTCGCGAGACTCGGCGATCTTTTCCACGCCGCGGTGGATGTAGCCGAGTTCGGCTTCGGTATCGACCACCGTTTCACCGTCGACTTTGACACGCAGGGTCCACAGGCCGTGCGTCATTGGATGTTGGGGGCCCATCGTAATCCACATTTGTGCCATGATTTCACCTCACTTTACCCGACCCTCGTCGGTTGGTTTTCGACCGAAGCCCTGGGCGTCGTCGTACATTTCGTTGAAATCGTGGTAGCGGATTTTGTGCTGCTTTTGCAGCGGGTGGAAGCCGTCAGGGCTGTCGTGAGGGTTCAACACGCGATGCATGTTCTCGTGGCCTTCGAATTGAATGCCAACCAAGTCCCACGTTTCTTTCTCGTTCCAGTCGGCACCGACCCAAATGCTCTGAACGCTCGGGACCGAGGGTGCTTCGCCTTGGGGTAAGGTCACGACGACCTCAATCTCAAGGGGGATGTCGGTGCCCTTGAGTTCCTCGGCCACGTGAACGGTGTGCGTGTGAGGCGCTTGGTCAACAACGGGTTGCCGCATCAAGTGGTAGACGACTTCCCAGCCACGGTCCGGGCCGCCTTCAGGGTAGTGCGTCCCGGTGACCATGGAGCAGTAGTTGACGCCGAGGTCGAAGCGCAGGTGCTTGGCGACGGCGACCCAGTGTTGCGGTGGAGTGTTGATGCGAGCAAAGGCCATCTTGAGAGCGTTGGTGTGGTGTTCCACGGTCGCTGAGACGTCAGAACCCCCAAATCGGTCGTTGACGCTGGCAACGGCGTGCTCGGCCGCAGCGTCGGCCTGCTCGTTGGTGATGCGCATGCCCACGTTCAGTCCTCCCCGACGATGATGGGTTTGTCACCCTTTCGACCGCTGCTGGGTGCGGCTCCGATGCGGATGATCTTCTCACGGAGCAGCCCAAAGCCGTCGATGAGGGCTTCTGGGCGGGGTGGGCAGCCGGGGATGTAAACGTCCACGGGAATGACGGTGTCCACGCCTTCGAGGATGTTGTAGGACTGGAAATACGGGCCGCCGGAGATGGCGCACTCGCCCATCGCAATGCAGTACTTTGGCTCGGGCATCTGTTCCCAGAGGCGGACGATCTTGTCGGCAAATTTCTTGCTGATGGGCCCGTTCACGAGAAGCACGTCGGATTGTCGGGGCGAGGAGCGAAACAGAACCCCGAAGCGGTCGCCGTCAAAGCGAGGGGTTGCTGCAGCGGCCATCTCAATGGCGCAGCACTTGATGCCCAAGTGGAGCGTGAACAAGGATTTGCGGCCTGCCCAGTTGAAGTAGCGACCGGCGAGAACGCTCAGGAACTGCTTGATCTTGGTGGCTTTGAGCGCTTCGTCGGTCACGTCGCCCACCATCTCAACGAGGGCGCGGCTGTTGAATGCGGCGTAGTTTTCGTCTTGTCCAGCCATGTTAAATCACCTCAGATGTAAATGCGACCTCGCTTCCGGAACACGTACCACACGCCCAGCGACATGGTGGTGAAGAAGACGGTCAACGTCGCCAGGGCTTTCTTGGCGCCGGCCACGGCGGTCTCACGGTCCACGACGTCGGCCGCCGTGGCGTCGGAAGCGACCATGCCGCCCAAGACGAGGAACATGAACGCCACGTCAAAGACGAGGAAGATGATGGCGTACCAGTAGTATTGGAAGTGGAATTGAATCATGGCTTCCCCGACGGGCTCGCTGCCGCACTCAAAGGTGGTCAAGCGACGGGGGTAGAGGCTGTGGTCTCGCTCGTAGCCTTCGAGGAGGTAGGAGCGAGTGACGTGAGGTCGGGCAGGGTCGACCTTGGGCCGGACAACCCACGTGATGAGGAAATTGGTTAGCGGCATGATGATGCCGACCACGGCCAAGAAACCGATGGAAAGATAGGCGCTTGGCACGGATTCAAGTCCCGACATTCGTAGGCCCCCCGGAAAGCGCGTACGCTCTCCGATTTTACCGACTTGAGGCCCCTCCATAAGCGTTGTCTGTCGCCTCGTTCCAATGGGGGGTGGAGCGACCTCGTGAACTTGGCCGCAGGCCCTCGTTTACTGCAGGTTCATCGAGGCGGAGGCAACCCTCATCTTCGGCGACTGAAAACAGCGGCGATGAGAAGAAGGACCAAAACGGCTCCAGCTACCTGGGCGACCATGACGTTGGAGAGGCCGAGCACACCCTCTGGAGCGGTGCCCATGGCGGCAAATTCGATGTTCTGGCGATCAAGGACACCGGTCTCGGTCGGCTCGGCTGACACGGTGAACTTGTAGGTGTCATCGATTTCTGCCCCGTACGGCGCTCGAACGGTCACGTTGACGTAGAGCGTCTCACCTTCGTCGACCATGCACAACAGGTCGTTGTTCTCCATCGTGCAACCCAGATGATCGCTGTCGAGCACGACCGACCATCCTCGGAGGTTTTCCGAAGCGAAGACGCGAATCTCGCTGCGGATGTTCCCGGTGTTCACCACGCTGATCTCTTGGGTCACGGCGGGCTGGCCGTAGACCACGTCGAGCTCCTGCCGCTCCCCGGCTTCCATGAATTCAATCTCATGAATGATGCTGACTTCCAGGGACACGGTGACCAAGCCCGACCGATCAGCGGCGTTGGATACGCTGGTGACCAAAATTTCCAACAGCCCGCCCTGCCCGGTTTGTGCCCCGGGATTCACGCTGATGGTGAGTTCGATGTAGACCTCAAACGGACGCGCCTCGTGGCCATCCATCAGTTTCTTGTCGATCATGATGTTTTCAGCGGCGTTTTGGTCCACGCCGATGTAGGGTTCCTGCGTCTCAGGATCCATCACGAACGTACCGTTGCCGAGGTCCCAAATGCCGTAGCCCTTCGGCACGGGAAGTTCACCGGTGACGGGGAGGTTGTAGGCCACCATCGACCGGGTCGCAATACCTTCGAGGCCACCAAGCGTGAAGACGGCATCGTCGGTGCCATCACCGGTGTTGCGGACCCACATGCCCAGGGTTTGCTGGCCGTTGGGTGGAAGGACCACGGAGCCCGAAGTGGCCGTGTCGGTGTTCTCCAGACGCAGGTCCATCGAGAAGTTTCGGTCGGACAAAACGGCGAGGAATTCGGCCTGCCGTTGGTTGTCGGGTATGCCGTCACCGTCCTTGTCCTGCGAGTTGGGGTCGTCCTTGTTTCGCACTCGGACGGTTAGCCTCGAGTTCTCAAGTTCTTCCTCGCCGTCAATGCTGACAACGAGGTAGACCGTGGTGGTGCTTTGCGGTTCAACCTCGATTTCGGTGAACGGCATGCCTTCCTCGTTTTCGAACGAGGTGTCCCACCTCGGGCTGGCCGTTTGCGAAACCACGGACAGGCCGATGGTGTCTCGAACGTTGCCTTCGTTGATCAGGTCAATGGGGAAGCGGACCTCGGTACCGGAGCGACCCGTCTGGTCGGTTGCAGGGGTGTCGATCTCCAGCCCGTGAATGGCAGCGACGGTCACCCTCAGCGAGACCGTGTCGTAAGCCGTTCCACCCGAGGAGGGAAGGACGCTGAAAATGAGTTCAATCTCTTCGGTGGCCAAGGCGTTGGTGGGGACGCGAACGGTCACACCGACGGTGGCTGACTTCTCGTTTCCATGGCGAGAGCCGACGGACACCGAGGAGGTGTCGAGTTGCACGGCCCATCCGGTGGGAGCGATGGAAGAAGCCACCCGAAGGTTGTCCTGTCCGTTGCCCTGGTTGGTGATGGTGAGCGTGGTGGACTTGTTACTGCCGGGTTCGATGTTGGAGAGCACGGCGTTGGCCACAGAAATGCTGGCGCCCCGTGATTGGCCCACGATGATGCGCAGGTCGGCCTGGCATTCAATGGGGC
>MDTE01124328.1_pt1 | contig 11723 bp, 6 predicted proteins | sample 811231 | NCBI WGS metagenome assembly MDTE01 (sample SAMN05326651, study PRJNA326480) | marine metagenome | isolation source: seawater | place: Indian Ocean: Red Sea | collected 2010
CGTCACCCGTCGCGTCGTCGTCGCCGGTAGCGTCATCGTCATCACCCGAGTCATCGTCGCCCGTGACGTCATCGTCATCACCCGAGTCGTCGTCGCCCGCGTCATCGTCGCCCGCGTCATCGTCGCCAGTGGCATCGTCGTCGTCAGCGGCATCGTCGTCGCCAGCGGCATCGTCGTCGCCCCAAAAGCACTCAGGGTTCGTGCCACAGTCGATCACACAAAAACTACACTCATCACCAGCCAAATCGCAGAAGCCGTCACCACATGGGTCAGGACCGGTGTCGTCATCCCCGGTCCAAGTAAAATCATCGTCGTCGCCAGGCCCACATTCTGGGGCACCGATACAGTCCGTGGCACAGGTAATGCACTCATCGCCGGCGACATCACAAAAGCCATCCCCACAAGGATCAAGCGGGAATGTGCGCGAAGACGACTGGGCGAACTGGCTCACACCCGCATCGGCAACGAACTCGAGGTATCGCGCCTTCAAGCCACGATGAACACGACTCGTGGGGTCGTAGAGATTGAAGACGACCAACGTCTCGAAGGAAGCCAGAAAATCAGGAAGGAGTTCGCTGGTCTCCTCGGCTTCCCAACGCTCCATTTCCTCCGCCATGCCGGTCGGCATTTCGATCACCCCATTGGCATGGAGCACCGGCACGCTGGTATCCACCAGGCCTACTAGAGCCTCGCCTTCGTCGATCAGCGCCAACGCCTGTTCGTTCAGAGTCAGCCCCTCTGCAGCCATCTGCTCATCGAAGGTCTGAATGCGGTGGACCTCAATCTGCTCTTCAGTGCTGAACTGGAACGCGCCGTCTGGAGCCTCCTGCTCGGTTTCTCCGACACAAGCGCCCAACAACAAGAGGACTGAAACAAAAACCCTACGACACATCAGCGGCTACCTCCTGGGAAGGCGGCCGGCACGACGGCCACGTCGAGGGTCCAATCGCTGGGGCCAACATCCATGAAGCTGGTAACCAACAACACATAGTTGCGGCCAGCCTCCAAGAACACAGTTCCCTGCTCCACAGGCGCTGTGGTCGCCATCGAGGTGTCCACAATCGACTCGCTGTCGAAGCTCAAGGTCAGTTCTTCAGAATCACCGTCGAACAAGAGCACATCCAGGTCAGCATCCTCGTTGCCCCATGCGAGGGTCATAGATGCGTACGAATCACTTAGGACACTGAAGCTGAAGAGCTCCAGATCGCCCCCAAACTTCTCGCCTTTATCTCCAGGTCCTCCGTGACTGGTCTGCCCTGAGATGACCCATCCCCCATCGGAGAGAGCGCCGAGCCCCTGTGCCTCCTCGACTGAGTTGTTGGGTTCCTCCTCATCGACACCCACGAGCTCCCCAGGATCCACCGAGGCCCTATCCAGCACATAGCTGAAATCCTCGCCACCGCCCCCCTGGGCGTCGTCGATGCGCAGGTAATAAGCAGCGTCCGAGTCCGACCTCATGACAAGCATCGACTCCCCTGCTTGGGCGCAACAAGTGGGGATGCGAGTCCTCCCATCTTCAGCAAGCAGCCACATGCGCGGCTCAAAGTCCGAATTTCCCAGGTCCCGTGTGCGCACGAACAGCACCTGCCCCTCGAGCCCGCTGATGGACCAGGCAGCGAAGTCTCCGGCCCCACTGAGAGTGCCTTCAGCCGCTGCCAGGCCATCACTTAGTGGCTCAGGAGCCGTTGCGGGTGCGATCTCGAAGTTGTCAGTCGCGGAGACCTCTGGTGTACCCAAGCCCCACTGGGCCGTCCCCTCCCCCAGGAGGCCGAAGAAGAACCGGCCAATGAGCCCGTCATCGGTCGAGTCAACGTGCCCGAGATAGATCACATCGGCAGAGCTGTCTTCAAGCGCCGTGTACACCTCGACGTCACCGAAGTTTTCCAGCTGAATGTCAATGTCGCGGACAGAGCCCGCGTCGACCTCCGACGGTGTCAAGGTCAATGTCGCCTCAGGCACCACTGGAACCGCTTCGTCCTCTTCATTGCCTTCAGAACATGCTGCGGTTGCGAGCAGACAAGCCAGCACTGCAGCCCAGCGACGACCGGTAGTAGTGACCATGTAGCCTCCTCCTCGGCAGACCTAACCCAAAGGCGCCAGCGCACCGACATATTCATTCTATCAAGAGAGGGCGCAACCTCGGCCAATTCCGTCAACCTCCACTGAAGCAGAACTTCCGAGGACTGCGGTTGCCTTGAGTGCCCTTGTCACCAGTCCGTCGGCTTGTAGTCCTTGAGGAAGCGTCCCCAGAGGTGCTCCCCAGTGTTGAGGCCGCTGAAGATAGGGTCCACGATCCTGGCGGCACCGTCGACGATGTCGAGAGGCGGGTGAAAGCCGTGCTCCTCGCGCTTGCGGTCGGCGTGGTGGACCGGATCCTCGTCGGTCACCCAGCCCGTATCCACACTGTTCATATGGATGCCATCGCGCACATAGTCAGGCGCCGAGGTGCGGGTCATCATGTTGAGTGATGCCTTCGCCATGTTCGTGTGGGGGTGCCGCGCTGTCTTGAACGTTCGATAGAACTGGCCTTCCACAGCCGACACATTGACGATGTGCTTGTCCCGGCTGGCCACCTTGAGCATCAGGGGCTTGAGGCGAGCATTGAGCACAAAGGGAGCCACCGCGTTGACCAGGTGTACCTCCAGCAGCTCAACTGCGGGCACCTCGTCCAGCATGAGGCGCCAGCTGTTGGTGGTTCGAAGATCGCGTTGCTGCAGGTCGGCATCGAGCGCCCCATCGGGGAAGAGTTGCACGCTGGAGTCCAAGTCCTCGGGCAACAGAGCGATCTGAGACAGCTCAGCAGCCCCACCGGAGAGGGCATCTAGAGGCCCCTCCTTCCGAACCGCAGGCGCTCCTCGGCCATCGGGAGCTTCGGCTGCGACCAAGGCCTGACCCGCTGTGTCCAGGCGGGCTCGGAGGTCCCGTTCCCCGTCCATGAGGTGCGCGTAGAATCCCGGAGGACGACGCACCGTCTGGCAGGCGTTGTTGATGATGAAGTCCAAGCGGGACTCTGTGCGCAACAAGCCTTGGCAGAAGGCCTCGACACTGGGGGTGTGGCGTAGGTCCAGACCGTAGATCTGCAGCCGATCCTTCCAGTCCGAGAAGTCGTTCTCGGCGGCGTAGCGTGCAGCCGCATCGACGGGAAACCGAGTGGTGACGATCAGTCGACAGCCGGCACGCAGCAGCTTGATGCCAGCCTGATAGCCGATCTTGACCCGGGAGCCAGTGACCAGGGCCACCCGGCCACTGAGGTCTGCGCTCTGGGTCCTCTTGGTCCAGTTGAAGTCACCACATTCCCCGCACATCGAGTCATAAAAGGGGTGAAGCGTCCGGAACGACGTCTTGCAGACATAACAGCCGCGCTCCTCGCTGAGCTCTTCGTGGGGCGCATCACTGGGTTCCAACTGCCGGGGCGCATCACGGCCAGGGGTCGCAAACACCGCAGCGGTGCGCGCCGCTCGAATCCCCGTGCGCTCGAGGAGCGCGGCGTCTGCTTCGCGCTTCGCCTGCCGCCGCTTTCGAGCTTGCTCCTTACGAAGCTTGCGGAGTTCCCGGTGGCCGGGTACGGAGACCAAGCCGGCCGCCTTGAGGAGCCGAGTGCGCTGCTCGTCATCGACTGCTGCCAGGAGCCCCCGATCCGCATCGATGGCTTCGAGGACCTCGGCACAGCGCACCAGATCGCTTGGGGACACCAGAGAACCACTCTCCCCAAGGTCGTCGTCCTCAGCCGCTGTGGCCGACGATTGGTTCCCTGAGATGGTGTCGTGCATGGCCCCCCATACCACGGGACCCGCGCGCGCCCACTCTCTATCGCGCACTGGGTGTGAGAGCGAGGGCCTCTCTCATGGCACGAATGGAGAGCAGCTTCTCGTCCAAAGCGTCCCAGGAGTCCTCATGGGCAATGGGCGACCAGCAAGCCTCCATCTCGTCGATAAGCATGGAGCAGGGCGCATCGCCGCCAAAATACGAATGCTCCAAGCGACTAGGGTCGACCGGTTCATAGCTGCCCAAGAGCCGACGAAAGACCTGGAACGAAGAGGCTGTGTACAGATCTGCGCAGGGACCCGCCGCCGCCCGCGACGCGCTGACGTCACCACCGAACCAGTCAAAGAAGAGGCGCTCGTACGGCAACTCGCTCTTGTGCAAGAACCCATAGGCCTCGGCGACAAGTTGAGCATCATCCTCATCGGATCTTGGCTGCAGGCCCATTCGGGCTAGGAACTGCTGTCGAAGAGCGGAACCCAGACGATCTTCGAAAGCCTCGAGCTTCGGAATCAGCGCCCCTTGCGAGCTAATGGGAAGCAGCGCTTCCGCCAACCGGACCAGATTCCAATGAACCGCCTCTGCCTGACGTCCGAAGGCATAGAGCCCACCGTGGTCGAAGTAGGCCGCGGTAAAGAGGGGGTCGTAGTGGGGCAAGAAGCGCCACGGCCCATAGTCGAAGCTCTCCCCTGTCACGTTCATGTTGTCGGTGTTCAGCACACCGTGGACGAAGCCAGCCAGATGCCAGGTCGCAACCAGCCGAGCCGAACGAGACACCACCTCGTCCAGGAACGCTGCTGAGCGGTCCTCGACCGCATCCTGCGCGACCTCAGGCAAGTAGTTGTCGAGGGTAAAGTCCAACAAGATGGACAGATTGTCGGGCTGTCGAAGGTAGGCCAACCTCTGAAAGCTACCGAAACGAATGTGCGAATGACTTAGACGCACCAGGACGGCGGAGCGCGTGGGAGACGGCTCGTCGTAACGGACCAACGACTCGCCCGTCTCGAACACGGACAGCGTCTTGCTCGTGTAGACCCCGAGCGCCTCGAGCATTTCGGTAGCGAGCAACTCCCGGACCGCTCCCTTGAGGGTCAACCGGCCGTCTCCGCCACGAGAATACGGTGTCGTACCGCTGCCCTTCGTCCCCAGATCTAGAAGGCGACCTTTCCGATCCAGGAGCTGGGCGAGCAGAAACCCTCGGCCGTCGCCCAACGACGGGTTGTAGCTACGGAACTGGTGGCCGTGATAGCGCATAGCCAGGGGGCGAGCGACGTTGCGCGGCAGCGGCACGAGCTCGGCAAAGTGTTGTTGCCACTCGCCTTCACCCAACTGCTCCAGACCCACGGACTGGGCCGCCCTGTCATTGCGATACCGCAGGGCATGCCGCGGAAAGCGCGCCGCATCGACCACATCGAAGAACGCATCCCCCAACGAGGGCAGGGAGGGCGCTGGCTGGTAGCTATCGGCCAAAGGCATGAAAAACCTCAAGCTTGATTCTGAGTGATCCTGCCAGGTCGAAAACCAATCCGCAGAATCGCCTCACAAGGCCTATTCCGTTCTAGGTGGTGCCCCAGACCTGCTGTTCCCCCCAAGGCTGGAACACCGGCGGTTTGACAGGCCCGGAGTTGCCTCCTTACCATTGGGCCTCGCGCGCGAATAGAAAAAGACTAAAGCGTGCCAGGCGAGCAGAGACCAGATATCTGAGCGCCGGGCAGATGCGGGCGAGAATGAGCAACGTGATCCAACCAACCTGGTTGAGATGAGCAGAAAGCGCCTTTCGCGATGAGCAGGATCATCGGAATCGATCTAGGAACGACCAACTCGGTCGTCTGTATCGTTGAACAGGGCGAACCCCAGATCATCATCAACGAGGAGGGCGGACGCCTGACGCCTTCGGTGGTGGGCTTCTCCAAAGATGGAGACTGCTACGTGGGCGAGATCGCCAAACGGCAGTTGCTCATGTACCCCGAGAACACCATCCACTCCATCAAGCGCTACATCGGCCGACACCACTCCGAAGCTCAAGAAGAGCTGAAGCTACTCAGCTACACGATGAAGGAGGGTGCTGAGGACCAGCTCGTCGTAGAGACTGGGGGCAAGGAATACAGCCCCCAGCAGCTGTCCGCTTTCATCCTTCAAAAGGTGAAGAAGTCCGCCGAAGACTTTCTTGGGGAGACGGTGGAGAAGGCCGTGGTCACTGTCCCGGCTTATTTCACCGACCGCCAGCGTCAAGCGACACGAGACGCTGGCGAGATCGCCGGACTGGAGATCGTCCGCATCATCAACGAGCCCACTGCCGCAGCATTGGCCTACACCTTCCGTCGCAAGCAGGCCGCCAAGATCGTGGTGTACGACTTCGGCGGCGGAACCTTCGACATCTCAATACTTGAGGTGGACACGGACGTGGCCGAGGTCTTGGCGACAGCCGGCAACAATCACTTGGGCGGCAACGACATCGACGCCCGCATCGTCGACTGGCTGCTGAGCGAGTTCAAGAAGTCATCGGGCCTGGACATGTCGGAAGACCGAACAGTCCGGCAGCGTCTCACCGAAGCCGCCGAGAAGGCGAAGATGGACCTCTCGTCCAGTATGGAGACCGAGATCCAATTGCCCTTCCTGACCGCAGGGCCCGAGGGCCCGGTCCACCTACAGACGATGCTCACTCGAGCGACGTTCGAGTTTCTCGTGGAGGACATCCTCAAGAAGACCGTGGAGTGCTGCCGTTCTGCGCTGCAGGAATCGGGCTTGGCCGCTGGGGATATCGACGAGGTCGTTCTCGTCGGCGGATCGAGCCGCATCCCCAAGGTGCAGGAGATGATCACGGCCTTGTTCGACAAGCCACTGAACAAGAGCTTCAACCCGGACGAGGTCGTCGCCATCGGCGCAGCCATCCAGGGCGGCATCCTGGGCGGCGCAGTCCGAGACATGACCCTACTGGACGTAACGACGTTCAGCCTGGGTATCGAGACGGAAGGGCGACGCTTCTCCAAGCTGATCCCCAAGGGTGCCACGGTACCTGTGGTACGCACCCAACTGGTCTCGACCGTCGTCAACAATCAGAGCTCGGTGAAGATCCATGTCCTCCAGGGCGAGGACCCCATGGCGAAGGACAACGTCAGCCTCGGCGAGTTCGAGCTGGGTGGCATTCAGGTGGGAGATCGGGGCGCGCCCCGCATTGAAGTCACGTTCACAATTGACACGGACGGCATCGTCAATGTCTCAGCGCGCGATGCAGCCACGGGCGTAGAACAAGGCATCGAGATCGACTCGCCCTCAGCCATGACGCGCTCCGAGATCGATGAAGCGAAGCAGGAGTTGGACGATGTCGCCGAGACTGACGGCGAGAGCCGAGAGATGGACACGATTCGTCACCGGGTCGAGAAAGAACTCTATGCGCTCGAGAGCTTCCTTCGAGATCACAAGCTCAAGCTGAACAAGCGAGAGATCTTCGACTCGGAGCAGGCGCTCAAGCGTGGTCGGATGGCGCTGGTGAAGCGGACAGAGGCTCGGAACCTCGAGGAACTGCACGAGTACCTGGTCAACTATCTGGGTCACCTGAAGCAACGGGCGGGGGAAGCCGACTCGGGTCAGGACCTGTCGGCAACAGCAGGAGAAGGATAGCCATGACGCCTAGATCTCGGCACATGCTGCTAGGGGCACTCATTACGACCCTGGGACTGGGGCTTTCGGGCTGTGGAGAGAGCGAGCCTGAAGTAACCGCAAGGGTCTCGTGGGACCCAGCCCTGGATGACAACAATCGTGGTCTTCTCGACCTCGGCACAGCCTCCCTGGGGGAGATGATCGACGGCCAGATCACCCTCACGAATATCAGCGAAGACAATCTCACTGTGACGATCGAGTCGGCTCTAGATGCCGCCATGGGATTCATGGCCAGCACACCAGAAGACGGCATCGAGGTGGCGCCTGAAGAGGAGTTCTCGTGGGGTCCGAGGCTCACGGCGCTGGCGAATTCGCCCGCGCAGCCCAGTGGTGAGGTGACCTTCGAGTACGACGATGTGACGGTTGTCTACGAGGTTATTGCCACGGTCGAGTGACCTGAGCCTCTTGACGATCTCTGTTCCGCTGGAAGCCCGGTGGGAGCCGCCACAGCCAAGATGCGCACCCACCATCAGGCCAAGGTCCACCAAGCGGACTGAAGCTCATTTCTCACGATCCTCATTCCATGCCTGGCCGAGACCCGGCAGATCCGGGAGCAGAGCAAATGGCGCTCCCGCCACTTCGCCATAGCGCAAAGTGGCACTCACGCCTGCCGCCTGAAAGCGTGACTTCATCAACTCGAGCTCGATCTCACCCAAGGAAGAGTCCCCCAATCCCTGACGAGAAGCTCGCAGGTGCACAGAGGCACAGTAGAGCAGCGGAGAGCCTGCGCGCAGGGGCGGAGTCAACACAAGCAGCGCGCTGACACCACCCGTCACCAAGCGGTGCAAGCGATTCCAAGCGGCACCACTGCCACCTCCCCAGTGCCAGTCGAGCACCACGAGATGAAATGCCTGCCAGCGAAGCGCGAAGTCGGCACAGCGAAGCGCCTCGTCGCGGCTCTCAGCCTGAATGTGGAGTAATCGGGAGAGATCTACGCCACTGTGATCTGCTGACGGCGCAGAGAAAGCTCCACCGTGCACCCAAGCCAAGCTACCCCCCTCGCGAGTCATGGACGCCGCAAAGGCCAAGGCGAGGCCGGTCTTTCCAGAAGATGGACCACCAGTCACCAATGTCAGAGCCCCACGGGGAAGCCCCTCGGGAAGTAACGAGTCCAGCTCTGCGATCCCGCTCGGCAGCACCCCATGTTCTGGGAGTGAACGAGCGACGGCCTCTGGAAAACGGCGAGAGATCAGCTCACGCAGGGCTCTGATGTCGCGCGAGTTGCTCATCGAAAATTGCGTGAGTTCAGGCCACACAAGGCCTGGATACGTTCTCCGACCTCAGCACCAGCCGAGGTCAACAGACTCCCCTGCCCCAGATCCTCGAACTCGAACGCCAAGACATGCACGACCCCATCACGCAGTTGAACCCGACCGCGACAGGCAAGAAAGCGAACCCGGCTCAACAGATGCTGGTGCTTCTCATAGGTCTCCCCACGCACGATCAGATTGGCAAATCCGTGTTCGTCTTCCAGTGTTATGAACACCGTCCCTTTGGCCGTTGAAGGACGCTGACGCGTAATGACGATGCCTGCGACCTGTGCCGAAGCCCCATCACGCATCTGCTTGAGTTGCCCGCTCGACACCACACCCCTATGCGCAAGTGCCTGGCGCACAAAACAAAGGGGGTGATCACGCGCTGAGAAACCACTGGTGACGTGATCCATGAGGTTGGTCTCCACAGGCGACAGCGGCGAGAAGCCCGGAAGCTCCTGCTGTCGGGGTGGGCCTTCCAGGGGCAGACGCTTCCGATAGCCAGCCACTTCCCATAAAGCCTGACGACGGCTGAGGCCAAAGCAGGCAAAGCCACCAGCATCTGCCAGCATCTCGAGCTTGTTGCGCGCGAGGCCTGTGCGCTCACACACGTCTAGAACCGAAAGAAACGGAGTCGTCCTCGCCTGCTCCATCACCTCACCGTCCCTCGGCCCCAGCCCCTTGACCTGCAACAGCCCAGCACGCAGACCGCTCTCACCCTCCAGGCGCCACTTCCAAGACGACTGATTGACACAAATGGGCAAGATGACCACCCCGTGCCTTCGAGCGTCACTCACCAGAGTGGCCGCACTGTAGAACCCCATGGGCTGGCAATTGAGCAAGCCTGCAAAGAAGGCCGGAGCGCGGTAGGTCTTCAGCCAGGCCGAGGCATAAACAATCAATGCAAACGAGGCGGCATGGCTCTCGGGAAACCCATAAGCAGCAAAGCCTCGCATCTGATCGCGGACCTTGCGAGCCATCTCTGAATTCAGACCATTGCGCTGCATGCCCTCGACCATCTTGGCAAACAGCTGCTCCATCTCTTCGGTAGACCGACGAAAGCCCATGACGCGACGCAACCGATCGGCCTCCGCTGGTGTAAACCCCGCCGTAGCAACCGCCATGCGCATCACCTGCTCCTGAAAGAGGGGAATGCCAAGCGTTCGTTTGAGGATCGGCTCGAGGCTAGGGTGAGCGTACTCCACGGGCTCACGCCCCTGCCTCCTGCGCAGGTAGGGGTGAACCATGTCGCCCTGGATAGGGCCGGGGCGAATCAAAGCCACCTCGACGACTAGGTCGTGGAAGCAGCGTGGTCGCAGTCGAGGCAGCGTATTCATCTGAGCACGGCTCTCGATCTGGAACACACCCACCGTGTCTCCTGCGGAGACCAGGTCATAGACCCGAGCATCGTCGTAAGTGAGGTCGGCCATCTGAAATGGCGTCTCGCGCTCGGCGAGCAACCGACTGGACTCTTCGATGACTGAGAGCATGCCCAGCGCCAACAGATCAATCTTAATCAGCCCTGCATGAGCCGCGTCATCCTTGTCCCACTGAAGAACCGTCCGGGACTCCATCGTGGCGTTCTCGATGGGACAAGCCTCACACAAGGGGTCCCCGCTGATAACAAAACCTCCACTGTGGATGCCCAAGTGCCGAGGAAGCCCACACAGCTTTTCGGTGTATTCGACGACCTGCTGGAGAGTCCGACTGTCCTCGGAAATACACTCATCTCCACCGGCACCAAACAACGCTCGAAGTTCGTCTACGCCACCGTGATGGGACATGACCTTCGCCATGCGGTCCAGCTGGTCGAGGCCCAGGCCGAACGCTCTGCCTACATCACGGATGGCCGAGCGAGGGTGGTAGGTGATGACATTGCAGACCATGGCAGCATGACGCCTCCCATAGCGCTCATAGACGAACTGAATAATTTCCTCACGCCGATTATTACTAATGTCGATGTCGATGTCTGGGTAGCCTCCGCGTGCCTCGGACAGGAACCGCTCGAACAAGAGATCGAGGTGGATAGGGTCCACCGCTGTGATCTGAAGGCAGTAGCAGACACAAGAGTTGGCGGCCGACCCCCGCCCTTGGCTGAGGATCCCGCGCTTTCGACATTCTTCTGAGATGTCCCAGACCACCAAAAAATACCCAGCAAGACCCATGCGACCGATCACATTGAGCTCATGGTTCAGTTGCTGCTTGATCCTGGGATCGTCTTCGAGCCGTGCGCCATATCGGAGCCGTGCCCCCAGCCAAGTCACCTCCTCGAGATAGCTCTGCAGGCTCTGCCCACGGGGCGATGGGTACACAGGAAAGGTGTAGGGGAGCTGAGAGAGATCGAACCGGCACTCCGCCGCCAGCTCCACACTCAAGCCCACAGCGCCGGGATCGTCGGCAAACAATCGAGCCATCACCTCGGGACCCTTGAGATGAAAGTGTGCATTGGGCAACAGACGGGTGCCCGCTTCATCGAGGGTCGTGTGTAGACGAATACAGCTCAAGACATCTTGTGTACGACGCTCCTCGCTGCGTGCGTAGTGCACGAGGTTGGTGGCGACTCTTGGGATCCGGAGGTCATCGCTGATGCGTTGGAGTAGGGCCTTTGACCACTGGTCTTCGGGCAGGAGGTGGTCGTGAAGCTCGAGCACAAAGCGGTCTCCCAGAGCATCTCGAAATCGCCCAGCCACATGGCGAGCACGCTGAAGACGCGCCTCTGGGCCGAGCGCACCCCTTGCTTCATCAACACTTAGATCCTGAGCCCCCAACCTCCCGTGAGAAAATAACTCACGGGACTTCTGGCCGGCCATCTCACAAGCCGAACGTCCCGCTGAAGCACGCCACGGCTCGTCTTCCAGCAGCCAAGATCCCAAGGGCTGGCCCCAGGGCCCACGAGGGCGACGAGTAGAGTCAGGAGCGACATCGATCCCCAGAAGTGCTCGATCGACCGGCCCGAATCGACCCCCCGAGAGGACCGTGAGGCCGGCGGATTTCTCGACGAGCCGGCGAAACGGCCACAAGGCCGAACCCTTTTCACAGCCCGTCCTC
>MDTE01176004.1_pt1 | contig 11723 bp, 13 predicted proteins | sample 811231 | NCBI WGS metagenome assembly MDTE01 (sample SAMN05326651, study PRJNA326480) | marine metagenome | isolation source: seawater | place: Indian Ocean: Red Sea | collected 2010
GCCTGTCATAAAACTCTCCGAAGTTTGATAGATTATCACAAAACTCATCACTCAGTTTGGCGAAGACTTTGCCATTTGAAATAAAAAAAATGATGGATAGGAGAAAGAGCTTAGAAATTTTTCGGCGAAACATGAATATTTCCTAATTGCCTACCCGAGTTCGGTCAATCAACATGAACATATGACAGCCAAAGAATATTTTCTGCATGGACTTTTTAGTCCACATGCAGGTGAGAAGAAAACCTTACAAACTCAGTTACACTGGACGCTTCGAATTACGGCAGCCTTGTGTTTTATTGGGCATGGTACATGGGGTTTGATTACCAAGTCCGGATGGTTGCCCTTTTTTGCATCTCAGGGAATTGAGCCTGAAATTGCTTGGACAATGCAGCCACTGATAGGTGCCTTTGATATTCTTATGGCGATCCTTCTTCTTAGAGGGAGCAACCGTGCGATTTTAATTTGGATGTTTTTGTGGGCACTATGGACGGCGATCCTTCGTCCCTTGTCTGGTAATTTAGAAAAGGTCGAGATAGACGGCGAGTGGGTTGTACAGTTGGCGACCGATTCGATGAGAGTGGCCAAGATGCAGACCTGGGAATTCTGGGAGAGAGCAGGAAATTGGGGGCCTCCATTTATGCTTTTGGTCATGGGCGGTGCTTTTGCCATAACCCGTAAGGATTTGTTCTCCAACTATCAGGAGCCGGAAATTAAGGAATCCACCATCGATACAGTCTTTTTTCTATCTAAGACATGTTTGGCACTTCTTCTTATCGGGCATGCAGGCTTTGGATTTGCTGTGGAGAAGCAGATGCTGATTAATCATTGGCAATCTATTGGAGTGGATGCAGATGTCGGCTTTATTACCAATGTTGGGTATGGAGAATTTGCTCTAGGGGTGCTTATATTTCTGGCTCCGGTGAAACCGCTCATTTTTATCGCACTGCTGTGGAAATTATTTACCGAATTCCTTTATGTTCCCGCCGATACAGTCACGGGTATGGGAATCATCAATATTTTTGAATGGATCGAACGTTGGGGAGATTACGGTATCCCCGTCGTCATGCTTTACATCCTTAGCTACAAGCAAGCGAGAGGCACTGCTTAACAATTACGAATCTTGTCCTTTTCAGCTTCGGCTTTTTCTTCTAGAGAGCTGATTTCTTGAGCTAAGATTTTGCGGGCTTCTTCAGCACCTGTCTGATCTTCTTTAGCTAGGGCTTCATCCACACTCTTCTCCAAGAAAATTTTCCGCTCGGCAATCTTGGCTTTGTACTTGGTATCAATCTCTGCGATCTTTTCCTTCTGTTCGTCAGTGAGAGGTTTATCATCACTGCCGCCCATTCTCTCCATAGCCAATTCGTATGCACTTTTCATATAATTAAGAATGAAAAATTGTTTTTGATTATTCTCAAGATAATTTCTCCTGAAGCTTCTTAAAAACTAATCTTGCTTCTGGCAATACTGCTGAGCTGCATCCAGCCATTGATTATAAAGTTCAGGATCAACTGCGAAGGATTCTATGGCTAGAGGTTTGTGATCTTCAGAGTCTAGAGGTTTGGTCAAATGAAATGTCTTTCTACTTTTCTTAGTAGTAATTGTTATTTCAGCTCCCAATTCAGCCTGCTTTGGCTCATATGCATGGACTTTAACTATATTATTAAGCATGTAATGCTCTCTATTCTTTCTTATCTGATGTACAAATTAATCACCAAACAAAAAAGCCTGAGTGAGACTCAGGCTTTCTTGTGCTCGTCAAAGACGAGATAAATCTTTTCGGAAACGATTTACTCGGAAGCGTTACCTTCAGCAGAACCGTTTGCATCGCCACCGCATTCGCCACAGCATTCAGCTTCAGCTCCGCCACCGCAGGAAGCAAACAATCCGATAGAAATGATTCCAAGAATAGAGAGTAAGTATTTCATGTTATATAATAATAAGTTGCGAGCGAATGCTCATGTTTAATGATATTTATCATCTAAAATGAGAGCATTTAGTCAAGGATTTAGCTTTGTTACCCATTTTTACGAAGATTCTTTTGCGTAACCACTTTCACAATTTCCTCGTTATTTGTGAGATAGATATCTTCCAATGAAGAGGGCATTACATTCTTGAATCCAGTAAATGATCCAAAGGCCGGAAGCACAATACTATCCTTTCTTACCCAGAAGCATGCGTCTCTTAAGCCTCCTCTCCCTGTTCCCCGCACTTTGTATCCTGGGTGAATATGACCTGCAAGATAAGGAAAATTGCCGTTTTCAAGGGGATGGTGCCTACATGCCCACTTTTCCATTTGAACAGGCTCGGGGAGACATTTGATTGAGAGTTCTGGCCATGGATCACCCGACTTCAGGTCATGATTACCTCGAATAAGCAAAATTTCGACATCGGCACACATCTCTCTCCATTGCAATAATAGTGTCCGAACAGGTTCAGTTTTTCCCTCCCGGGCATGAAGAAAATCCCCTAAAAAAACCAGCTTTTTCGAACCCGTATTTTTCATCATCTCCAACAATCTATTACAATCTTCTTCGGTGGTATGTTCTGAAACCGGAATTCCTACCTTGCGAAAAGTGGCCGCTTTCCCGAAATGGGGATCTGCTACAAAAAGGGTTTTTTCCTTGGGCCAAAAAATTCCCTTTCTTGCAAGCAAGTTCAGTTTTTCCCCCTGCCACACGATGTCGATCTGCGAATTAATTGAAGACATGCTATCAGTTCTTTTGCTCCAGTTCTTCTGCCATTTTCCGAACCCGGTCTCCCCATGATTCTGTACTCACATGTGTACGAAGTGATTCCGCCCATAGAGGAAAGGCGAAAGGACTTAGTCGAATCGGTTTTTTAATAATCAGTTTCTGATTTTTGATCTCTTCAAGTTTGGAAAGGATTCGCTCGACTTCAAGTTGCCTTTCCAAGACTTCCCTTCGCGATTGCGTGAGGAGTAAATTTTCAGGATCGTATTTCGAGAATACATCGAAGAAAAGGCCGCCGGAAGCTTGCACCTGCCGGGCAGATTTTTGGGCGCCTGGATACCCCTGAAAAATTAAACCTGCTACCCGTGCCACCTCCCTAAATTGCCTCTTTGCCATTTCGCTTAAATTCATGCAGTCGAGCAATTCATCAATCAGGTTTTCAGGAGTTAGAAGTTCCCTCCATTCCTTTTCTCCCAGCTCAAGATTCTCATTTGAGCAAAGATGAAAACCATAGTCATTGAAAGATACCGAAAGACTCATGGGAATTATTTTTGACATTCGATAACTAATCAGGGCTGCCAGTCCCTCATTCGCAAGCCTCCCTGCAAAAGGAAAAAGAAACCAGTTAATCCCTTCTTTGGTTACGGTTTTTTCGATTAAAAATTCGTCTTGCTTGGGTAGGGTTGAGTTTTTTTCCTGAATCGAAAGAGTAGGGGAGATGGCTATCATTTCAGGCTCTGTGAATCTTCCTTCTTTTGCCTGCACTAATTTCTCACGAACTGCCACGGAAAGTTCAGAGGATAAGGGTGACTTGCCACCACCCCATACCGGAATGGCTCCCGAACCTGCTTTAGCCCGTGAAACAGTCGCAGTGAGGTCACGCACTCTTTCCAAGCGGAGCAGTTTTCCTGCGAAAAAGAAATTTGATTTGGGTTTCAAACGGGAAATAAAAGATTCTTCAATTGTACCGAGAGTTTTCCCCGTTTTGAATTTTACGGTGATTGCCTGATCGCTGGTGATTGTGCCAATCGACATCCTGTGGAATCTACCAATTATTTTTGATTCCACTCTATGAGTGCCATTGATTACGACAACGCGTTTGAATTGGTCATAGGCACGCAATGTGTTTCCTCCCTGGATCACAAAATCAAGCGTCCACCCCCACTCCTCATCTGACAGATCTCTGTATGACCAGGCTGTTCGAATTTCCTGCAGTGCCTCTTCTTTATCAAAACCGCCTCCGAGTGCCAAAGTTATCAAGTGTTGGGCTAGTAGATCGAGCGGAGCACGGAGTGGTTTTCTTTCCTCAATCTTCCTTGCTTCCATCGCCTCACGGGCAGCGGCGTATTCAACCAGTTCCATCGCCTGAGTAGGTACACAATATACGTGGCTAACAGCACCCGGTTGGTGACCACATCTGCCTGCTCGTTGTAGCAGTCTTGCTACTCCTTTAGGTCCTCCAATTTGAATTACTTGCTCGACTGGTGAAAAATCGACTCCGAGATCGAGACTGCTCGTACACACAACTGCCTTAATGTCGCCCCTACGCAGACGATTCTCAACAGAAGCACGGTCTTTGCGATCGAGAGAACCGTGATGGATGCCCAGTTCATCCTCCCACTTGGGACGAACGGAAAGCAGGGCATGAAACCAGTATTCTGTCTGAGAGCGGACATTGGTAAACACAAGCGTGGTTTTGGCTCTTTCAATCTGCTTGGCTACTGCTTCGACAAGCTTTCCTCCAAGATGACCGGCCCATGGAAACTTTTCCATATCTTTGGGGATGATTGTCTTTACCACAAATTTCTTTTTTAAATCGCCATTGATAAGGACGGAGTTCTGATGGCTACCGACCAAAGCGGACAAAGCAGTGTCAAGGTTTCCCAGGGTTGCGGAAAGCCCCCAAGTTTTGAGTTCAGGATTCCATTTTCTTAATCTCGCCAGGCATAATTCCGTCTGAGTGCCACGTTTGCTGGAAAGTAATTCGTGCCATTCATCCACAATCACTGCTCTCAAATCCGAAAAGGCTTCGCGGGTTTCAGGATAAGATAAAAGGAGAGATAAACTCTCCGGAGTTGTGACTAGGCAGGATGGGTATTTTCTTCTTTGTTTAGTTTTGACTGAGCCGGAAGTGTCTCCTGTTCTCGATTGAATGCTCCACGGTAAACTCAAACCCTCATTTAGTTCTTCGAGGGTGTGAGTGGTGTCTTCCACCAATGCTCGCAGCGGCGTAAGCCATAGTACTCGCAGATGGGGAGCACGCTTGGGAATTTTTCCAGCTTTTTGTTCGGACATCCATTCCAACAGTGCGGGCGTCCAGACGGCATATGTTTTACCCGTGCCGGTAGGGGCATGAACCAAGCCACTATTTCCCTGCCGGTAGGCATCCCAGGTTTTCTTTTGAAAAGGGAAAGGCTTCCATTTGCGGTCCCGAAAAAATTTCTCCGCCTCAGCCCTTGCTTTGTCGTAGGAATTTTTATCGGCCAAAATATCAACCCCTTTAAAAAAGCAGAGACTGCTTACCCGAATAGGGGTTTACAATCTCTGGGTCATTATTGCGAGTGGAATTGACTCGCGAACTTACCTGTTGGGCTTTCCATTTTGGTTGTGAGACTTCTGTGAGGGTCCTTAGCGAATCTTGGGGTTGTTTTTCATCAAGCCATAACTCCCAGTAATCTTCAGTCAGGGCAACAGGGGCACGATGATGGATGTGTAAAATGTTGGGGCTGGCACTGCGAGTCAAAATGGAAAATACTTTTCTTTGATTAATACTTTTCGAAATACCTGCAAACGCAAAACTTTGGCCACTATCTGAATAAATATGATGAGGATATTTCTGACCCTCAATAACCTGCCATTCAAACCAACCGTCTGCAGGAATAAGGCATCTACCACCTAGATAGGCTTCTCTAAAAATCGGTTTTTGTTGAACCGTTTCCGAGCGGGCATTGATGGGAAAAAAACTGTTTGGCGAAGAATCAGACTTTGGGTTTCCCCACAGCATATTGTCCCATTGAGTGGCACCTTTTTGATTGAAAATGCAGGGGTGTGAATGGCCCGGAGCCCTATTGTAGCTAGGCACATAGGGATGTTCCGGTTCTTTAACCAGTTTTTTAAATTTTCCACTGTTGGTAGTTGTCCAGATGTATCTTCCGCACATTTCTTATCTCTTATCATTGAAAACTCATTGGGGCAAATGACTGAGACTTGCTTCGGGCAGACTGCGATCATCGGATTGATCCGCAAAATAAAGTTTATGAGTCTGGAAACCTGCCCGAAAGGGTGCCCCATGTTCCTTAATCCAGGAGGTGATTGAATCAAGAATAGCCGGATCCTGACTCTTTGACCATTCAGGGTGCAACCAGACCGGAATATCTTCGTTTTTGAGCGAAAGGGCCTCACTCCACTTCTCGATGCTGGTCTCGTCCTCGACAATGATTTTATATTCATCCACGCGTTCCAAGGTCTCTTCGATTGGAGGTTTTGCCCATTTTGGACTCACGGTTATCCAATCAATCTCTCCGTTCACATGGTAGGCACCGCAGGTCTCGAGATGGACTGGTAGATTTCTGCTTTTTAACTGGTAAGCAAGTCCCTGAAGGTTGTGAATTGCAGGCTCGCCACCCGTGATCACAACAATTTCAGGACATGACATAAATGCTTCATCAGCGAGATCATCCGGGTTCATTCTTTCAATGTTTTGCGGTTTATGGTCAGGGTGCCAGGTGCCTGCTGAGTCACACCATGGACAATGCACCGGGCAACCGTGGAGACGTATAAAGAATGCTGATTTGCCCAAGTGCGTGCCTTCTCCCTGCCAGGAGTGGAAGCGTTCATATACGGGATAACCTTCCTGCATCATCTATCGGGAGAATAGGTTGCAGAATTTTTTGCATCCTCTTCCAAATGCAATGACTGGATGCGGACACGACCATTGGTTTTCTGTTCAATCATTGGCTGGAAAGTATGATAAAGAAACTGAGCAATTCCTTCACACGAAGCGCTTTGTACCCAAAGTATTTTGAGTAGCCCCTGTTGCTGAAGTTGCTCGCATTCTACTCGCATGGGATCGTCAACTTTCAATGCGGTCGCATGATCCAAATTGTCATCAATCCAGTCCCTTAGGAAATGAAGATCTCCAAAATCGATCACAAATCCATTGTCGTCCATTTCCTTAGCCACAAAGGTAAGGGTGATTGCCCAACTATGGCCGTGCAAACGGGAGCACCTTCCACTATGTAAAGGCTGACGGTGGGATAGAGGTATGTCCCGGTATGTTTTGGTACATGTGATCATGAGGTTATATTGTTATGCCTCATATTTGGTGGGGTCAGCGATGTTTGCGAGTTCAAATGCTTCTTTTCGCTCCACGCAGGTTCCGCATTTTCCGCAGTGAATTTCTCCTCCCGCATAGCATGACCAGGTTAAGTGCAGCGGAGCGTCTAATCGATCACCTAGGGAAACAATGTCGGACTTGGTCATTTCTACATAGGGCCGGTGAAGATTAAGGTCTTTCCAGTCGGCTAGCCCTAGTGCCTTATTCATGGAATCGGCAAATTCTGGTCTGCAATCAGGATAAATGGTGTGATCCCCAGCATGAGCGGCGTAGGCAATTGTATCAAAACCGAGCGAAAGGGCATGCCCTCCTGCCAGTGCCAATAGAATCATGTTACGGTTGGGTACGACCGTGGATTTCATGGATTCCTCCGCATAATGTCCTTCAGGTAAAATTATGGATTGATCGGTAAGGGAGGATCCGCTCAGTATTTGTCCAAGTTGCGGGAGTTTAAGAATCTCATGACCTAGTCCTAAATGATCTGCAATCTTTTGGCTGTGATCGAGTTCCTTAGAATGTCTTTGACCGTAATAAATCGAGAGCAGTCGAGTCTCTTTGGCCTCCTGCTTCATTTGGGCGGCAAGTACAGTGGAGTCCAGACCTCCTGAGAAAAGCACGACTGCCTTCATGAAATGATGATTTGGTTAAACATTTGGGATTTTCTAAATATCCAATTCCAGGCAAATATCCAACGGTTTTCCATAAAAGTTAAGAATACCCAATCTTACAATTTATTAATCTGGTCGCGGAAAAATCTTCCGGTGAATATAATAGATTCTTTCCAGTTCCTTGATAGGAGTAGGGTGGTCATCAACACGGAGATCACGAAAGCGGTCGGTCAGCCCGCCATATCCCCAGCCTTCCCTAACAACCAAAAGAGCAGCTGATTGCCTTCCCCGCCTGTCACCACCTGCTTCTTGTCCAGCATGAAGAGAAGCGATCATTCTTTCGGCAAGAGTACCATTGGTATCTTCGAATACCCGGCCCATTGCTTCGATAACTTCCGGTCCGGTTAAAATATTCCCCTGTACTGCAAAATTGACTCCATGTTTCCCACCTGCCCATTCCAGGCATTCAGATCCTGTGAACACAGAAGCGTTTCCGTCGGTTCCAATAATCGCAAGCTGACGACTATTTCGATAGGGATCGGCAGAAGTCATTAAATTAACCACTTCCATAGCTGACTTTCCGGATGCCAGTAATTCAAGCCCGACTGACCCGTATCTTGGGTTTCCCCATGCCTGACTGGCAATGGCTCCAACACCTGCTTTGGCATAGGGTACAACTGATCCTACTGCTACGAATTTTGATTGTACTGCGACACCTAATTCGCTGGTTTTTTCATCCCTTGCCACAATCGAAAATGTCGAAATCGTCTGCGGCGTAGAATTTGTATAAGCCCAGGTGGCGAGGATCAAAAATGCTGAATGTAGCGTGGTCATTCGCCTTGACCCTAATGTGAAAAGGCTTACTTTCAATCCTTTAACTTGATGCCGGGCTAGCTCAATTGGTAGAGCAGTTGACTCTTAATCAATTGGTTCGGGGTTCGAGTCCCCGGCCCGGTACCAAGAATTTTTGCCTAGCAACAACCGCTTTCCGGAGAGCATCCCGAACTGCTTTGAACTGATACCAAATTCACTGGTTGAGCTTCGGGGATGCCACATTTCTCTTTAGCCAAGCAATCGGTCTGGGTGGTTTTTAGAAGAAATCTGCCTTCCTGAAATTCGAGTCCGTATTTTCCAATGGTTTCGGACTGGTATTCCACTTCTATCTCTAGATTTTCAAGACCTATTTCCTTTTCCGCCATTTCGATTATATCAATTACCTTTTGTGGGTTTAAGCGATGATCATAGTCATTGGCTGTCCAAAGCTGAAAATTAGCGATTTTTTCACTCCTTACAGTACCACCACAATCGACATATTTTTTAGTAATTTCACCCACTTCAGTGACATGGAAATGGGGTGCGACATGGCTACCATTGGGTAGGACAAAGGTAAGCTCTTCGAGCGTGGATAATGTATTTTTGAAATCTGTAATATTCATTCGAAATTGCCAAAATAAAGATGAGTGAATTACTCACAAGAAAAAGAATTATTTGCTACTCTTACTTCCCATTGCCAGTCCTGCGATTTTTCCGGTTGTCCAGGCGGCTTGGAAATTAAATCCACCTGTAATTCCGTCTATGTTAAGGCATTCACCCGCAAAGAAAAGTCCATGGTTGAGATTACTTTCCATTCTTCGAAAATCTACTTCTTTCAGACAAACACCTCCACAGGTCACGAATTCATCCTTATTTGTGGTTTTGCCATCCACTTTAAAAAGCATGGCAGAAAGATTATTTTTCAAAAGAAGGCTTTTATCTCGGCTAAGGTGTGTCCAGGTCGTATCATTTTCGATTCCAGCGAGTGAAATCACTCTGCCCCAAAGTCTTTTGGGAATTTCAGGGAATGGATTCAGTGAGATCCGCTGGGTGGGGTGCTCATTACGAAGCATATTAAAATGATCGGTTAGATGATGGGGAGAGTAGGAGTCGAGCCAATTTACTAAAACTTCGAACTTGTAATTTATTCGCGCAAGTTGTTCGGCATCCCATGCGGATGTCTTGAGGATGGCTGGACCGCTTAATCCACGATGTGTAATAAGAAGGGGGCCGTTTTGAAGTCTGCCTTTTGGTGAGATTCGAACATTCGCATTTTTAACTGAAAGTCCGGATAAATCCTTCATCGGATGATTGGGTAAATTGAATGCGAAAAGAGATGGGATAAGCGGATGAATCGTATGACCAAGCTCCCGCAGTTGATTCAGAATGTTTGATTCCTTGAGGGAACCGAGAGCAAGGCATACCTTGTCCGCTGACATGGTATTTCCCGATAAAAGATGTAGTTTCCATTTATCTTTCTCTTTCACAATGCAAGAAACTCGTTGGTTAAGCTGGATGGAAATTCCAAGTTTGCGACTAGTCTGCTGGAGACAATCTATGATGGTTTGAGATTGATCAGATACTGGAAACATCCGACCGTCGCTTTCGGCTTTGATTTTGACTCCCTTTTTTTCGAACCACTCAATTGTATCCCTAGGTTGCCAATGATGAAAAGCACCAAGTAGTTCACGAGAACCGCGTGGGTAATATTTACATAATTCATACGGATCAAAGCAGTGGTGAGTAACATTGCACCTTCCACCTCCGGAGATTTTTACTTTTCTGAGAACCCGGCTTCCTCCCTCTAAAATTATGATTTCAGCTGAGGGGTTTTTTTCTGCAGCTGAAATGGCAGTAAAAAAGCCTGCTGCTCCGCCCCCAATAATAACCAACTTTTCTTTTTCATCCACTACTCAAATTTTAACAAGTAAGAGTGAGAGGCGAAAGCAAGGAATACATTAATTTTTAAAAAGTTTGCGGCTAACAATTTTACAGGCATTATATATTTTATATGTTTCACCCTGGAGGATTTGGAGATTCAAATGGTAAGTCTCAACCCATTCCTAAGAAGCAGGAACCTTCGCTTGCTCAGGCCATTTTTTGCATGGTAGGTATGCTGATTTTTTGGGTTGTTAGCTTTATTGTTGGCTTGAAATTGGGAATGGGTTGGTATGCTTGGCCACTCGGGACTTTTCTTTTATTTCTTTTCTTCGTGGTCTACAACTTTTTGCAATTTCGGAGCTCTGATACGGGCTAAAATTTTTATCTTTACCTTGTAGTTTGTAAATAGGAAGGTTCTTCTACACCCCCTGTTTCATTCCTTCAAAAAGGATATGATATAGATTCGAAAACTTTTACATTTTACGGTATTTCGCAGTTGGAGATGAGTCCTTTTTTGCACGACTCAACTGCCTTAAAATCCGCAGTTATTCAGAAAGTGGATTTAAACTATGGCAAGTCTGTTCTCATGAAATAAGTAAGAGGTGACCATTTTTCGATTGAAAAAAACTATTCAATTTTCGGGAATGTTAAAAACCCTTTTAAATAATGCGACTATTGTTATTTGTCTCCCTTGCTCTATCACTTATATGCCATGGACAGGATTCCAATGCTATTCATCCTTTTACTGATGTTAACGGAAGAACATTGCAGGCTAAATTCATCGAATCCAGTGCTGATTCCGTCAAGATCGAATGGAATGGGCAGACTTTTGAATTGCCATTAATTACCCTTGATACCGAAACGCAGTCACTCGTTGATCGACTGAGCAAGTCAGCTGCTCCATCTGATTCCTCTAAAGAGGTTCAAAAGTGGACTGATACACAGGGCAGAACAATCGAGGCAAAGTTCGTAAAAGCAGACAAACTGACATTGACCATCGATTGGAATGGAAAAGTCACGACCTTACCCTTGACTATGTTTAGTGCAAGCTCCCGTAAGCTGGCTGCGGAATTACAAAATCAAGGCTCCCAAGTACCATCAGAAAATGAACCTGATCCAAAAATTGATCTGGCTGGGGAGATGGACATCTCCAAGGAATATCCATGGCAAAACTCTGCTGGCCAAACAGCTTACGGTTCTTTTGTGGAACTTGGTAAGTCGGATTTAAAGATTTTGATGAATCGAGGAACCCGAGAGGTGCTAATTCCGGTCGATTCTCTTAACAAAAATTCCCTTACTCTCGCAAAAAAATTACAAGGCCTTGCATCTGCTGAGGCTAAAAAGTTAGCGGCTCTGGCAAAGAAGCGAAAAGCAATGAAAGTACCCGCCGTCACC
>MDTE01187941.1_pt1 | contig 11723 bp, 6 predicted proteins | sample 811231 | NCBI WGS metagenome assembly MDTE01 (sample SAMN05326651, study PRJNA326480) | marine metagenome | isolation source: seawater | place: Indian Ocean: Red Sea | collected 2010
ATACACGACCACCTGTGTCGTTGGTGGCGACTTTATATACGAAGTCTGTAGTTGCAATACGTCTCGACTGATCACTCAGAGGAGGAGTATCTGCTGTTGGGAAAAATGTAGTACCGAAAGTAGGACTATTTACATCGGTATCTTCAAAGTTAACTAAGTTTGGAGCACGAAGATTCAGTGCTGGGTTGACAATAGTGTCAATATCCAGGTTTAAAATTTGTGCAGTATCAGAAATGATAGAACGAGTCGTTCTAATCTGACCTTCAACGTCAAGTTCAAACTCAGGGTTGGCAGTATTAACACCAACACGAACGTTTTGAGAAGCGTTTTTGTTTACGAAGATAGCTTCTTTTTGGTTAGCTCCAACACCAACCGCCACAGAAACATTGTTATCACCTTGTAAAGTTACTGATCTTCTACGGCGATACGATACTGTATTACCAGCAACAATAGTGCCGCTGGCGGAATCGGTAATTGTAAAATTATCATCATCAACTACGGTGATGGTATATACGCCATCCGTAGCTCCACCCGAGGTGAAATCCAGGTAAAGAGAGTCGTTACTGTCGAGTCCATGCGACGGACTAATAACATTGACAGTAGTTAATTGTCTGAAGTAAGTGGCGTTAATCCATGCGCCAGTGTTTACTACACCAGAACCTTCGATTCTTTGCTGTTCTGAATTAAAATTGAGACTCATTTATGTTTACCCTTAAGTAACTAGAGTGATATCTAATACACCAATCCACTTAACTGTGGAAGATGTGGTTACAGTTGCAACTTCAAACGTAAAAAATGGATCTGATCCGATCGTAAATGCGTCTGGAGTGACTGACCAAGACTCTTGTCCTGGTGGATTGTTTCTAAGAATGTTTTCGTGTGATGCAGACACCACAGGAGAACCAGAAGCAGTATGAATTACAACGTCAAAAGTGCTAGCATGTACGTATTGAGAAGATGTAGTCTCTTGCCCAAACACATGTGCTCTTACAAAAGCAACACTGTTTTGTCCTAAAGGAATACTATTTGATGCCAGAGGCGTAGTTCCGTCAAGGGACAATTGCATGGTATTATTAGATGCATCAGTTACTCTTTTTAATAGAAAAGTATCTTTATTGGCATCGGTAAAACTATCACTAGTCATGTGCATAGCAGAAATATTCTTCAGAGCACGCTCCGTAGAGAGAACTTCTGTAGCCGCTACTGCATAGCCTCCAATAGACGAAAAATTGTTAATCGGCATGACTTTAGATTACCTTAGGTTATTTATACCTTGACCTTAGTGGTTGTAAACCTACCAGTGAAGGATGTGGATGATGTTGCGGCAGACGATTTAGCGAGAGCAATTGTAACAATACCACCAATAACGGAGATCGAAACGTCAATCAAATCGTTATCGGATGTTACTGAATTAGTGACAGTTGCATATGCATTTGTACCTGCTGCAGCACATATGGAAGTTACTTCTACCATGTGTACTTTTCCGTCATCACTTTCAATTGTGATGAGAGATTTTGCTCCTTTGAAATCACTTCTAGTAAACTGAGCAAAGGAAGTTGATGTTGTGAACGATGATAATTGACCACCCTCAACACGGCAATCATCAAGTTCTACGAAGTCTGCTGTAGAATCGATTACGGTAAGATATGATTCTGTGCCTGCTTGCCATCCACGGTTAACTTTGAATCCTGCTTCACTGCCATTTGCATCATAGCTAACAAACGGTTTGTTATCCATGAACGTAACAAGATCCTGATTCAGGACTTCTTGCTTGGTGAATGCGGCAGTTGCTCCACTAATAGTGTCAACTTCAAATGTGACATCATTAGCAGGTGTAAGTCCACCTAGGAGGGTACCAGCAATAGTGATTACTTCATTAACAGCGTATAATGTACCACCACTGTTGATAGTGATTGTTGATACATTTCCAGATCCATCGATCGTAACATCGAAAGTTGCTCCAGAACCATCAATTTGAGCACTAGAAGCGAGGTTTGTGAAACTACCATTTGGAGTATATGCTCCGTTTGTTGCTGTAATCGTAGCAGAATCAATGGTAGCAATTACACCTTGAGGAGGTACTGCACGAAGTCTCAAACCTCCAGCAATTTCAAGATCTCTCTTTGCTCTAATAGAAACAATTGCAGATCCTCTTGAAAGGAATTCAAAAGTATTTCCTGTTGTTGTTGCACTATCAAAGACAGTAACAGATGGATAATCAAATTTGAATGAAGATGCGTCCATTCTGACTCCCGTCATGTTACTGCGGAAAGTCATCAAAGTATTATTCAAGCTGAGGTTATTGATACCTGCAGCATAGAATTCAAAAGTATCTTCGTCAGAACCAGGAGAAGCTTCTGTAAGGATGTAGGTATCCTGGTCAACGTCACGAACACCACCCAAAGAAACGAAGTCAGATCCGTTGAAACCTTCAAACTGTAACTGGGTTGTGTTGAAACGAACCATACCAGTCAGTCTGTTCGCTGTCAATGGTCTCTGGTTCGTTGTTCCAGAAGGAATAACCAAAGAACTGTTAGTATCGATTCTTACATCTTTTCCATTTTGAGGTTTGATATCAATACCAGCACCTTGAATGGCAGTAATCGTAAGAGTTTTTCCACTTCCACTTCCGATATTAGATGTATCCAGAATGAAAGTATCACCAGACTTGTAATTAAATCCAAGATATCCTGTAGAAGGAGTGATCGCAGTGATATCTCCACCAGCGATGGTAACATCAAACTCAGCATCAGTTCCATTTCCAGTTGTAGATGATACTGCTACTCTTGTATAAGATCCATCAGTATATCCAGTCGCAGTTCCAGTTGCACTTACGGTCTTGACTTGACCGAAAGAAAGAGTTGAAACTAAACTGCTGTTACTAATAGTGTTATCTACAAGTTTCAGATTCTTACTTGCCTCAACAAATCCTTCGGATGAAAGATCACCTGTATTAGGTACTATGTTAAGAGTTTCTGAGGTTCCATCTGTAACTTGGATGAGATTATTTACATCTCCAGTACCTTTAAGGATAAGATTTCCTTGTCCTTTTGGAGAAACACTAATATCCACATTGGCGTCAGTGCCAATTGCAGTGATAGAAGTGTCATTTCCAATTCTAAGTTGAGTTGTTGCAGCACCAATATCAATTTGTTCGTTGACTGCATCAATCTTGAAGAATGGTGTGGTTTCTGTTAGATTTTGATCTACTACAAAATCAGTAGAGATATCAAATCCAGTTGCGCTAATGCTTCCACGTTGCGTTCCAGAGATAGTCAGACCAATATCATCAGCACCAGCGGCGTATAAACCAGTCGTTAAACTATTCTGCAGTGCGAATGAAGGAGTAAGTGCGGCTCCATCTTGAATCTGAAGTTGACCATTAGTGATCGTGTTTACAGAACCATTAGCAGTTAAGTCTCCAGTTAATACAGATGTACCACCAACAGTCAGGTTGGTTCCAACTTGGACAGTTGCAGTGCTTTGAATATCTGGAGATTGTAATAATCCAGCAGAAGAAATAGAAGCACCATTACTAAAACTTACAGCTCCAGTCTCAGCAATGTTGAAATTAGTGCTAGTGAGTGAACCATTAGGACTGTATTGGAATACTTCGGTTTCATTTACACTACCAACTGCAATCGCTAAATTGGATCCACTTCCCATTGGACTTGTATCCAATGAAAGAACATCACCGACGCTAAAGTTAAATCCTGCTGTTGATGGTGTTACAGAGTTAATAAATCCTGCTTTGGTGATTGTAAATACAAATCCACCACCGTTACCTACACTATCAATCGTAGCATCATCGACGCCAACGGTATCGTTTACTGCGTATCCAGATCCAGATGGAGAAATTAAAGTTACAGAACTAATTGAGGTGTCGTTTGTAGTGATAGTATATGCAAATCCAGATCCACTACCAGCACCAAGATAAGTATTATCCGTAGATAAAGTATCACCTACCTTATAATCATCGCCTTGTGTTGTAATTCCAAACGAAGTAATCGTGCCGTTTGCAGCAACCGTAACATCAGCAAGAGCTCCAGATCCAAACTCACCAACAGATCCAGAAGAAACTGTTAACTCTCCACCTCTTCCCATACCAGCACCATGCGTGGTGCATACGTAAGTAATAGGACCAGTGGCAGCAGATTTTACAACAACCTCAGTAAAAGCACCAGCGGTACCAGCAGTTCCCCAGTTTTGAACTACATACTCACCAAAAGTATATGTTCCTAAACTCCATGGGTGACCAGTGTTAGAAGCATCTGATTGGTCAAATCGATATGTGTTACTAGTATTTAAGTTGATGGATGGGGTTTCTTGTCCGTTGATTGCGTATCTATCTTGGTTTTGAGACCATGCAAATACCGTACCACTTCCACCACCACTAGCAGTTGCAGTATCGCTAACAGTAAACTGAGAAGAACCAGTATTCAGATAAACGTAAGTATCGTTACCATCAGTAAACACGAAAGTTACTGTACCCGATCCACCAGAAGGATCTGTGATGGTATTACCTACAGCGATAGTTCCACTAACATTTGTCAGTTGTACTAAATCTCTCTGGATAACAGTTACCGCATATGTAGCGGATGGACTATTATTAAAGAGTTGTACGTTACTATAAGATGCAGGAGTGTAACCACTACCAGCGTTAGTGATATTACCACTAAGACCTAAAATTGTGAAAGATGCACTTGCTCCAGTTCCAGAACCAGTGATAGTTCTAAAATTAGCTTGATATACTCCTGGAGCGTATCCAGTACCACCATTAGTAATCGTTCCCTGTAATGGAAGAACTTCAACGTTTAATTCTGCTCCGAATCCATTACCGCCAAGGATGCTTACTGTTGGTACTGAGGTATAACCACCACCAGGAAGATTGAGAGTTATTGAAGAAACTTCTCCAGTTAATTTATTAATAACTGCAGTAGCTTCTGCATCTTGGTTTGTATCTGGACTTCCACCGATAAAAGCAATCGTAGGAATTACAGCATATCCCTTACCTACAGTGTTAAGAGTTACTGAATCAATTCCGAAACCGATAACAGCATTAACAACACCACCGCTACCAGTGGTATCTGTCCCATCAGGAGTAACTGTAACTGATGGAGCACTGGAATATCCGCTTCCTTGACTATTCAGGGTTACTATAGAAATTGGAGAACCACCAACAACAGTCAAACTTGCAGGTGTGCTTGGAGATCCACCAGTGATGGTCACGGATGGTGTACTGCTATAACCAACACCTCTAGATGTGATATTGATGGCACTAATAGCACCAGAAGTTAGAGTTACTGTTGCAACTGGAACTGATCCAGTTAAAGTATGGAATTCACCTTGAGTTCCAGTTCCAACACTAATCGCAGACCCGCCACTGGTAGCAGAGAGTTTAAACCCAGCATCATTGGATTCTACGACGTAATAAGTGTTGCCGTCGGTAAGACCAGTAAGGGTAGTGTTTCCACCATTTCCGTAAACAACAGCATCACCATCAATGAAAGGATGACTTTGTTGTGCAAAAAGACCTGCAACTGGAAGTGATCCATCAAAAGAAAATACTGGAGCAGTTCCAAAATCTAAAGTTGGTGTGGATCCATAACCAGCACCACCATCAGTAATATCGATTCTTGATAATTTTATAGAACTTACATTAAGTGAAACTGTTGCTGATGGAAGAGTTCCACCTGTTTCTTGAGGAGCACTGAAAGTTAAAGTTGGTGCAATTGTATATAAAGATCCTCTACTTGTAAGGTTCAATCCACCGTCAAGTTTAACGGTACCATACGTAGTTAAAGTTGCAGTTGCAGTTGCTAAAGTGTATGGATCGGATCCTACGTTAGTAAAACTATAAGTTCCAGCGTCGTAACCACTTCCTTCATTTGAGATATTGACTGTTGCAATCTCAGTCTTAAAGGTTAAGAGTTCTCTATTTGTATAGAGACCTGCTGCAGTAAATCCGTGGCGTCTCTTTCTATCAACCTCAAATGCAATACTACCCTCAGCATCTCCATTAAAAGATGATTTTTTGGATGCGTCAAAATAAAGATTTTCTTCCGCTCTAAGTTCAGAACGAAGAATGATATCCTGTTGACTTGAAGGGTCAATAATGATATCACCAGAAGTAGAACTTAAAGTATTACCAGATAGTCTAAGATTACCTGTCTCAATAAAAGCAGGGAAGATTCTAGTGGTACCAGTTGCATCACTTAAGGTAATATTTGCAGCCTGTTGAGCAGCGCTAGTTGATTGGAAAGAAACGTTACCTGTCTGTTGATCAACTACAAATGCATCACCAACACGGAAGTCTCCTTTCTCGTTAGTTGCCGAGTAGAAAATACGACCACCACTCAGTTCGCTAACCTCGTTAGCAGGAACAGCGAGATCTGGATCATTCGTAAAGTCTGCGTTTGCTCCGATATATGCAAAGTTATGTGCTGTTAGGAGAAGTTTAACTCCTGCTCCATCTGCAATTGCACCCTTATTACCGTAAATATTTGCAGATGAAATTGAACGCATTTCAGCGCCAAACTGAGCGTAATCTGCAGTTAGTAAAGAAGTTGCAGAGTCACCACCATCAGAACGAATGTCTTTTACGCCTTTTCCGCTATCACTAATAATTGTTGCACCGTCATTTCCATCAAAGTGCAGCAAAAGAACTGTAAACAGATCTGTTGTGAATGGAGAAGATGGGGATGTAAATGCAGAGGTATATCTTGCTGTTGCTTTAGATACGCGAACTTCATCAATGTGTCCACCAAATTCATTAGCACCAAGATAATCTCCACCAAGAACTAACGGTTTAGAGTCACCGTAATCATTTGTGTCTGAATATGTACCAAGTAGAGTTCCATCTAAGAATAACCTAGTTGTTCCTCCAGATCTCGATGCAGCGACATGATACCAAGTATCGGCAGAAAGAGTGCCACCACTAATTTGTGATGTATTTCCAACTTTAAAATGTAAAGCAGTCCCATCTAAGTACAGTACAGGGGCAGTATCAGTTACAGAACCAGTTCTAAAATCTAAGAAAGTTTGGACGCCTGTTACTGAAGAAGGACGAATAAAGCACTCAATTGCAAAATTGGTGGTACCAAATCCAAAGTCGTTATCTGCAGGAAATACTACATGGTCATCAATACCATCAACTAACAGTGATGCTGTTCCAAATTTCTTTTGTGCTGTATCTACCTGTGCGTCACCAGCGATGACTCCATTTTTTCCAGTTGGAACTCCAGTAGTAAACTCTCCACTACCTTTTCCATTGATATACACATAAGTGCCATCATTGGAACCGACGGTTCCATATGCGTCCGCCTTCTTATAAGTGATATTTCCGCTAGTGGTTCCAGAACTAGTATCAGTTACCTGGAAAGTATTTGTTGCTACGTTGGCAACTGTATAATATCCATCAGTTCCATTACCACTAATATAGTCAGCGTATACTACATCACCATTAGCTAATCCATGTGAGCTCTTAGTAACTGTTACAGTAGATCCAGATCTAGCATATGTTCCTGATTTAAATCCATCCTCTAACTGATAGATGACCTCAGAGGAGGAGAAGGTTCCAGAGACACCAGATAACTTAAGACGTGTTTGACCCGCTCCAGCACGTCCAGTAGCGCCCTGAACGCCTTTAATACCTTCAGCTGCAAAGTATACAAAAGAATTTAACCACTCAACACGAATACCATTGGTCATTAAAATACCAACGGAGTTTGGAACAATAAAAGTTACTTCGTTAAAAAGAACTGCAGACTCGATAGATGTTGATGCAAACTGAGCACCATCTAACTTCGCACCTCTACCTGCATCCCCTTGAGCATACCCATAAGGATCTGTACCAGATGTTACACTACCCTTTGTTAATACTGTGACTCTTTCGATGTACGGACTTCTATCTGAGTTATTAGATCCAGCGCATACAAAACCGTAACCAGTATCGTTACCAGAATTGTAAAAGAAGTCTTTTACCGTGAGATCGGAGACATGGCTATCCCCTTCCAATACAAATGCGTTAAGATCGTTAGTCCCTGTCGTTGGATAAATTTGAGTTGATCTTAAGTTAGCACCACGAACAGTTACTCCGTCAGGAACCGTTAGTGGGAAAATTTCTTGATATAATCCAGCTTCAATATAAACAGTGTCTCCCGATGTAGCTTGAGAGAGGGCGTATGCAAGTGTCCTGAATGGAGTTTGCTTAGTCTTACCGTTGGCATTACCATTTGCCAAACTTAAAACGTCACTACCGTTAGCAGCAACGTGCAAAGAACTTCCAACCCCATTCGTAATTCCGCTTGACAACATGTTAGTTGTCACTGTCGCTGGATTTGGAACAGTGTTAGCAACCTCGGTAATGCTACCTGAGTTGTTTACATATAATTTTTTGTCAGCAATATTAAGAGCAACTTCGCCGTCAGCTAAATTCGCTGTCGTCGGAGTCGCTAGTGGTGTTGTTGACCTTTTGAGTTTGATCTGGGTTGCCATCTATACCATTCTCAGTAGACTGGGATTCTTTATTGATACTATTTAACTGACTTTGCAAATCAGAAATTTGCGCCTCCAGCATCACATTTGTCAAAGTCAAGTCAGAAATTTTCTTTTGTAATGTAGCAATAACAATTTGTACGTTCATAACTTAGTCGTCAGAAAGTGCCGCCATCGATCGTTGTAGTCCAAACAGGAACACCAGACGAATTGACGGTAAGAATTTGGAAGGAAGTTGTAGCATCACTAGTGCCAGAAGCGGGAGTAACACTCAAAGCTCCTGAACCATTACCATATAAGATACCATTTGTAGTAAAGGTACTTTGTCCTGTACCACCATACTGAACTTCCAAGTCAGTATCAAGTTCCAGGTCACCCAGAACTACGGTACCACGGTTTCCATTTACACCGAAGACTGTATTGGTGTCTGTGGCATCTTCAATAAAAGTCCATGCACCTAGTCCATCGGCACCGCCCGTGCGGTCAAAACCAAAGAAACCGAACTTAGCAGATCCACCTTCAAAATAGTGAACTTTAACACCACGATCGAGAGCGTCATCTGCTCCACGAGTTACTGTTAAAGATGCTCCTTCAGCGAGACCTGCGCCTGTGAGATTGGCACTTAAAGTAAGAGTCTTAGTGCCACTATTAATTGAACTGATAGTAACACCAGCACCGATGATGCCAGAAACGGCAGCAACAGCGTCACCTGCTTGAAGACCATCCAGTTTGTCAACTACGACATCTGCTTGTCCTGCTGCAGCAACAGCTTCAACATTGAGGACTGTTGTTGGATCTCCTAACTCGATGGTAGGATCGTTAACTGACATATTTGCCGAGTTAACAGTTGTCGTAGTACCATCAATCTGCAGATCACCCTTGATAATAACCAAACCAGAGGCATCGCCACCTGCAGGATCAGGATCAAGGATCATCTCAGTGCCAGAAGTGGTTGAGATTACATTACCATCAAGCTTCAGCGAGTCGATAGTAATCTCACCAGTCTGAGATGTATTACCTGTGATTGTAGTTTGACCGTTAAAAGTTACTCCGTTAGCAAACGTAGTTGTTGAATTAACAGTCAGTGTATCTGAATTTGCATCACCAATGGTAGCGTCTCCTTCAACAAGAAGAGATCCTGTGGAAGTTTGACCTGCAACACCGATACCACCAGCAACGGTGAAAGCACCTGTGGTGGAGTTGGTGGAAGCTGTAACGTCAGATAACTTAAGTGCGACTCCATTATCGTATTCCCAATCTGCTCCATCAACTCTTACTTTATCTAGAGTTGTTTCATCATAACGAATGCCACCATCTTTGTTATTACCAAAGTAGATACGCATATCATCAGCGATACGCAGGTCGGGGGTTCCTGTGACACGCTTGATATCTAATGCGCTATCTGCATCAGTAAAGACGAGCTCTACATCTCCAGTTGTACCAAATTCAAGTTCTTGTCCATCTTCTACGACAAGTTTACCTGTACCATTAGCACGGAAAATAAGATCTGCGTCAGTTGTGCTAGTTGTAATAACATTTGCATTCAGCTCAATGTCATCAACTAACCACTGGTCAATCTTTGAATTGCTATCAACAATAGCAACGGAACTTGCGGTGAGCGTACCATGAACATGATCTAACATGTCCGTGAAGTATCTACCACCAACTACCTGGGCAGCACCATTGTTATCACCGATGAATAAACGGTCACCCTGGTTTGCCTGAGTACCAGTACCACTTTGAGTTACAGCTAATTCGCCGTATGTAATAGTACCTGGCGCTGTCGTGCCCGTACTTCTTTTAATAAGGATGGATGATGCCATCAGAATGAACCCCCGTTGATCGTGATGTTATTTAAAACGTTTGTTGGTACAAATTTACTATTTGCAGCGTCATAAACTAATACTCCACCGTCCTGCAAACCACCTTGAGAAGTGTCTGTAAGGTCAACGTCAGAGAGACCTCCAACACTACCGCCCCCACCACCAGCAGCAACGCGGGTGACCTTTGGGACTGATTGATCTCCAAATCTTAGTCTTGCCATTTAAAGTGTTACCCCCTCAAGAACGCTTACAGTACCTTCCAATACTCTAGTCTTTTGACCTGTTGTGGAAGTAATAACAACGTCATAAACATATCTGCCTGATTTAAGAGCAGCAGTTACAGTATTCCCTAGAGATAATTGAATTTGACCTGCAGTTGCTGGATTTAATACAGCAGCAGTCACCGTTGTAGATGTACTACTCGTATAGTGTTTCTTAATTAAACATGCAACTGTATATCCAGTCAGGTCAAACATAGTGCCGTTATCATTCTCGATTGAAAAATCGGTAATGAAATCAGCACCTTGATAGATCAAGAGATTGGATACAGCAGAAGCCATGCTCTAAAGAATTCCTTTTATTATTTAGCTCATTGCTATTTATCGATCTTCTAGGAGACCTTTAACAAGACTCTTTAGTTCGTCTATTTCATCTCGCAGATCATTTAGAGTGCGATCTTTACGTTTTGCCTCTTCTCTTGCCTGGATATATGCTTCATATCCAGTCTGGTCCATATTAACAATCGCATTAGAATTTTTATCCCTGCCGAGGTTAGAATGTCCCTCGACAGGTATCAAATCAACATAGTCTTCATTCATCATGCCAGAGCAATAATCCTTAAATCCTTAACTCTAGGTATGTATGGTTGATTATAACCAACTAGAGAAATTTTGATTTGGAAAGCATCAAAGTTTCCAAGATCGTCAACTGTAAATTCAAAATCCTCAAATTCTTCTGGATTATTCTGTGCGATGATTGCACCACTATCAGGTTTTCCATCTGTATTGAAGAATTCAAAGTCAAGATCATCAACATTACCACCAAATCCAACAGGAACCATCTTATACATTACTCTAATATTAGATTGAGTGAAAATGTTTCCAGAGAGCATGACTTTGAGACCAGTAGCACCCTTATCAAGTCTAGCGAGTCTAGTAATGTAATTTGCTACACATTCCCCACCAATAGTTTTTGATGGTTCAATATTATTATAAACGTTTGCAGTAGTGACGATAGAGCACTTTTCAAGATCAACTACAGGGGAGAGATTATCTCTTTCAGAAAGGAAATCAATCTCCATAGTAAATGATTTTTCACTGTTCATTCTATTGATCTCATTCAACTCAGATGCAATCATCTTAGTTGCAGTGAAGTAATTGATTTCTCCAAGAGTTACATCAGCAT
>MDTE01009155.1_pt1 | contig 11722 bp, 13 predicted proteins | sample 811231 | NCBI WGS metagenome assembly MDTE01 (sample SAMN05326651, study PRJNA326480) | marine metagenome | isolation source: seawater | place: Indian Ocean: Red Sea | collected 2010
CTGCTAATGATCTGAGTTTTGTGGTACCATTAGGTCTCACCATAAAGAGTACCTTAGCAGCACTCGCTGATCCCTCTACAATGGATCTAGTCAATGCTTCTAAACTCTTAAGGTCACCTATGTATTCCTCAACAAACCCTCTTCCATAGTCCTCAGAATCAATCCTCGTAAACCTCAGGGGTATGAATGGATTCTTGTCCTCCTCGTATGTGCCGTAGGAACTTTCTATTTCTTGACCTTCTACCTCTTGTCTTACTTCCCATCCTGATTCTGTCTTCTTGACACAGGTGTATAGGTCGTAGTTCTTTTGTCCGTAGTCTGCGTTGGGTGTAGTAACTTTGGATCGTACCTCCTCAGGTAACATCAAGGGACTCAAGGATTCTACTGTAATAATCTCTAGGACATTTCCCATTGCATCACGTTTGACCACGTAGCGATCTAAACGAAACACACGCATACCACCTTCTTTAGGCATGTACACGAGAGCATTACCAGTGACAATGAGATGCTTAAGTGCTTCAAAGACAGGCACTCGTATTGCCTTAGCTTCGATCTCTTGCATAGCAGATCGTTCAATACGTGCTAACCCTTCTTCTACTGCACCTCTCTGGTTTGGTCCCACTAGATTCTCTAGGTCAAAGTCATCTATCGTTAACCTAAAGAATGGTGAGTTAGGAGGTAAGAGTGCTAAGAGTAACTTAGATGCTAGGTTGTTGACTCCTCTAGCACCTACACTCTGGAATGGTTGACGAAAGAAGTTAGAACCAGAATGACCTTCACGAGGTAGAAGTGATGGGATAGTAATCTCTGCTGCTTCCCTAGCACGTTCTAAGAATGGGTTTCTCTCTGCGTAACCTAAGTTATACCTGCTCTTTATAGAACCTGTAGGTATACCTTGGTCTTCATTAACTTCTACTTTATCTACCATATTGTTTAACCTTTAGGTACTGAAACACCTGACGATTTTGCTCCAGTGTTTACACCAGTTTTACCAGTAGGTCTTACACGGAACCTACGTTTACCTGCTCTAAACCTAGATGCCTTAGCCGATGGAGTCTGAAGTGCTAGTAAACCCTTCCTCTTCTTTCTCGGTTTTTTACTCTGAGCAAAGGCTGAAGTATCTCTCTGAGTTACTGAGGTATCATCATCATCACCACCTTTGTTCATACTTCCGTGAAACCTCTCGTGTAAGTAGTTTCCAGGCTGTTTAAAATTATGATCAAGAATTCCAGGGATAGCTTCTAAGTTGGTGTTAAAGTTTTGTTTTGCAGCTTCAAACTGCTCATCAATATTAGTTGAATCTGAAACATGTTTATCAGCTTTTTTACCCATGTCTTCATAATGAGTACTATCACCACCTTGTATTCTTCTTCCTAAGTAATCTAAGGCTTGTCCTGTTTTTTCACCACCTGAACCGCCCATATTATAATTTCCTTCTAAATAGCCTCCAGTCACCTCCCAAGGTACCCTTGTGAACATCGGGTAATCTGGAGCACATTAAATCAAAATAAGGAGACTCTGGTTCACATGGGATTATGTATTCCGATAGTTGTAAGTTGTTCATTAGAGTATCTAATGATTGGAATGCTAATAATGAGTCTCTCCTCGTTGCTCTACTTTCGTTCATCCACCAGTAGACTGTTGGACTTTGTGTGCTAAAAGCACCTATGATCTCACCACCTTTCTCAACATAATGAGTTGGCATGTAAGGTCCGTGACCATCCGCACTTGCTGCTTCCATAACCTCTCTGTACACCTCATGTGAATCAATAGGGTGTACGGATACATCACTAAACATATTTTATCTTTTATTTTTAATTACTAATCCTGGGTTCCTAACTCTGAATTGAGCATAACCTCTACGTTTACCCTTCATTTGCTCCCTCGGAGTCTTACCTCTAGCCTCAGGTTCCATATCCAACATAGGTGGATCTTCTGGTTCCTTGTACATTGGACTAGGCATAGGAGGAGGAGGTAAGATTTGAGGCATCTTAGGAGGATCAGGTGCTCCTTGTAGACACATGGTTGTTATATAAATCCTCTATATAGTTGACTACCGATTGTTGGCCTAAGGTATAAGCCAACTGTTCTTTCTCTACTATGGTGCTCGGTAGTTGATTGGGGTACTTTTGTTTTAACTTTTCTACTAGTTCTTTTGAGATTGTTTCTCCGAGTGTAAAAGCCATTTTATCCCATTATGTCCATTATATGATTTCACACGAATTTGCCGTGCAAGCGAGTTCCTGCGAGGACGTAGTGTAGTCCTCTTTTTCATATTCAGATAACTTAGACCAATCGATCTCAGGCATTTTCTTGAGTAACTCTTCGTACTCTTCTTTAGTACACTCTTGATATGGTGCCTGTTGGTACACATGATCCGAGTGAGGTAAGAAAGAGATACCACTAATGCTATCGAAGTTGTCATGAACCCATCCTCCTACCGCAGCCCACTCGTCTTCTTTGACTGAGATCGTTACGGAAGGTTTGTGCTCACACCAGTGTTCCTGATATATCAACCACTGATCCAACTGTTCAAAGGCATTCCAATCGTTTCTCTTGACACTAGCTTCGGGAGACTTGATAGGAAATGAGAACACTGTAGTCTGATCTGGTTTCATCACATCAGGTTCATTAGGAACACCTTGGTCTTTCATGAGTTGTGTGATCGGGTCTTTATTGTCACCTCTGACAGTGCGTATATAGTAATCACTATGACGAGTGTGAATGCCACTAGCAGAATCACAAAGTTGTGAAACTGTACCCGAAGGTTTGATGCAAGTGATCGCAGCACTCGGATAAATCTTAAGTTTCTCAGCCCATTCTTCATTCGTCTTTCTCGCTACATCTCTCATCTCTTCTAGGAAGTCTGGTCCAGGAAAAGCAGTGATCTTGTTGTCCATGATTCCTGTTAAGGACACACCGAGTAACCTCTCCTCTTCGCAATTAGATTTCCAAGTTTTAGGTAGGTACTTAAAGTTAGTTAAGGTGCTCTGCCATGTACCTAAGATAGTGGCTAACTTAACTTTCCTTAAGATATCCTTCTTCTTATCTGAAGCACGTATGACTACCTCGGATAAGTTACAGAACTCTCTAGGTCTTAAGATTATTTCAGAACACGGATTCGTCCCGAAGTCATCTCTAGGATCTCTGTGGTCGAATCTTTCGACTTGTTTTCTCGCATTAAACGATGAATAGATTCCACGCTCTCCACTTCTGCTCTCGTATAAGGAAGCCCATTCTCTAAGGAAGGTTCCTGTGTCAGGTTTGGAGTGATAATTGGCACTGTTGTTTGCGAGTGCTCTATGTGGGTGTTCTTCCCACCATCTTCCTGACTTAGCATTTCGCATCTGCTCATCCCCAAGATCACTGAGAGAGATAAGAGCAGACCTACGAACACCACCAACCACCACGACTTCTGCTGTTTTTGTAACAATGTCGTGACATTCGATGGGTCTGAGTCTTCGTCCTTTTGCATTTTCAAATAGTTTACAAGTGAAAAGAAATAGTTGGTTAAGGGGATCAGGTCCACTTGCTCTACCTCCGAAAGTTTTGAGTACTGCTCCTGCCTTACGTACCTTGGTTAAGTCCCACGTAGGAATGAGTCCTGCGTAGAGGAGACTAATGAGTTCCCTAAATGCCTTAGCCCACCCTAGTTTGCTATCACGTACATCGATGCAGGTATCAGTAGGATGTAGTTCACTAGGAACGAAAGGTAACTGAGAGGTGTACTTCTCTTCTACCGAGAAGCCAACTCCAGTACCATTCATGAGGACATAGAGGAGTTCATCAAATGCCCTCGGTGAATCAATAGGTAAGTAACTACAGTTGTACCCTGCGATGTTCTCTTTCTCTAAGGCAGGACCTGCGGTCATCAAGCAACGCATACTAGGCATGACCTCTAAGTTGTACACTGCATCCTCTAGTTCATTTACCTCATCCCCTTGTAATGTATATCCATTACTAGACTTGAGATGGTGGATAAAGAAATCAAAGTATCGTGCTACAGTTTCACTCCAGGTTTCTCTTCTACCTTTCTCATAGTCCCACCTAGAATAACGTGAGAGGTGAATGTACTCTTGATACTGCGTAGGGAGATTACTCATTGGCTTGCTCCCTCACGATTAAACGATTGAGGTATACCTGTGCTTTGTACAAATCATTAAGTCCACCTTTATGTGGATATCTCGATACGTATTTAATTATGTTCCCTTCTAGGAAATCCATTTCGTTTTCAATTATGTAATCCAATGGTTGAATACCAAACCCATCGGTGTAGTGTTTAGGGTTCTCAAATTCATTATCATTCATTCTCAGGACTCCAATAGAGAGGTTCACTCATAACGTATTCACCATGCCTTAGGATTCTCGCCATACGTGCTTGAAGTAACGCATCATCTTCATTCAATCCTGCGTTTTCATAAGCCGTAACAATTGCTTTCCAGACATGCTTTGGTTCAAACCCAAAGTCTTCACACTCATTCAAGATCTTCTCTGCTTTCTTCGGGCCGATACCTGGACAACCTTGGTAGTTATCTACCGAGTCACCAGTTAAGGCTTGTTTATAGAAGAGGTAATCAGCAGTGTGCTTATCTTGCTCCCATAGGGTTTGGTTCTTGATATCCCAGTGCATACCAGGGATCGTCAAAAGATCCTTATCCTCACTCACAACAATGCGTTCCTCTCCATTGTCGTAGGTTGCGAGGATGCCTATGACATCATCTGCTTCGAGCCAAGGTTGTATCTCGTAGTGATAGTTCTTCATCACGTACTCCTTAGCAGGAACGAAACAAATAGGTTTACGAGTAGCCTTTCGGTTCGCTTTGTATTCAGGGTTGAGTAACTTCCTAAAGTTGTTCTGATGTGAGATACACATGGTTACCTCATCAGCTTTAGCTTGCTCCTTGATGTTCTCAACGAAGTCATCGATGTCACATTTGACCTTCGCTAAGTCACAATGGAGAGTCCAGAGATCACCTTCCCAATTGATCGGTACTTCGTTAGCAGTAGTCGCTTTGTAGATTGCGATGTCTGCATCTATGAGGAGTCTCGTTTTCATATCGTTGGTCTATACTCGTAGGTTTTAGGATCGTTGAGGTCATACTTGTATTGAGGATACAAGCTGAATGAGAATCCAGTTGTTGCTTCTATCTTATTGAAAGGAACAACATACACATGTGGATACTTACACGCACAAAGATAGTCGTAGTCTCCTTCTTTATATATTCCAAACTTACGAACACCTTGGTACGAGATCATACTCTTCTTTAGAGAAACCTTTCGTCCATTCTGTGTGGTCTTAACTTGTATCGTTTTAAAGTTACCATCTCTCTCGACCACAAGATCATAACTAGACTTAGGATTTAAGGGTTGAAGTATATTGTATTGCCACATGTGAAACAGGTAACATACGAGATGTTCTCCTGCTTGTCCTACGTAATGAGGACTAGTGGGTGTCTGCCCAATTTCTTCCAACTCTGTACTCTCCTGTGAGAGGGATTCTGAATCCGTAATACTCTCCAGAAAACTTAATTGCCTCGACTGCGATTCGTCCGATGTTATCGACATGCTCGTCCTTCACCATGAGTTGTACTTCGTCATGCACAAATGCCACCTGTGCATAGTCCTGACCATACGAGTATCCTTCTGCTTCCAACATATCGTGTAGCATGACAACCCACCGCTTACAGATGATTGCACCTGCACTCTGTAGTAATGTATTGAGTGATGCGTGTGCGGATCTAACAGGTACTCGTCTACCATCTAAGCCACGTACAAACCCATGATCGTTTGCTTTATTTTGGACTTGCTCACGTAACTTGCGTAACGCAGGGATCTTCCTGAGGAACTTCTCCTTCAAGGCTTTTCCGTGCGATGCCCCTTTACCAATGATCTGACCGATCTTCTGGTCTCCTGCACCATACAAGAAGCCGTATATGTAAGTCTTCGCTTGGTCTCTCGTAGCAAGTCCCGCAGCTTCTTGATTGGCAGTATGAATATCACCCTCAAGTAGGATCTTGCCGTATGCACCATCGTCATAACGAGCCATATAGTGAGCCAAGCACCGCAGTTCAAGACCAGAGACATCAACACCCAGAAGGGAAAATCCTGGATCTGTCGTAAAAAGTTCTCGACACTGCTTCCCAAAGGGTGCTTTAGTGCTCGGAACTTGAGCGAGGTTCGGATGCGTATGAGAGCAACGACTTGTGACTGACCCCATGCAGTTAACTGACCCATGGAGTCTCCCATTCTTCTCTAGTTTCAACCATGCTTCATTACCTTCTGAGAGTTGTCCTATCCTCTTGGAGATCATCAAGTACTCGCTCATCAGTTTTGCTTCTGGGTACTTGAGTCCATCCAAGATTTTCTCGTCTACCTTAGGTTCACCACTCGGAGTAAACTCCGTAGGTTTCCAACCATGTATATCCTTAAGTCTCTTTGCTATGTGATGACGAGACTGAGGATTGAAGTCCACGATCTTGATCTTATGGTAGAGTCCTTTCTTCCTTTCTCCTTCGTCCACAACCCAAGAACCAAATGCCTTGAGTAGTTCCTCATGGAGTTCGTTCTTCCTATTGACTAGTAACTTGTACAAGTCCAATGCTTTAGGAACATCGAATGGAAAACCAAAGGTCTCCTGCTCGTAACAGATCTTGGAGACTTGATGCTCTAACTCGATAGAGTCAGATGAGGTATGCTTCTCGTACTTGAGAAGATGCTCATGTAACTTCTGAGTCAAGTCCACATCACGTTTGCAGTACTCGATCATCTCAGGAGTTAGCTCATCCCATGCTCCTTCGTGTTCACCATAGTCACCCTTGAGATAAGATAGACGATGACCCCATGCCTTGAGAGCATGTGATCCGTACATCTTTGAATCCATCCCACGTTTGTCAAAGTCTTGAGCACGTAGGTCAGGGAAGGTGAGTCTCGATAGGATCAAGGTATCGGTATACGAGACTGGAACAAAACCATAGAGTTTATCTAAGACACGAAAGTCAAACCCTAAGATGTTGTGTCCAATGAGATGATGATCCTTAAGGAACAAGAGTGCCTCAGGTATATCCTTCTCGTATATCACATGATGTTCACCATCGCATTTGTAGATGAGACAGTGAATCTTGGTTACTTCATCTAAGAGACCATCGGTCTCAATGTCGAAGTATATCTCTTTGCTCGGTTGTTTCATTCGTCCTCTCTTGGGAGTAACAATGTTTATGATCCAACTTTAGGTCTAGTGTGGTTGTCCTCACTAGGGATTGTGTAGTCCACATCTCATACTGCAATTCTTTCATCTTTTGAAAGATATAAACATTCATGAGTAATGAGAGGATTACACTCACAATAACAATGAATATAGTTATGTATGTTATGTCATATTGGCTTTGGCATTTCCGCATATCCAGTATCCGTCATGCACTTAGCAGTGATCCTGAACGATAGGTTATACTGCTCATCATCAGAGAGGTTCTTAAATCTCTCATGTGTTTCTTCAGTCCTAATACTATCGGTGTAGCAATCACACACTTCCCATTGCTTCGGTGGAAAGGCACTCGGATCTTTCTTCTTTAATGAAGTAAAGCAGATAGACCATAGTGATCTTATCTGTTCCGTGGTGTAGTCACCTTTGAATGGGTTACCAAATGCAGGTTGATGACAGGACAACATCGAAAACCCTAAACTAAAAATCAGGATTATCTTCTTCATCTTGTTTCACTTCTGTTAGTTGGGTCTCGGTTAATCGACCTGTTTCTTTAGAGTAGTAGAGGTGAGTAGCAATACCAGTTTCACCTGTCCATCGGTTCTTCAAGACACGTACTGTAGTCATGTCAGGATTCTCTCCTTGCTGATCTCTCTCACAACCGATAACGATATCACTCAGTTGTGCAATGGCATGAGAACCACGTAACTGAGAGAGACTAGTCTTGACACCTTCTTCGTGTCCACGATCACCAGATGGTCTCCTCAAGTGAGACACTAGGATCAAACCACATTGAACCTCTTCGCATAGGGATCTGAGTTTAGTCATAGCAACATCGATCATCCTACGTTCATCGCCACCTTCGATACCTGAGATGACAATTGATATATGATCGAGGATTATGTACTCACAACCCATTGCTCTCACCATGTACTTGATCTTACCTAAGAGATTCTCGATCTCCATCGAACCCCAATGGTCATAGAAATAGAGGTTACCTGTGCCCAAGGTGGCATCAAAACCACTCTTGAGTTCTTCCTCACTAACCTTCTCATTGAGGTGAACTGGTTTGTTCAAGTACAACCCAACGAAACCTAGAGCACTACGTTTGTTGGACTCTTCCAAGGCAATGTAACCAACCTTTTTGTCTTGGAGAAGTAAGTGGTAAGCAACCTCACGGCAGATCAAAGACTTACCTATGCCTGAACCTGCGGTGATGGTAACGATCTCACCTCTACGTACACCTTTGGTCACATCATTGAGACCAGTGTAAGGGTAGTCGCTTGACTCCCTCGTATCTTCATTGGAGATTAAGTCCCAGAGGTCTCTACCATCCACGATACCATCAGGTCGAAAGACCTTGGCACCCCAGATGGCATCAATGATTTCCGAATGTCTTCCATCAACTAGGCAAGCATTCGCATCCTTGAGTGGTAACTTGGCAATCTTAGCTTTGCCAGGGGTGAACAAGGGAACACATTCGTCCAAGGCTTTGCGTCCTGCTTCGTCTTGGTCAAACATGAAGACCACGCTATCGAACTGCTCCAACCATTCGAGGTCTTGAGCTATCGCCTTACGTGCTCCTGCTGATCCTGTGGGTACTGAGACCACAGGCCATTTGTTTCCTTGTACTTGTGATACCGAAAGTGCATCCAACTCCCCTTCGGTAATCACAACCATCTTACCCCCATCTCTCCAGAGATGTTTACCATAGAGACCTGAGGACTTAGAGTCTCCAATGAATAAAAAGTCCTTGTTAGGGAAACGAATCTTCTGAGCTACGATTGTGCCCTGATCGTTCCTATAGTTTGCTATCTGTACTTTCTTACCTTTGTAGTCACCTACTTGGTAACCCCAATGATCAACAGTATCTTGATTGATATTCCGTTTCTTCAATGGGATACATTCACCCTTCACAAATTCCATACCTTGCACCTCTGTTAAGTTAGGAACTCCTTCGTAATAGCCACAACCAAAGCACCATCCATGTCCATCTGTGTATCTCGCTAGGTTATCCTTTGATCCACATTGAGGACATGGTTCGTGTGAAACAAACTCACTCGTCTGATTCGTCTTCTCCATAAGCACTCAGTCCATCGAAAGGTTGACCCTCAGATGTAATACCATCTCCATCTTCATAGATGGCAGCGATCTCATTCACGTATGTGAAACCTGCACCTCTCAAGAAATCTGAGAACCCTTGAAGAATCTCAGGGAGATATCCTGCTTCACATGTGACACTCACCTGTGAGAAAGGTGTCTCACTTGATGCACTAAATTCAAATATTGTTTTCTCTTCCATTGGTTTTTGTTTTAGGTTTTCGTTTACGTAACCACTCCTTAGGGATTTCTTTTTCTGCATACAAGAAGCCGTACTTGTCACACCACTGTTGACAAGTCATCTGGCTTCCTTGAACACGGCTATCGAGCCTTAGGAAAACGAACCTGATATCAAGATCAGGATGTTGGTTTTTGATTGCTCGATGTTTCCGTTGATCAGCAGATCTAAAGTACCCCTTGGCTTCCACCAAGATTCCATTCTCTAAGATGAAGTCTGGTTTGTAGGTACGCTCAACGATGTAAGAGACTTGTTCAGTCTCGTATTCAAAGGGAACCCCACGGACACCTAAGGCATCCGCAATGGTTTCCTCAAACTTACTTCGGTATTTAGAAGTCTCCTTCTTCCTCTTCCTTGGTGACTTCTTTCTCTGCGATTTCTTCATCAGCAGGTTTGACACTATCTACAGTGAAACCACCTTCGACTGCCTCAAATCCTGTGTTCTGATACTCCTTGAGTTCTAACACTTGCACTGCGATTAGGTCCAAGCTACATCCTGCACTAGGTGCCTTGCCCCATCCTCGTGTGTTGTAAGAAACCTTAACGATACTTCCGTTACCAATAGAAACTGATGAGTCTATCGGTTCCAATGAAGCATCTACTACATTGATGGTAGGTTTTCGTACCTCACCATTCTTCATCTTGATCTCAGCGTTCTGCTTGAATCTGATGCGTACTGTATCTCCCTCTACTTTGTAAGGAAGAGTACCTCTCTGCTTCTTATCGTTAACCAAGGCATCTCGGTCAGCTACAGCATCGATCTCCTGCATCAAAGGTTCTGCATCCTTCTTAGGAAGCAGGAGTGTGATGTTGTAGTTACCTGGAGCACCAAACTTGGTGTCTGGTCTGAACAGGTGGGGCCATTCACATGGTCCTTGAGGAGTCACTTGTGTCATCTTCACCATATTGGTATAGGTTAATAAAATATTGGACATCGATGCCTTCCTCTAAGAGTCTCGCATGAATGTCCACTGGTACTGGGAGTCCTTGACGAAGGAATCTCAGTAACTTCTTGAAGTCCTGATTCATAACTAATGTTGTGCTTTCAGGTCTGTTGGTCGAATAGGTCCATTATGTCCACTTGTGTATCAAATTAGGCAAAGAAATAGGTAGCACCTATCACTGAATCTATATCCAAACTACCCATCTCAGGTGGTTCAGGCATATCTTTACCAACAGATTCTTCAGCATCTCCTTTAAAGTTGTTGATAACATTATTGTTTTTGTACATGTCAACGAATGCTTCCCTCAATGATCGAGCCATCCTCGGAACATGATGAGCATGTACACCATAGGAGTCATGGATCATACTGTAATCTGTCACTCCGTATTTATTACACTCGTGGATACTATAGGTTAAATGAGAGGCATCTAGGGAGTGCACGAAATTAGGAGCACTACCATTCCTATTACGGAAGGTGTCCATTGAATCCATGTATTCCCTGAACCTCGGTTTCACGAGAGTCCCATCTATATATGTAGTGATCCTGAGTTCTTTATAATTAAAGTACTCTTGGTGCACTATAAAATTTGTAGGTGTAGTCCACACCAATGGTCTATTCTCTTTCGCTACGATAGAAGAACAATCTTGTATCCACTTCATACACTCACGAGCACCGATTACGATCTCACCAATGGCTTCCCATAATACTTGAGATAACCAGAAGGAAGGGAGAAACATATCATGTTCCTCTTGTGCCCAAGGGTTTACTTCACCCTTAGCAAACTCATCCTTGAGGTACTGAAGTACATACCCACGGCACGAATGTCTCGTACCACCATAAGGTACTACCATCACTGGTCTCTTACAGAGTTTACGATTGATAAACCCTGAGTCTCTCCATTGTATAGCCATGGTATCACCAGACTCAGCTAAGACCTTAACCTTCTCCAATACCAAATCAGCTACATCTTGATAGATATCCTGAGGTATATCCGATGGTAAAAGATTAGTAGCCTTACCACCGATGGGATCTCTGAGCATAGCTGAGAAGTTCTGGAGTCCATTGTTAGATCCATCTAACTGCACTGGTATCCTCGACATGTACCCAAACCCCTCTTCTAAGAACTCAGCCCACTCGAAACAAAACGCTAGGAATAACCAAGGATCTTCTGCTTCGTTCCACCATAGGAACGATAAGGGATCTTTGGCACTCGCTATGATCTGGTCTGCATGGTCATCCACC
>MDTE01029148.1_pt1 | contig 11721 bp, 11 predicted proteins | sample 811231 | NCBI WGS metagenome assembly MDTE01 (sample SAMN05326651, study PRJNA326480) | marine metagenome | isolation source: seawater | place: Indian Ocean: Red Sea | collected 2010
AAATTAAATGGTTTAATCCAACCAAAGGATATGGATTTATTGAGAATGACGATGGAGGAAAAGATGTTTTTCTTCATATATCAGCACTGGAAGCTGCTGGTATTGATACTCTACGAGAAGGACAAGCAATTTCATTTGAAATTGGAGAAAATAAAGGAAAAGAAAACGCAATAAATATTAAAATAGTATAAAAATTTCATTTTTTTTATTTCATATTTTTATATGAAAATTACATTACCTTTCATTTTGCAATGGTCAGGAGTTATAACTGCAATTTTGTATTCTTTGTTAGTTGCATTTAATATTGGGTATGAATTTTTGGGTTTTCTTCTATTGTTGGTATCAGCAATTTTAATAGGTTTGTGGTCTTTTATTGGCAATCATAAAGGCATACTTTTTTTGCAATTATTTTATGCTACAGCTGGAATTGTCGGAATGTATAGATGGTATGGATAAAACTTTTATTTATTTATGAGCATCTGGGGAAAGATTATAGGAGGTACTGCAGGTTTTGCTTTGGGAGGACCTTTGGGAGCTATAATTGGCGTAATGGCCGGTAATGTATATGATAGATCAAAAAAAAATATTTTCAAATTAAATACGATACCCAATGAACAAAAACAAAATATATTTGCGTTAAGTATTATTATTCTTAGTGCCAAGATTGCAAAATCTGATGGTAAAGTAACTAAGGATGAAATTGAAGCATTTAAGGAAAAATTTAAAATTCCAAAAACTGAATTAGAACAAGTTTCAAGAATATTCAATGAAGCTAAAAAAAGTACTTATGGATATAAGAAAATTGCTGATCAGGTAGGAATATTATTTGCTGATAACAAAATATTGTTAGAAGAATTGTTAAACAATCTTTTTTATATAGCCGAAGCTGATGGCAATGTATCAGTTAATGAAATTGAGTTATTAAAATCTATATCTCATTCTTTTAATTTAAATGATGATGATTTTCAAAGAATATTTCACACAAGATTGAAAGATAAAAACTCAGATCCTTATAAGGTTTTAGGTGTCAATAGAGATGATAACGATGATATAATAAGGAAAAAATGGATTTTATTAAGTAAAGAACATCATCCAGATAATTTAGTAGCTAAAGGTATGCCTCAAGAATTTATAGATCAAGCAAATAAAGAATTGTCTTCTATTAATTTAGCATATGATAAAATCAAAAAATACAGAGGAATTAATTGATAAATAAAGATCTAGAATATAATAAAATTAATAAATTATATAATAAGATTTCTCCCTATATCATAAAGACACCTTTAATAAATAATTCTGAATACTTAAATAAGATTTTTAACACTAATATTTTTTTTAAATTAGAGTTTTTTCAAAATTCAGGTTCCTTTAAAATTAGAGGTGCAATTAATAATATTTTAAATTTATCAAATAATCAAAAACAAATAGGCATAACTACAGTTAGTGCCGGTAACCATGCTATAGCAGCTTCATATGCAGCTAGCCTTTTTTCAATTAAAAATAAAATTTTTATGTACGAAACAGCTAATGAATACAGAATTAATAAAGTTAAATCTTTAGATGCAAATCTGGTGTTAACTAGTCATAAAAAGGCATTTGATGACGTTGAAAAAGCTTCTAAAGAAGAAAATTATTATTTCCTCCATCCTTTCGAAGGTAAATTTACTATACAAGGAACTGCTACTTTGGGATTTGAAATTTCTAAACAAATTGATCATATTGATAATATTTTAATTTCTGTAGGGGGAGGTGGATTAATAGCTGGTGTAGGATCAATTATTAGGCAAATATTTCCCAAGTGTAGAATTTATGGGGTTGAACCAAAAAAATCAAATGGAATGTCTCAAAGTTTAATAAAAAAAGAACCTTTGAAAAATGTCAATATCTCATCTATTGCAGATAGTTTAAGTCCGCCATTTCATTTACCTTATAGTTTCTCAATATGTCAAAATATTATAGATGAAATGATTAGTGTTTCAGATAATGAATTAATTGATTCAATGAAATTTATGTATGAAAATTATAAATTAGTTTTAGAACCTGCGTGTGTAGCTGGAGTATCTGCTTTATTAGGACCATTAAAAAATAAATTCAAAAACCAAAATACTTTAATAATTTTATGTGGATCAAATATAGATATGAAAACTTGGTCAAAATTTATAAATTAATTTATTTATAAACTTTTCCTCCTATAGAAGGTTTTTTAACGCCTGTTGTTGTAGGTATACTTAATGGGAGTTTTAAGTAACTCCTAACTGCTATATATGCAAATGCCTGAGATTCTAACATATCACCATTAAAATTAATTTTTTCTACCAATTGGACATCTATTTTATCTTTTTTTAAAATTTTTTTTAAGTTTTTAAATATATATAAATTTTTTCTTCCACCTCCTGTTAATATTAATTTATTAATCTTTATGTTAAATTTTTTAATTGCAATAATTATAGATTTGATTGTCATATTAGCCGCAGTGTTAACGGAGTCATTTTTTTTTATATTACTTAATATATTAAGATATCTAGAAAAATAATCTCTATCTAAAGATTTTGGATATTTTTTTTTAAAATAAATATCTTTTTCAAATAATTTTATTATTTTATGGTTAGTTTTTCCTTTAAAAGCTATCTTTCCATTTTTATCGTAATTTTTTTTGAAATATTTCATACATATGTCATCTATAATACAATTTCCAGGACCTACATCAAATGCAATTAATTTTTTTTTAATAAAAGTTAAATTACTAATTCCACCAATATTAAGAATTGCTGAATTTTCTAAAAAATTATCAATAATATATTTGTGATAAAAAGCACCTATTGGAGCACCTTGTCCTCCATTGTTAATATCGTTTTGTCTAAATTGCCCTACAATATTAATATTTAATTTTTCTTTTATTATTTTACATGAACCTAATTGAATACTTTTTTTATTTTTTGGATCGTGATAGATAGTTTGTCCACTTAAACCAATAAAATCTACAAGTTTTTTTTTAATTTTTTTTTCTTTTAAAAATCTTTTAATCAATTTAATAAATTCTTTTGTAACAATATCTTCATCAAATTTTGTTAATCCTTTTTTTTGATAATTTTTATTAATTTTTATTAATTTATTTCTATATTTATTTGAATATCTATATGACTTTTCAGTTATTATCTTAACAAAATTTTTACCATCAGTTTTTACATAACTAAAATCCATTCCATCCATGGAAGTTCCAGACATAATTCCAATGACATTATATATTTTTCGTATAGACATTAAATATACTTTTATTTTATATATTATGATAATTAAAGAAAATACTCCTAAAGCAATTTTTCTTATAATTTTAGGTATGAGTGTTTTTGCCTTACAAGATGCTTTAATAAAAGCTATTTCAGAAGAAGCTAATATATTTTTAATTTATTTTTTTAGAGCTTTAATAGGAATTATACTTTTATCTTTTTTTCTTTATTTTAAAAATGAACCTATCATTTTAAAAACTTATTACCCAAAATTGACTATATTAAGAGGTATCGTTTTTTTTATATCTTTTACACTTTATTATTTTTCTTTAACAAAACTTTCTTTAGCTAAAGCAATCACATTATTTTTTGTTAGCCCTTTTTTTATAACTATTTTTTCAATAATTTTTCTTAAAGAAATAATTGGATTTAAAAGATGGCTTGCATTAATCATTGGTTTTCTAGGAGTATATCTAGTTATGGAACCAGATTTCAATAATTTCGATATTTATTCTACTTTTCCAGTTATATGCGCAATGGGATATGCATTAACAATGATTATACAAAAAATTACTTCTGATAAAGATAATTTATACTCTCAAACATTCCATCTTTATTTTGCTGCAATTTTTTTTTCAATCTCTATTGGATTAATTACAGGAGATGGAAAATTGCTAAATGAAAACAATCAAGATTTATTTTTTTTATTACAACCATGGAAAATTAACGATATTTTTATATTACTGATTCTCTTATCTATCGGATTAATCACAGTTGTTGGTTTTTTATGTGTCTTTCAAGCTTATCGAATTGGATCTCCACCAAGTATTGCTCCTTTTGAATATATTATTATTGTTTGGGGATTATTAATAAGTTGGTATTTTTGGGGTGAAACTCTTAATTCAAAAGGATATTTAGGCTTGATTTTAATTGTATTTGCTGGAATCTATACATATTTTAGAGAAATCAAAAAAAATATTAGAATTACTATAGACAAACCAATTAGATAACTTTTACACAATTCATTAACATCTTTCCCACTATTATTAATAATTTTCTAATAGGTTTTTATTTAATTTTTATTTGTATCAGATACTGTATCTTTGATTATTACACGCAAAGGTAATAATTAATAAATTGTTAGGAAACTTTCAATTTATTATATCGGGAGGAAATGCACGATATAAGAAAAAGACCTAGCTTGCTGGGTCTTTTTTTTTTATCTATTGATAAAAAATAATTGTTCTCCATTAACTTTGTAATTTTCGATTAGATTTTTACCTTCTTTAGAGATTATCCAATTAATATATTTCAAAGCTAAATCATAATTAATATTAGAGTTTATTTTAGGATTAACTAAAATTATTCCATATTGATTTAAAAGAGGTGGATGATTTTGACATATTACTTTGAGATTAATCTTGTTATTATATTTTATCCAAGTAGCTCTATCTGTTAAAGTAAAAGCTCTTTTTTCATTTGTTATCATTAATGTGGGCCCCATACCTTGACCAACTTCTAAATATTTTTCAGCTAATAATTTTGGATTAGAATTTACAATTTCCCATAATGCTTTTTCTTTAAAATGTGTGCCACTTTGATCACCTCTTGAAATAAACAATAAATTATTTTTAATTATAATTTTAAAAAATTCTTCTATATCATTACATTGGTAATTATTTGTCTTTGGCCCTACAATAACGAAGTCATTATACATTAAATCATGTCTAATTATCCCATATTCTTCATTCATGAATTCTAATTCTAATGGCTTATAGTGGACTATTAATAAATCAACATCACCTCTTTTAGCTATTTCAATTGCTTGACCTGTTCCTAAAGCTATTACATGGGTTTTAATTTTAAATTTATTTTCAAATTTTTCATTAATATATTCTAAAAAACCAGTATCATGGGTTGAAGTTGTACTTGCAATAATGATTCTATTTTCTTTTGTTAAAATTTCTTGTGAAAAAAAGAAAAATATACAAAAACACAATACAATTTTATTTAACATTAGTTTATATTTAATATAATTAAAAAATTATGTTTTCAATGTATAATAAATTATTAGAAGTTATTTTAAATAAAATTATACCTGAAACCAAAATTTCTGTATTAAAAGGTAATAAAATTTTTGGAGGAGCAATTTTAAAGAAAAAAGATTTAACTCCAGTGATCATAGGTGTAAATAATGAAATGTTAAATCCACTTTATCATGGAGAGATAGTTACTTTAAATAATTTTTTTTCTTCAGATTATTATCATAAAACTAAACCTTCAGAGTATATTTTTTTATCTACCCATGAACCTTGTTCACTTTGTTTATCTGCTATAACTTGGGCTGGATTTGATAATTTTTATTTTTTTTTTCCTTATTCTAAAACAAAAGATGATTTCAATATACCTCATGATTTGAATATATTAAAAGAAGTTTTCGATATACCTGATGGAAATTATTTGAAAAAAAACAAATATTGGAAAAGTTTTTCAATAATTGAGGAGATTAACAAAATAAAAACAAAAGATATTAAAATATTAATTACCAAAATACAAAAAATTAATAATGAATATTCATTATTGTCTAAATTATATCAAAAAAATAAGAATATTAATAAAATCCCACTAAATTAACTTTAAGGAAAATAAATTTTAGTATATTATATTATTTATACGGGAGATACTGATTATCAGAGCCGAAGGAGCAAATAATACCCATAAACTCTCAGGCAAAAGGACCGTAGAAATAAAACTCTGGAAAATGAGCTTTAGCTCTACCGAAGGTGCAAAGTTTTCAACTAAACTCTCAGGTAAAAAAGACAGAGGGGTTAAAAGGGTTTTATTGTCAAGTAATCTGAAAAAATTATTTTTGAATAAATTCCATGAAGATAATGGAGCAAAGTTTGTTCCTTTTGCTGGTTATTCTATGCCAATTAATTATCCAGATGGAATTTTAAAAGAACATTTGCACACTAGACAATATGCAAGTTTATTTGATGTTTCACATATGGGACAAATTGTTATTGAATCTAATTCTGAAAATATAAATGAATTAAAAAAAATTATACCTCTAGATTTTGAGAATATAAAAATTAATAAATGTTATTATTCTTTTATTTTAAATAAAAATGGAGGAATAATTGATGATATCATTTTATCAAAAATTAGATTAAATGACTTAGAAAAAATTTTTATTGTTTATAATTCTTCAAGAAAAAGTATTGATGAAAAAATTTTTTTTGAAATCACAAAAGATTCTAAAATATTAATTAAGAATTCATTAATTGCTTTACAAGGCCCAAAATCTTCGAAAATTTTATCTAATTTTGATAAAAAAATTAAATTAATTAAATTCATGGAAAATACATGTTTTAATTTTCTAAATCAAAAAATCATTATTAGTAGAACTGGCTACACAGGGGAAGATGGTTTTGAATTATCTATACCAAATAATATTATTTTTGAATTTATAAATGAATTAATGAATTATAAAGAAATTAAGCTTTGTGGTTTAGGATGTAGAGATTCTCTTAGATTAGAAGCTGGATTATCTCTTTATGGCAATGAATTAAACGAAAATTTATCACCTATACAAGCAGGTTTACATTGGGCTATTTCAAAAAAAAGACTTATAGAAGGAGGTTTTTATGGTCATAAAATTATTTTAGATCAATTAAATAAAAATGATTTTAAAAAAAAAATTGGTATTATTGCAATTAACAAGTCAATGTTACGATCAAAAATGAAGTTATTGAATGCAAATGGTAATGAAATTGGTGAAATAACTAGTGGGTGTTATAGTCCAATTTTAAATAAATCAATTGCTATTGCATTTATAGATAATTTATTTGAGAAAAGTTCTCAAAAAATATTTTGTTTTATCAGAAATAAAATGGAAGAAGTTACAATATCTTCACTTCCTTTTATTAAAAATAATTATTATAGAGGTGAAAAATGACAGAAAAGAAATACACAAAAGACCATGAGTGGGTTTCAATTAATGAAAATATAGCTATAGTAGGAATATCAAATCATGCACAAGAAAGTCTTGGCGATATCGTTTTTGTTGAATTACCAGAATTAGGTAAAGAAGTTTCTTCTGGTGATCAGATAAGTGTTATAGAATCTGTTAAAGCTGCATCAGATATATACAGTCCTGTAAGTGGTAAAATTTTAGAAATTAACGATAATCTATCAAATGATGCATCAATCATTAATAAAGATGCTGAAAATGAAGGTTGGATTTTTAAAATTAAATTATCAGATTCAAACGATTTATCAAATTTAATGACATTTGAACAATACAAAGAATTTTTAGATAAAAAATGATTAATATTAATACATTTTCAAGTAGACATATTGGGCCACGAAATAAAGATATTAATTTAATGTTAAAAGAAGTTGGTTGTTCTTCTTTAGATGAATTAATTAATAAAACAGTTCCTTCAAATATTTTAAATAAATCATCATTAAAATTAAGACCTGGTATGAGTGAGGAGTTTAATAAAATTAATTTACAGCTCCTTTCAATTAAAAATACATTCCAAAAATCTTATATAGGTTTAGGTTATCATGGCACAATTACACCTAGTGTAATTTTAAGAAATATTTTAGAAAATCCTGGTTGGTATACAGCTTATACCCCTTATCAACCCGAAGTCTCACAAGGTAGATTAGAAATGTTAATGAATTATCAACAAATGATTATTGATTTAACTGGAATGGAAATTGCCAATGCTTCACTATTAGATGAAAGCACAGCTGCAGCAGAAGCTATGATGTTAGCTTATAGGCAACAAAATAAAAAAAAGAAAACTTTTTGCATTCAAACTAAATGCCATCCCCAAACTTTATCAGTTTTAAAGACTAGAGCTAATCCTATAGGAATTAAATTATTAATAAATAATGAACCTAATGAAGATACTTTTGCTACATTTATTCAAAATCCTGACACTTATGGAGTATTATTAAATATAGAAAAATTAATTTATAATAATAAATCCAAAAAAATTTTATCAATTGTTGCTGCAGATATAATGAGTTTGGTTTTATTAAAATCTCCAGGAGAATTGGGAGCTGACATAGTTATAGGAAGTAGTCAAAGATTTGGTGTTCCATTGGGTTTTGGGGGTCCTCATGCAGCATTTTTTGCTACCAAAAATGAATTCAAAAGACTTATGCCAGGTAGAATTATAGGAGTGTCTGTTGATCGTAACAACAAAAGAGCATACCGAATGGCCCTTCAAACAAGAGAACAACATATAAGAAGGGAAAAAGCCACAAGTAATATTTGCACAGCCCAAGCTTTACTTGCAATTATATCTGCTGCATATGGAATTTATCATGGGCCTGAAAGACTTAAATCAATAGCTTCTACTATTCATAGAAACACTCTTTTTTTAAAAAAAGGTTTAGAGCATCTAGGTTTTAAATGTCAGTCAAAAAAATTTTTTGATACTTTAATGATTAAAACTGATAATAATTCTAAATACTGGGTAAATAAGTCTATAAAAAATAATATTAATTTTAGACTTATAGATGATGATCTATTTTCATTATCATTAGATGAAACTACAAGCCTTGAAGATGTTGATAATCTACTAAATTTTTTTAATGAAAAAAATATTATTTTAAATCATTCTGAAATTCAAAAAAATTTAGACGATAATGAAGTAATAGATTTAAATTTAAAACGTAATGATAATATTTTATCTCATCCAATTTTTAATATTTATCATTCAGAAACAGAAATGATGAGATATTTAAATTATCTAGAAAATAAAGACATTGCATTAAATAGATCAATGATACCATTGGGATCATGTACAATGAAATTAAATGCTGCTGCAGAAATGCGCTCAATTACCTTAAAAGGATTCTCTGATGCACATCCTTTTTTAGAAACATCACAGAGAGAAGGTTACTCTCAATTAATGAGAGAATTAATTGCAATGTTAAAGGAAATAACTGGTTTTGATTCAATTTCACTTCAACCTAATGCAGGAGCCCAAGGTGAATTTGCAGGCTTACTAGCAATAAAAAAATTTCATGAATCTAATAAAAACTTTAACAGAAATATATGTTTAATACCTAGCAGTGCTCATGGAACTAACCCCGCAAGCGCGCATATGTGTGGCATGGATGTTATTATAATAAATTGTGATAAAAAAGGTAATGTTGATATAGAAGATTTAACTAAAAAAATAAGCATTCATAAAGATAATTTAGCAGCATTAATGATTACTTATCCATCTACTCACGGTGTTTTTGAAGAAAAAATTGTTCAAATATGTCAATTAATTCACGATGCAGGTGGTCAAGTTTATATGGATGGAGCAAATTTAAATGCTTTAGTAGGAATATCTAAACCAGGAAATTTTGGCCCAGATGTATCACATATAAATTTACACAAAACTTTTTGCATTCCCCATGGAGGAGGAGGCCCAGGCATGGGTCCTATTGGTGTCAAAAAGCACCTTACTCCATTTCTTCCAGGACACCCACTTTTTAATAATGAAATAGGATTGCAGAATCAAGAAGCTGTATCTGCTGCTCCTTGGGGGAGTGCATCAATACTTCCCATATCTTATTCTTATATTTCAATGATGGGAGCTGAAGGACTTAAACAATCAACTCAAGTAGCAATATTAAATGCAAATTACATTAAAGAAAAATTAAATCCATATTTTCCAATCTTATATAAGGGTAAAAATGGCATGGTAGCTCATGAATGCATAATTGATATAAGGCCCTTTAAACAAGAATTAGAAATAACTGATGAAGATATAGCTAAAAGATTGATAGATTATGGCTTTCACGCACCAACAATGTCATTTCCTGTTCCAGGTACTTTAATGATAGAGCCCACTGAAAGTGAATCCAAGGAAGAAATCGACAGATTTTGTAATGCTATGATTTCAATATTTGAAGAAATTCAAAAAATTAAAAATGGTACATTTGATAAATATGATAATCCTATCAAAAATTCCCCTCATACAATAGATGAAATTTCTAATGATAAATGGCAACATAAATATACACGTCACGAAGCAGCTTTTCCTATCGCTTATTTAAAAAATAAAAAATATTGGCCACCAGTTGCCAGAATTGATAATGCTTATGGTGACAGAAATTTATTTTGCTCATGTCCTCCTATAGAAGAATATAAAGATTTGGATAAATCTGCTTAATATAAATAATGATATATTTTAATTTAATTATAATTTTTTTGATATTAATTTTTATTCATGAACTAGGACACTATTCAGTTGCTCGATTTTTTGGAACAAAAGTGACAGATTTTTCTATTGGTTTTGGAAAATCATTATTTTCTTTTACAGATAAAAATGAAACTAAATGGAAAATATCATTAATTCCTCTTGGTGGATATGTAAAAATTAAAGGTTTAGAAAATATTTTTCAGAATACATTAACTAAAAAAATTGATAATAATTCATTCCAATCATTGTCTTTATTCAAACAAATACTTGTATTATTAGCAGGTAGCATATTCAATATTATTTCTGCATGGATTTGTCTTTTTTCCATCTTGTTTTTTTTTGGAATAACTACTTTTAATTCTGAGATTGGAAAAATTTACAATGACTCACCTGCTTTTGAAAATGATTTAAGAGTAGGAGATATAATATCAGAAGTTAATGGAATTCGAATTAATGAGTTCATTGATATAAGAGAAGCAATAGATGATAGTAATTTTGTATCTATGGTAATTTTGAGAGATAATAATATTATAGAAAAAAAATTTGAATTAAAGTTTAATAATGAAATACAAAAATATATAATTGGAATAGGGAGCAATGATAAACCAATTATTAAACGCTATTACTTGTTTCAATCTTTAAAACAATCAATTAATTTTATACCAAATTATTATATTGCTACTTTCAATTATTTAATTACATCTATAAAAAATAATACTCTATCTAATGAGTTATCTGGACCAATAGGTATTGTAAAAGTAGCTGATCAATTAATGCTTGACAAAATAAAAGGAGTTTTATTTTTATTTATTATGATCTCACTTTTTGTTGCAATTTTCAATCTTTTACCAATTCCCTTACTAGATGGTGGTCATATTATTTATTTTATTATAAGAAATATGTTTTCCAATGCTCTCCCACATATAATTACAAGAATATACCTAACTATTGGAATAACTATTATTTCTTTTTTATTTATTGTTGTAACATTGAATGATATTTTTTATAAATAATTAAAACAAAGGTTGCCGAATGAGTAATTTTGATGATGTTAAAACTTTTATGCATACTTATGGTCAAGAAGTTAAAACTAAAGCGTCTTTTCCAAATGATAAGATAACAAAACTAAGATATGATTTACTAAAAGAAGAATTAGATGAATTAAAAGTTGCTATTAAAACAAAAGATATTGTAGAAGTAGCTGATGCACTTACAGATATTTTATATGTTTGCTATGGAGCAGGACATGCATTTGGTATTGATTTAGATAAATG
>MDTE01110996.1_pt1 | contig 11721 bp, 10 predicted proteins | sample 811231 | NCBI WGS metagenome assembly MDTE01 (sample SAMN05326651, study PRJNA326480) | marine metagenome | isolation source: seawater | place: Indian Ocean: Red Sea | collected 2010
CGCTGCTTATAGAAAGACTAAAGTTCAACAAGCTGAGAATCTACAAGAATTTGTGGATATATTGTCAGAACTGCCTTTAGAGTTTTCTCCTGGGGACAAATGGAATTATTCAGTATCAACAGATGTCCTCGGTCATTTAGTTGAAGTTATGTCCGGAATGCCGCTTGATGAATACTTCCAAAAGAATATATTTGAACCTCTAGGTATGGTGGATACAGGATTTAGCTGCCCAGATGATAAATTAGATAGATTGGCATCTCTGTATGAACATAACCCTAAAGGAGAGCCTAGACTCGTTGAGATTCCTTTTTTGAATACAAAAATGTTTTCTGGAGGAGGGGGTTTATTCTCTACTATGTCAGATTATTATAATTTTACTTCCATGATTCTTAATCAAGGCGAGTTTAATGGGAAAAGACTAATTGGCAGAAAAACTATAGATTTAATGGCAACTAATCATCTTCCAGATGGAAAAGATTTAACAGAGATGAGTGAATCTTCTTTTAGTGAGACACCTTATGCTGGTGTTGGTTTCGGTTTAGGTTTTTCTGTAATGCTGGATCCTGCTAAATCTCAATCCTTGAGCGATGTTGGTGAATATGGTTGGGGCGGGGCAGCAAGTACGGTTTTCTTTATTAATCCTAAAGAAGACATGCTAGTTATCTTTTTAACTCAATTATTGCCTTCTTCTACTTATCAAGTAAGGAGAGAGCTGAGATCTTTAATATATTCTGCTTTGAAACCGGAATAAATAAATGAGATTGTATTATTTAACATGCCTACTTATATGTTTAAGCTTTAATATTTCGTCTCATGAGGGTAAGCATTTTGAATTTAAAGAGTGTAGAGCAGAAGCAGATCCCTTAAAGCCTATTCCTACAAGACAAGTGCCTCCAATGTATCCTAGAAAAGCTTTAGAGAAGGCTATAGAGTCAAATGTGCTCCTTGAATTTACAGTCAATGAAAAGGGCAGAGTAGAAGACCCTGAGGTGATATGGCTTGATCAAACTTCAAGTAAATCTAATAAAGATCTTTTTTCACGAAGCGCCATAAACACAGTAAAGAAATTCAAATATAAGCCTGGAAAGACAACCTCTGGAGAACCCATTTCAACAGATGGAGTAAAAGTTATTATTGCTTATAGAATTCAAGGTTTCGAAGATAGTTTAGGTATAGATTCATTCACCTTGAGAAAGATTTTAAGAACAGTAAAAGTAACAGATATGTCACCTCAAACTATGCAGAAACTTGAAGGTGCTATCAAGGATATAGATTTAGAATTAAACAAAGCTAGCCTTTCAAATATAGAAAAGGCAGCTTTTTTGTATATAAAAGCAACTACTCTTTTTAAATTAAACAGACCTTCGGAGGAGATTAAAGAAGCTTTGCTAGAAAGTAAGTCTTATTATGGAGACGATTACGTAGACACTTTAGAAGACGGTGTTCAGGTCAGAGGGGTCACAAGCAGTAAATTGCATACTTTCGGAGGTTTGCTACTTTCTCAAATTTATTATGAAGAAGAGGACTGGAAGAGCTTAGAGCATGAAATGCTTGAAGTCACTAATTCGCAATTTGGAAATACCTTGAAACAAAGATTTTATGCTTCTTATATGCAATTAGGCGTTGCTAGCTATACTCTTGAGAATTGGTGCACTTCTTTCTACAGCTTTGAAAGGGCTAGGAAGATTGCAAAAAATTATAAATTAAAGTTTCCTACCACTTTTGATTCCGTTATTGAATATGCCAAATCCCAGATGGAACTAGTAAAATAAACGCATGACATCGAACTGGGAAAACAAAGTATTTCCAATTGCACTTTCATTGTGCTTTGGATTCATGGCTACCTATGTGATTTTGGGGCATTTTGGTGTAATTCCTTCTCTTGAGCCTGGTGCTGTCATAGGAGAGGCTTGGCGTTGGTGCGAAAGGATTAGTTCTTCTATATTTAGAGAGCCAGTCAACGCTTTGAGTAATCTAGGTTTTATGATTGTTGGTTTGACCATGTACTGGGTTTTGTCTAGAGAAGAAAGGGATTCCAAAAATCAATTCACTGGATTAACTCCTATATCAATGCTTTACGCCGGAGCTGTTATTTATTTAGGGCCTGGATCAATGCTTATGCACGGAACTCATACGGGCTGGGGTCAATGGGCAGACAATTTGAGTATGGTGATGTACATACTTATTCCTTGGTTGATTAATGTTGGAGAAATGGGAAGGTGGTCTGTTAAAAAGATTTTTTCTGTTTATTTAGTTATTGTAATTATCGATGGAATATTTAGATGGACTGATGGATTAGGTACAGGTTTTGGATTTAATCTTTTCGCAGTTTCTATAGGTTTATGGTTTATCTCTGAATGTTTGTATAGATATTGGACACCTAATTTTAGATGGCTATCAGGCTTCATAGGGTTCTTCGTGTTAGCAGTGTTCGGAACATTCCCATGGGAAGTCTGGAACAACCTTGCTGATTATTGGTGGATCGCTACTTTCTGGATACCAGGTCTTATAGCAAAAGAGCCACCCAGATATTCAAGAACCTATCACCCTTGGTTTTTTGCTGGCGTATTTACTTACCTCTTAGCTTTTTCTATTTGGTTAACTGGAGTTCCTGATCATCCTTACTGCGATCCAGACAGGTTTTTTCAAGCACATGCTATATGGCATGTGCTTAGTGCAGTGGCTACTTGGTGTTTCTTTAAATTTCTAAGAACAGAAAGATTAAAAGATTAAGTTCCGCAAAAGGTTTGAAGTATCTTTTCTTCGTCTTTTGGAGGAAGTGCTAAATGTGAATATTTATTAGATTGTTTAAAAGGTTCCTTAAGTGCCTCTACAAGTTCATTCATAGGTTCTAAATCATCTTCATAAGCAGCTTTTATAGCTTTATCTACGCAATGATTCCTGGGAATGTATATCGGGTTAATGCTATCCATTTTCTTAACCAATTCTTCTGTATCTAGATCTAAATCTTTTACGGCGAGTTTCCAATTGACAAGCCACTCTTTAATTTTTTCTTTTTCTTTAAATTGATCTAGGAATAAAGAATCTTTGTCCAATAGTGCTTGTCCTAAATATCTAAAACTTAGAGTATAGTCAGCTTGGTTAGGAATCATTATTTTCAGCAGATCTTTTAAAATAGTTTGATGCTGATCAGAATTCCCATCTAATCCAATTTTTCGACACATAACATTTAATATTTCCTGATTGGTGTTGATAGAGAAATCATCTAATACTTTAGTTGCAAGCTCATTGGCTTTTTTAGAATCATTATCTATGAAGGAAATTAAACATCCTGCTAATGAAGCAAGATTCCAAGCTGCGATGCTAGGTTGATTTCCAAACGCATACCTTCCACCATGATCTATTGAGCTATAGACAGTTGCAGGATCATATTCATCCATAAAAGCACATGGACCATAATCTAAAGTTTCACCCGAAATTGTGAAGTTATCAGTATTCATTACACCGTGAATAAATCCTACACTCATCCACTTAGATATTAATTTGGATTGCTTATTGGATACAGCTTTAAGAAGTTCTAAGTAATGGTTATCTAATTCTCTAATTTCTGGGAAATGTCTCTGAATTGTGTAATCAGCTAAAAGTTTTACATTTTCCCATTGTTGTCTCGAGGCAAAATACTCAAAAGTACCTACCCTTATATGACTCTTCGCAATTCTTGTTAATATGCCGCCTGGTTCTATTTGTTCTCTGAATACATGCTCGCCTGTTGTAACAGCGGCTAATGCTCTAGTTGTTGGTATATTTAAGTGGTGCATAGCTTCACTAATAATGTACTCTCTAATCACCGGGCCCAATGCAGAACGACCATCACCTTGTCTAGAAAATTTAGTTGGTCCAGAACCCTTAAGTTGAACGTCAAATCTTTCTTTTTCTACTTCTATTTCGCCTAGAAGTGTTGCTCTACCATCTCCTAGCTCATGAACAAAATTTCCAAATTGGTGACCTGCGTAATTTAATGCAATAGGCGTTGTATTTTCTGGGATTGAATTTCCTGAGAAGTATTTCAGAGCTTCATCAGGGTCTATGCTAAGGCTAAGATCGTTAGCTAAATCTTCATTAAAAGCTATTAGACCAGGAGATTTAACTGGAACAGGATTGATTACTTGATAAAAATCCTCGGGTAATCCGATGTATGAATTAGATAGTTTCACTTTATTTAAATGCAGAACCCATTAATTCTTCAAAGTTTTTTCTATAGAATTTATCTTGTTCTGTTTTATTTAGATGGGAAGTTGCTTTCTCAAAACGCCCCATAGGATTCCTTCCGCCTTCAAGGTGCGGGTAGTCTGAAGAAAACATAAAAATATCACTTCCTGCTTGTTCAATTACCCAATCTGTTGGCTCTGTGGGGTAGGGAGTGACTCTAACCTGACGAGATATATATTCACTAGGTTTTAAGGATAATTGTTGTAGTCTTTCTTCATGCCTAGCAAAAGCTTCATAAGATGAATCTAGTTGCCTCATAAAACCAGGAACCCAAACAGATCCAAGTTCTATAACTCCGAACATTAACGAAGGAAATCTATCTAATACACCGTCAAGAATTAATAACGATAAAGCTTGCATAGGGCCAGAAGATATAGCCATATAAGATATAGATCTAAAATTTTCTTCTCCTCCATGGAAATCTTTTACTTTCGGCATGCCATTTAATGAATGAGCTTTCGGCATTACAAAATCCGCTGTACCTACATGAAATAAAATAGGTACTTCTGCTTCTTGCGCCTGCGCCCATACTTTATCCAGTTCTATATGACTAGTTGCATGTCGTTTAGGACAAGCCCAAGGTATCAAAAGAGCTTTAGCACCCATTTGCAAAGCTTCTTTAGCTGTTTCATTGGCTTTTTCTAGATTTGCAAGAGGAACATACGCAACAGGAAACAATCTCTTATCTTCAGAGCAAAAATCAATTTGTGTTCTATTAGTTGCTGATGCAACTTCATAAAGGAGATCTAATTCATCTGAGTGTTCTAAACTTTCTAACCAAACATTAGGAGAGGTTGGAAATACTAATTGGGTTTTTACCCCTAGAAGATTTAATGCTTCTGACCGATCACTTTTATTAAAAGAGCCTAAAGCATCATAGTTCTTCCTGACCATAAGATCTTTTTCATTTTGATCTTGATAAGAGCTTTTTTTATGGACTTCTTCGATATCTTCGAAGTAAGTATGTGCGAGCCCTTTACTGCCCTTAAAACGTTCTTTAAATGCATCCTGAACCCTTTTAGTTCCAAACTCCTCATACCAATTAGGAAGCTCCATTGTGTGTGAGTCCGCATCGTGGACTATTCTATTTTCTATGTAAGGCATATCTTTATTTAAATGTAATAGTGATTTATATTAGGTCAACCATATAAATCAGTAAAGTTATAGAAGTGTTCAAAGTAGAAAAATTAGATAGATCTTTCGGAGCCAAAGTTTTCGATATTGCTCTAACGGATATCCAAGAAGATGAAATGCAAGAGTTGTATCAATTATGGCTTGAGCATGCTCTTTTAATTTTTCCTGGTCAAAACTTAAGCAATGAAGAACAAGTAAAATTTGCAAAACGTTTTGGTAACTTAGAATTTGACCTAAGCCCGATTAGTAATGTTAGAACAGATGGCACTGTGAGAGATCCTTACGACGACGATATTGTTAAATCCTTGAGAGGGAATATGGAATGGCATCACGATAGTACCTATATGCCCATTCAGGCTAAAGGAGCCGTTTTTACAGCCCATATCGTTCCTAAAAAGGGTGGTGAGACTGGTTGGGCGGATTGCAGGGCGTCATACGAGGCTCTTGATCAAGAGATGAAAGATAAGATTGATGAATTGTCTGCATTCCATTCTTATGAGTTCAGTCAAAAAGATCGTTTTGGCCATAAATCTAAAGAAGAAAGTGAGTTTAATAGTTACGGTTTTGATGTTGATCCTAAACCTTTAAGACCTTTGGTTAAAACTCACCCAGAAACTGGAGTAAAGTGCCTGACTATAGGTAGGCATATACATAGAATTCCAAGTATGACTGATATGGAAGCACAGAAATTAGCTAAAGATCTTGAAGAGTTCACCACAGGGAATAAGTTCTGGACTTACCATCATTCTTGGGAACCGGGTGATGCGGTTATTTGGGACAATAGATGTTTAATGCATCAAGCTTGTCCTTGGGATTTAACCGAACCAAGGACTATGTATCACGCAAGACTTGAAGGCAACGCAATTACTGAAGCGGCCTCAAATTATCTTTAAATTCTTAACGTAGATCAGATAATTTACTTCGGTGATTCTCTAGCTTATCTTCATCTAGTTCAATCCCAATTCCTGGTTTATCAGAAATAATCAGGTCTCCATTCTCCCAGACAAACGGCTCTTTGATTATTTCATCAAAGAATCCATCTGATTTTCCAATGCTTTCTTGAATTAAAAAGTTTGGAATATTAGCGTCTATCTGCAATGCGGCAGCAGTAATAATAGGTCCCCCCCAAACATGAGGTGCCATCAATACGTAATTAGCTTCAGCAAGCGTAGAAATCTTCTTACAAGCAGTAATTCCACCACAACTACCAAGATCTGGCTGAGCAAAAGCACAACCGCCTTGATCAAATAGATTTTGGAACTCATGCAAGGTAACAAGTCTTTCTCCAGAAGCTATAGGAATTGAAGTGCTTCTAGCTATTTTTCCCATTTCCTTATAATTTTCTGGCGGACAGGGCTCTTCAAGCCAAAGGGGATCGTATTGTTCAACTCTAGCCGCTAATCTCCTGGCTGCAGATGGAGTTATTTGACCATGGGTACCTATTAGGATGTCTGCTCTTGTGCCAACAGCTTCTCGGATAGCTTTAACTGATTGCTCAGCGTGATCGTATTCTTTTTGAGAAATTTCCCAAGGGGGAAAGGGCGTTTTTCTCCATACCTTTTGTGGAAGAGGATCAAATTTAAGACCTGTAAAGCCTTCATCAGCCAAATCAGACGCAAGCTCTCCAAGTCGTTGAGGATCTGTTGTCCATGCACCTATCGCTTCATGAATAGTGGTTTTAACGTCTCTTTCATAAATATAGGTATAAGTCCTAATCCTATCTCTATATTTACCTCCTAATAAGTTGTAAACAGGGGTGTTGTAGTATTTGCCTGTAATATCCCAAAGTGCTATATCTATGGCGCTAATTAATCCTACGGTTATGTAATCAGGATGTTGATCCGTTAATCCGGCATAAAGAGTGTGATAAAGAGTTTCTCTATTCAGAGGATCTTGATCTTTAAGATAATGTTCAAATATATCTTTTAAGTTTTGTTCAAATCCATCTTCTACTCCAAGTAGGGTATAGAGGACCGCCGTTTCTCCCCAACCAACAATACCTTCATCTGTTTCAAGCTTTATAAAGAACCAGAAGAGACCGCCTAAGTTAGGTTCACCAGTTTTAATAACATAAGTTTCAATATTTGTTAGTTTCATTTTTTTATCCTGTTCAATTAAAAATTAAGACTTTGGAAGAATCTTAGAGCTATGTTCGGGAATAATATATACGTCAGAAGCATTTCTTCATTTTCTGAAAGGTCAGGTAAAGAGTTTTCTAGACACAGGTCCTTTAATTCTTTCTTCATATTTTCTAACTCTTCCGGATCCAAAGGTTCTCCAACTTCGTCTAAAGAATCTACTCGTTTCTTAAGATCTTCTTTTATTTTTCCTGGCAATTTGCCGTAATTGCCTTTAATGAGATTTATTGACTCGTTGGATAGATTTTTATATCTATGACCATCTATTACGTTAAGCAGTGCCTGAGCTCCTACAATTTGAGAAGCTGGGGTAACCAGAGGAGGGTAGCCAAAATCTTTTCTTACTTCAGGTATTTCGTTTTTTACAAGATCTATCTTGTCCTCTTGTTTGTTTGATTTAAGTTGAGTTTCAAGACTAGATATCATTCCTCCTGGAACTTGTTTAACCAACATAGTCGTATCGACGCCTTTCATATCACCTTCAAACTCAGAGTACTTTTCTCTTATATTTTTAAAATAGTCTGAAGATTCTTCTAAAGCAGCCATGTCTAGATCAATTTGTCTTTCATGACCTTCAAAAATTGCGTTCATGGTTTCCGTTGCAGAATGTCCATAAGTCATACTCAAAGAAGAGATTGAAGTATCAATGTTGTCTATTCCAGCTTCAATGGCTTTCATATTGGTGGCAGCCGACATACCTGTAGTTGCGTGAGTTTGCATATGAATAGGTATCGATAAGCTCTGTTTCAAATTAGAGACCAAATCAAAAGCATCAAACGGTCTTAATAATCCAGCCATATCCTTTATGGCCAGAGAATCAGCTCCGCTATCCTCAATCTTCTTTCCAAGGTCTAGCCACGTAGACATGTTATGCACCGGACTTGTCGTGTAAGCTATTGTTCCTTGGGCATGTTTTCCAATCCTTTTTACTTCTTTGATAGTAAATTCAATGTTTTCAAAATCATTTAAGGCATCAAAAGTTCTAAAGATTTCAATTCCGTTCTCAGAAGATTTTTCCAAAAAACTAGAAATAACATTTTTTGAATAATGTTTATAACCAACTAGGTTTTGGCCTCTTATAAGCATTTGTTGTGGGGTATTTGGCATCAAAGCTTCAAACGTTCTTAGTCTTTCCCAAGGGTCTTCATTGAGATATCTTATGCATGCGTCATAAGTGGCACCTCCCCAGGTTTCCATTGACCAATAACCTATCTTATCCAATACAGGAATAATCGGCACAAGGTCCCTTAAAGGGACTCTAGTTGCTAATAGAGATTGAATGCCGTCTCTTAAGACAACTTCTGTAATTCCAACTTTATTAGAAGATGACATATGTCATGAGTCTCCCCACTCATTTCAATTATTATTGATCCAATCACTGTAACCACCACTCATAGAATAAACATTTTTATAACCCATTTTTTGAATGCTTTCTCCTGCAAGCGCAGACCTAAATCCTCCTTGGCAGTATAAAACTATCTCAGCATCTTTATTAGGAATGAGTGTAGCAATGTCTCTTTCGATGACCCCCTTGCCAATATGAATAGAATTAGGGATATTGCCTTCATTCCACTCATTATCTTCCCTGACATCTACCAAGTAAAATTCTTCTGAATTATCTAGTTTATTTTTTACTTGATGAACGTCGTATTCGGGTACGCTTTTTAGTGATTTCTGAACCAGCTCTAAGAAGCCAATATCATGATCTTTCATATCAATCACTATAGAACTAAAGTAAAAAAAAAGAAATATTAAATAGAGTTAGATAAGTATTCTCTAATTTTCCCAGGGCAGTTAGTCGTTACGGAGTCAAGCCCAAGTTCATAATATCTCTTAGCTTCTTCTTTGGAGTTTACGGTCCAAACATGGACTTTTTTATTTTCTCTATTTATTTTGTTAAAGAAATGAATGTCTAGGGATTTATGGTTTTGTGCTCCTATGCCATCCGCATTTATTTCTTTCATCATTCTTACAATATCATTCTCTTCTATTAGCTTAGGGCCTTCAAAGTTTACTAATAAATTGGCGGTTAATTCAGGTGCTATAGATTTAATTTCTTTAATAACTTCGGGGTAAAAAGAAATAATACTTATCTCTTTTATTTTCTCTTTATGTTGATAAATGTCTTTAATAAGTTGATCAGTTATTTCTGTTCCAGTTTTTACTTCTATATAAATCTCTTTTCTTTTGGGAATCAAATCCAGCACTTCGCTTAACAAAGGTATGGTTTCTTCTTTCCATTCTTCTCCGAACCAAGACCCAATATCCAGTTTGCTTAATTCTTCATACTCACTATCTTTTATGGTTATAGGATTTCCGGAAGTTCTCAAACAGCTTTTATCATGATGACAAACGATCTGATTATCTTTAGTTAGTCGAACATCAACTTCAACGCCATCAGCATTCTGATCAAATGCAGATATAACAGATGCAAGGGTGTTTTCTGGAGCGTCTTCAGAAGCTCCTCGATGAGCAATTATCTTTGTATTTAATCCCAGCTTAAAGCGCCGCCAGTTTGGTATTCGATAACTCTAGTTTCAAAGAAGTTTTTCTCTTTTCTTAAGTCCATGATTTCTGACATCCAAGGGAAGGGGTTAGTCGCTCCTTCGAATTCTTCTTCTAAACCTATTTGGACCAGTCTTCTGTTGGCTATAAATTGAAGGTATTCTTCCATCATGTTGGCGTTCATTCCCAATATACCTCTTGGCATTGTGTCTTTCGCGTATTGAACTTCCAGCTCAGTCCCTTCAAGAATCATTTGCGCTGCTTCTTGGCGCATTTGTTCATCCCACAGATGAGGATTCTCTATTTTAATTTGGTTGATCATATCGATACCAAAATTTAGATGCATAGACTCATCTCTTAATATGTATTGGAATTGTTCTGCAGTTCCTGTCATCTTATTCCTTCTTCCCATAGAGAGAATTTGAGTGAAGCCACAGTAGAAGAAGATACCTTCAAGAACGCAATAGAAAGCAATCAAGTTTTTTAATAGCATTTTGTCAGTTTCGTCTGTACCGGTTACAAAGCCAGGATCAGATATTTCTTTTGTGTATTTCAGTCCCCACGAAGCTTTTTTTGCAACACTGGGGATTTCTCTATACATATTGAATATCTCTCCCTCATCCATACCCAAAGACTCAATGCAGTATTGGTAGGCGTGCGTGTGGATAGCTTCTTCAAAACTTTGCCTTAATATGTATTGCCTGCACTCAGGATTTGTTATCAATCTATATATAGCAAGTACCAAGTTATTAGCAACAAGAGAGTCTGCTGTTGAAAAGAACCCAAGGTTTCTCATCACAATCATTCTTTCATCTTCTGTTAAGCCATCTTCAGACTTCCAGAGAGCAATGTCTGTTGTCATATTGACTTCTTGCGGCATCCAGTGGTTAGCACTTCCATCTAGGTATTTTTGCCAGGCCCAGTCGTATTTAAATGGCACTAACTGATTTAAATCAGCTCGACAATTTATCATGGCCTTATCGTCTACTTGTACTCTTCCAGACATTATTTCTAGTTCCTCTTCTCCTTCTTTGGTATCTAGATCTTGTATGGCTTCTTTCGCTTGTTTTGCTCTATCACCAGATTCGACTGGCATAAAATTTTCTTCAAGCGGTTCTTGTGCATCTTCACTAACAGGTTCTGGGATCTGTTGTTGTACCTCTTGTTGTGCTTGCTGAGGTTTTGGTGATGTTTTAGATTCGTCGTATTCGTCCCAATTTAACATTTTTTCTCCTTTTTCTTACTGACAAGCATCGCAGTCTGGATCTAACACAGAGCATGCAGAAGGTGCTGTTGTCGCTGGTTGAGGTGTTTCAGCTTGCGCTGATGCTGATACCGCATTTAGTTCACCTGTATCTATCGTTGATTTTTCTGTTGTTGTAGCAGATCTAGATCTTAAGTAATAGGTTGTTTTTAAACCTCTAAGCCACGCCATGCGATACATAATATCTAATTTTTTTCCATTTGGTTCGTCTATATACAGGTTTAATGATTGGCTTTGATCTATCCATTTCTGTCTTCTACTAGCAGCGTCTATCAACCACCTTGGTTCTATATCAAATGAAGTCGCGTATAGTTTTTTTGTCTCATCTGGAATTCTTGAAATATCTTTTACACTTCCATCGTAATACTTAAGATCGTTTATCATCACAGAGTCCCATAAGCCTAGTTTTTTTAGGTTTTGTACCATAGGAATATTGGTTACAGTGAATTC
>MDTE01112515.1_pt1 | contig 11721 bp, 6 predicted proteins | sample 811231 | NCBI WGS metagenome assembly MDTE01 (sample SAMN05326651, study PRJNA326480) | marine metagenome | isolation source: seawater | place: Indian Ocean: Red Sea | collected 2010
GAGTGGCCTGGGATGAAGCGGGAGAAGAACGCGGCGGACAGGGGCAGGGAAGCCGCGGAACTCAAGACGCGCAGTAGAAGCGGCGGACGGAGCGTGCGAAGAGGCCGAGGGGGCGGACGGGGCGGTCGAGGGGGCGGTCGAGGGGGCGGTCGAGGGGGCGGTCGGGGCGGCCGCTCCAGTGTTCAATCGCCACCGCCGACAAAGAAGGAACTCACCGCCGACGGCTCCACCGCCTGGCGACTGTTCGACGTCAAGCTCCCGCTGACCCTCGACCCGGGAAAGGACAGCTTCGAGGTCACCGACGCCCTCAGAGACGAGGCCTGCAAGCTGCTCGGCCTCCCAATCGGACGCACCAGGGAGGACGGCACGCACCTGTTGAAAGACGGCGAAGGCTACGGCGTTCGCGTGGTTCGAAAGTCGTGCGACGCGCGCAAGATCAACGACGTGGGCTTCTCGTACGTCCTGGACGTGGACGACGTCTGCGTCGACAGCGCGACGGTCGCGGGCGGGTCCATGAAGAAACTGGACATACGGCCCAGGCCGAAGAAGCTGGAGCGCGTGAGGCGCGACTGGGACGACGAGCCGACGCTCGACTTTGACTCTGAGTCTCCCTCGCTCGCGCTCCGAGCGGAGTGCGCCGCCGCCGACGACGACAGGGTGGTGATCGTGGGTCTCGGACCCGCGGGGCTCTTCGCGGCGCTCGCACTCGCGGAGGCCGGCGTGCCGGTGACGGTGCTGGAGCGCGGGCAGCCGGTGGAGGGACGCGGCCGCGACATCGGCGCTCTCTTTGCCAGGCGCGTTTTAAACTCGGACAGTAACCTGTGTTACGGCGAGGGCGGCGCGGGGACGTGGTCGGACGGCAAGCTCACGACGCGCATCGGGAGGAACAGCGACGACGTGCGCACGGTGTTGAGATCGCTCGTGGCGTTCGGGGCGCCGCCGGAGATTTTGGTGACGGGGAAGCCCCACCTGGGCACGGACAGGCTGGTTCGAATACTCAGAAACGCGAGGGAGTACCTCGTCGGCAGGGGCGCGGATATACGCTTCGGATGCACCGTGGACAGGGTGCTGTTCGAGAATACCGACGATACCGGAGACGGGAGGAGCGTGAGGGCGTGCGGGGTCGTGATGCGGAAGAACAGCCGCGGCGACACGGGCTCCGAGCGGCCCGGCGCGCCCGAGACTCTCAAGGCGAAAGCCGTGATACTCGCGGCGGGTCACTCCGCGAGGAACCTGATGGAGAACCTCCTGACGGACGGCATCGAACTCAAGTATCAGCCCTTCGCGGCGGGGTTCAGGATCGAACACCCGCAGGCGCTGCTCAACGAGCTTCAGTACGGCGAGGATCTCGCGTCGCTCGCCGCGAAGGGCAAGGGGCCGCTCCCCGTCGCCGATTACCGGCTCGCGCACCAGTGCCGATCCGACGTCGAGGTCTCCGCATCAACCGGCGCGGAGTACGTCCAGCGGGCGTGCTACTCGTTCTGCATGTGTCCCGGCGGTCAGATCGTGCCCACCAGCACCGTCCCCGAGGAACTTTGCGTGAACGGGATGTCCTTCTCGAAGCGGGGGAGCGAGTGGGCCAACAGCGGTTTGGTGTCGACGATTACCGAGGCTGACGCGATGCCCTTCTGTGCCGCGCCCGGGCGCGAGGCGTTGGCGGGGCTCGACTTTCAGCGGCACATCGAGCGCGAGGCGTCGCGCATGGGCGGCGGCGACTTGACCGTGCCGGTGCAGACCGCGCCCGACTTCATCGAGGGGAGAGAGAGCGACCCCGCCGCGTTGCCGACGTCTTCGTACCGGCTCGGCGTCGTCCCCGCCAGGCTCGACTTGCTGTACCCGCCCGCGGTCACCGAGGCGGTGCGCGAATCCCTCATCGCGTTCGACGGGAAGATGCCCGGTTTCGCCGGCCCCGACGCGCTTCTACACGCCCCCGAGGCGAGGACGTCCAGCCCCGTTCGCGTCGTCCGCGACTCGAAGGATTACCAGAGCGCCACGGCGGCGGGTTTCTTCCCGGTTGGCGAGGGCGCGGGGTACGCGGGCGGGATCGTGAGCGCCGCGGTGGACGGGTTGTGCGCGGCTGGAAGGGTCGGGGCGTTCGTGGAGGGGAGCTGATTGGTGAGACTTTCGTGCTCGTAGTTTGTGCGAATCGCATCGCGTCGCGCGCGCGTGACGGTTTGGCGAGTTCACCTCTTGTGAAACGCTTTCGGGTGCTCGACACGATTTGTGTGCTCACGTGTTTTTCGCCTCAGCATTCCGGATAATGCTGTAGTTATGACTGCGCGGATGTTGGCGCTCGCGCTCGGGGTGCCCGGCGCCGCGCTGGGGCGGCGGGTGGGGCGCGGGGGAAGGAAGGTGCGCGAGACTCCGCGGGTCGCGCGGTCGCGCCTCGTCGCCGCGGTGGTTCCGTGCTCTGCGAGAGGCCAGGGTTTTTCCGGGCGCCGACTTTCCACCGCGAGTTGTCTCGCGCACCATCTCGGACGGGGACGCGCCGCGCGGTGCTTCGCCGCCGCGACCGCGACCGCGGATGGCGACGGCGACGGCGACGCGCCGTCCAACGCGATCGCCTCGAGCTCGTGCCCCGGAGCTAAGCCCCCCGTGGAGGAGACCGTGGACGTGGGTGCTCGGGGCGACGTCGGCGGAATCGAGTGGGCGTCCCGGCGCATCTTGGCGCTCGACGCCGCCTCGCCCGGCTGGTGGAACCCGCCGGCGCCCTACGGCGTCGCCCCGACCCCGGCGCTCTCGTCAACGCGCGATATCGGTCCGCCGGGAAGGTACGCGGACGGCGCGTGGTGGCGCGGGAACGTACCCGGCGACCTCCATCCGCCCCCGCCCCCGCCCCAGCTCCTCTCCGTCGCGCCCATGATGGACTACACCACCGCGCACTTCAGGCACCTCTGCCGCCTGCTGTCGCGGCACACGTGGCTGTACACGGAGATGGAGGTGGACCAGACCCTGGTGCACACGGACCATCCCAGGCTGGACCGTTACCTCGACTTTCCCACCGCCACGCACCCCAGCGTCTTGCAGCTGGGCGGCTCCGATCCGGAGACGATGGCGCGCGCGACCGCGGTGGCGGCGCCGTACGGCTACGACGAGATCAACCTCAACTGCGGGTGCCCCTCGCCGAAGGTGGCGGGCAAGGGCGCGTTCGGTGCCGCGCTCATGCTGGAGCCCGAGCTTGTGAGGGACGTCGTCGCGGCGATGAGGGAAAACAGCGGCGGCGCCCCGGTGACGGTGAAGTGCCGCATCGGCGTGGACGACCACGACTCGTACGACGATCTCTGCAGGTTCGTGGAGACGGTGGCGTCCGCGATGGTCCCGACGCGGACGGACGGCAGGCCGTTGTTCGCCATACACGCGAGGAAGGCGCTGCTCGCGGGTCTATCCCCGGCGGAGAACCGGACGGTGCCGCCGCTTCGGTACGAGTGGGCGTACGCCCTCGCGAGGGACTTTCCCGAGGTGGCCTTCGTCGTCAACGGCGGCATCGACACGCTCGAGGAGGCGGCGGAGATCGCGCGCGGGGTCGGGGTGCCACGCGGCGGGGGTCGGCTGGCGGGGACGATGATCGGGAGGGCGGCACACGCGGATCCGTGGGGCGTCCTGAGCGACGCGGACGTGAGGGTGTTCGGGGCCGATGCCAACCCGCGGACGTCCAGGCGCGACCTGCTGAACGAGTACGTCAAGTACTGCGACGCGACGCGCGGGCGTTTCGGGACGACGAAGGACGGGTACTCGGTGCCGAGCACGCGGCACCTGATGCACCCGCTGCAGAATTTGTTTTTGGGCGAGCCCAACGCGAAGGTTTGGCGTCGCGCCGTCGACGAGGCGCTCAAGGAGGACGCCAGGAACCCGGACGTGACGGTGGGGGATATCCTGGAGCGGACCCTCGGGGTGCTGTCGGACGAGACGCTGGACGCGCCGCCGGGAGATGGAAGCACGAACGCGAGGCACGGGGTTAAGAGGAGCGGGGTGACGCTCGGGAATCTGCCGCCGGTGCCGACGCGAAGCGTGCCTGTTCCCGCGAGCCGATAGCCGTTTTGCGTGATGAAATTTCGTAACGTGGTAGGTATTATTAATACAACGTTATAAGCTGCTGCGCGCGCATGCCCGGCTCCGAGCTGCGGATGAATGATCTAGTAAAAGGCACTAATACATGCCCCCCGGCTGACTTTTTTGCACTTGGGGGAAAATTGGAAGGTCACGAGCTCCTCACCCTCTTGGCCTGAAGCACCGGCACGTCCCCCAGCGGTCGCTTGATCGAGTCCGAATCCTTCAGACCGTTCCAGCACTCCATTGCGGCTTTGGTCCTGGACAGAGATAGAGACACCTCTGCGGTGCTGACCGTCGCCACCACATCCTCGTTGTCCTCGGCATCCGCGCCGTTTGCAACGTGCCCGTTCGTCTCCCCATTCGCCTCAGCCTCGTCCCCTCTGGATGCGATGAGCGCGTTGAGCTTACGAAACCTGGATTCTGTTTTAGTGATGAGCTGCGTGAGTACTTCGGTGCTGTAGAACGGTTGCTGCAGGACGCTGACGAGGAAAGGCGAGCGAAGCGACAGGTTTGAGCGCTTGTCGTGCTTCTTCAGGATTTTCACCAGCGCAGTGTAGTTGAGGCTGACCCAGTGCTCCATCAGGACGAGCTCGCCGTGGAAGTCCGCGAGCGCCCGGCACGTGGCGCGGCACCTTTGCATCGTGAAACTCGGCGCCCTGCTGCCGTCTGTGTTCACCACCTGTCTGTACGCCGCCTCCAGTTTCGTCTCCTTCATCACGAAGTCCTCCTCAGCCGAGATAAAGAATCTGTTAAACTTTTGCAGCTCAGCGTTGAGCGTCTTGAGGAACAGCCTCTGCTCATCGGTCAGCTTGCGCTTTTCACCGGGCTTGACCGTGGTATCACCATTTGCGGTGGTCGCCTTGTACTCCGGGATGGCCTTGAGGCACTTCTTCAGTGTCTTGTAGCACAGGAACTGCGGAGAGGTGGCGCGCGTCAGGAAAGGAATATTTGTACATTTCTAGGCATGCGGGCCGCACCTGGTCGCTCACTGACGGGTGAGTCGCGGCGATCATCTCGGTGAATTTTTGGCCGAACTTCATGGCACCGGCGCTCACGCGCTCGCTGGGCTATGCCAGGGCGCGGTGAGCAGCGGTGAGCAGCGGGTTGCGGGGACGGCGCGGCTCTATTTGACTTATGACTCATGGTTGCGACCGTCCCTTGCCGCAAAAAAAGGAATAAATAAATACCTTCGCAAAACTGATGAAGCGGTTTATTTTGCACAATTTGAATACTGTTTGCATGTGGCCTGATGATCTCCTGGGAGATTCGACAAATTTTCGACTCTCATCCGTTTCTGATTACGATCGCAGCGGAACAAGCCGACCTCTTTGAAAATGGCACATACTCCTTCCCACATGTCTTCGCAGCACCATCGGAGTTGAAGTGGTCCGCGCCGGCTTCTGCACAGCCTTATACCGAGAAGGGTAAAGGCGATTACTTTGTCATTTACAAGCAGAAGTGTGTGGGAATCACGCCCTTATATCCGAAGACCACCACGCTCAAGTTGGTCACAGATAAGAGCCGTCCCCGAGGCGACGACGACTTCTTCGGCAAACAACGGTGCAACTTTTACGAGAAACAGATTGGTGTCGAGTCGTTCGAGTACCTGTTCTCTCAGCCCAACTGTCACCCGTGCCAAATCTTCAAGGAGAATGCCCCGTTCTTCTGCAAGCGCGAAGTTAGGAAGACGTGGGTGACCATATTCGCGCTCTCGATATCGAACACACTTTTCTTCATGGGTATTCTGATAACTTGGGCACCGATTGTTCTTCGTGGGTTATTCAGCAAAGAACAACAAACAGAATAGCCATTTGTAATCATCACATGCACTATGTCTATGTTTCTAATAGCCCCTACGCCCCGGTCAGCATCGGCGCCCTGTCGTCCGGTCCCAGCGTTAACGCCGTTTCCAGGTCCACCACGCCAGTGGTCCCCACTCCACTCCCGCGGTGATGGGCGGCGACTGCGTCCTCTGCCTGTTCGATGCTGGCTGGCGCCACTTCCAGCCCCATGCCCTCCAATGCAGCCTCTATTCTCGTCGCAAGGGCGTTCCTGTCTGGCATGTACGTCTTCAGCGGCGCGAGGAAATCGGAGTGCGACCTGTTCGCCCTGTACCTGGGCTGTTTCGCCGGGTTGGTCAGGTATTTCATCGTCTCCTCCCTGAAGTCCCACAGGAAGCTGGTGTGGTGCAGCCACCTGTCCTTCGATATGCTCTGCGCGTTCCCTCCCACCTTGCGCTCGCCAATGACGTAATCGTTCTCGCGGAGTTGCCACCCGGGCATGTCCGCGAACACACCGTGCGGCCGGCCCCCGTACAGCGTTCCCGTCCATTCCATAATCTGCCGCGGGAACAGCGCCAGGTCGGGCACCGCCGCGGCGTTCATCACCAGCGTGACGAACTGGGTGTCCCGGTCGACGATCACGGTTCCACCACCGGAAAAGCGCTTGATGACCCGCACACCGTCGTCTAGGGCCCGTCGCACGTCCACGAGCTGGTGCGGCTTGCCCGAGATGCCGAGCACCACCGAGCGCTCGGGGGTGCCGTCGTTGAGGAGGCACCAGTTGCCCGCGCCGGGTGAACGCAGGAGCTTCTCTTCGAGCCTGAGCTGTCGCAGGATGCACAGGCCGGACGTTCGCACCAGTCGCACCAGGTTCGCGGGCTGAGACAAGGACATCTCACGGTCCAAAAGAGAGTGCCCTCCGCTCTGAGCTAGGCGAGGTGATTTCGTTAAAAGTTACAACAATCCGTAATAAGAGCTAAGTGACACAAGGTAAGTAATACGAAGGTAAGTGTGAGAGTATTATGCGATGACCGGCGCCCGCTTCTTGGTCCGGTCCGAGTACGGCACCAGCGTGATGTCCCTCTGGTTCTTGTATCCCTCGATTTTTGGCCTCGGGTTCGCCTCGATCCCGTTCGCGGCGGCGATGTTCTCGAGGTACTCCTCGTACTCGCCCTCCTTCCGAAGAAAATGCGGCGTCACCAGGCTCACGTTCTGCATGGCCCTGCTGTTCACGAGCCTGAGCCACGCGGCCCTCGCGTCCGCGTATTCCTCCAGAGCGATCTTCCCGCTGTGCAACAGGCGGAAGTCTATGTGTCGCCGCCCCTCCAGCAGCTTGTAGGCACCCTCGAAATAGCACTGATCCTTCGCGTACGACTTGTGCTCGGACGTGTCCGTCAACCCGCGCTTGCACCGGTAGCACTGCTGCCATCGCTTCTGCAGGTCGGAGACGTACGGCTCGAGCGCCTCGAAGAGCTCGGTGAACCCCATCTGGCTGCCCTGCCACCTGGTCCAGTAGCTCAGCGCGGGTCCGACGAGCAGCTTCACCTTGGCGCTCATGTGCGTGTTGAGCGTGGCGAGTCCCTCCTCGGTGACGAGGTGCTCCCTCGGGGTGACCTTTCGCGAGCGAGGAAAGTTGTTGAAGGACCGGCTGCCCCCCGCCGCGCCCGCGGCGAAAGACCCGCGAAGGTACGGCGCGGTGGCTAGGTCGTTGATCGAACACGTGAGGTGCGTGCCGATCTCGTGGTCCAGCAGGCCCTGCACCCACAGCCGCCGCGAGTACTTTTTCCCCGGTTGCTTCGGCAGGTTGAGCGTCCCCTCGCAGCTCTTCCGCCCGCGCGACATGGTCATCGACGCCACCGCAAGGTTCTCGTGCCACCGGATCTGCACCTTATCTCCGATCCCGTGCGAGTCCAGGTACTCGTTGACGCACTCGCCCATGTCCCGCGCGCCGCCCGCCATCGGCGCCCCCCACACCGCCTGCTCGAACTTCTCGTCGTGTTTTCCCCCGTCTCCGTACCGAGCCCGCTTATGCTCCATGATCCTCTGCGCGTGCCCTATGAGGTCGTCCCTAGGTGAGCCGTAGTCCGCCATGGACTTGAGAGCCGCCTCGGGATCCGCGTATTGAAACTGGGGGTCTTTGGGCGGAGGGTTGTTCTTGGCGCGTTTTCTTCGACCCTTGTCGTACGTGGTCCACGCCGCCAAAAACTTTTCCTTCTCCTCTTGTGCGTTGATCGGGGTGATGTCGCCGTAAGCAACCTTGGGCCGGAGCCGCGTCGCGGTCTCCCGTTTCTTGTCCAGCGCGGCGCTAAACTTGGACGCGTTCTCCCGGTGCTTCTTGTGGTCCCTGTGCGCGAATTCCTCACGGAGCTGCGCCACGCCCATCGTCGCCCACTTGACTCCCTCCACCGCGTTCCACTCCGGGAAATCTTTCTCCTCCTCGAAGAGCTTCTTGAGGCTCGGCGGGGGTTTCTCCGCGGACTTCTTCGACGCCGGCGTCGTCGTCGACGACGTCGTTTTCGTCGTCGCCGTCGTCGCGCCCGGGCCGGGAACCGGTCGGCGCTTCTTCGCCTTCTCGGCTTCCTCCTTCTCCTTCTTCTCCTTCTCTGCGGCTCGTCTCGCGGCGACTCGTCTGGCGGCGAGCTCGTGCGGCTTGAGAGTCTCCAGCTTTGGCTTTGGCGTCGCCGCCTCTTCGGATTCATCCTCGGAGATGACCTCCGCGACGATGCGACCGTCGTCGTCGCTGTCGGTGGCGGCCTCGGCGGCGGAGATGTCCGTCCCCCGCGCCGACGACGACGCCTCAGACGGCGAGTTGGAGCACAAGAAATCGGTGTCCTGCGAGGAGGAACCGTCGCTGGTGGACACGGCGCTGCCGCTGGACTTGGCGGACGCGGGCGTCGTGGCTCGCGACAACGCGGGCTTTCTCGCGGAGCCCGCGGGTCCCCGCATCCCGGGCGCGCCCCGGGCGCTGCCCGTCGGCCTCGCCAGCCTGTCCCAACAGGTATCGCCCGGTCGACTCGAGTCGAGCCGCGTCGGTCTCGCGTTTCCCACCGCGCGTCGCCGCGGCGCGGGAGGCTTCGACGCAGGGCTCAGCGGGGTGTTCGAGCGAGCGTGTTTGGTACGTCGCGCCTCATCCGTCGCGTCGTCTGGGGTAAAGGGGGGGGACGGTCAGGGGGGGAGACGGGGAGATCGGCTGGATCCAATCCAATTGGGCACAATTATTTGGTCGGAGCGGGTGTTGACGACCGGGTGTCCGCCGATGGGTGTGGACGAGAGACGGACCTATCGGAGACGTGTCGGGCGATACTTTACCGATCGCCCCGGGCCGCGGCCGGCCAGGAGACGACGAACCCTTCCTCGTCACCATTCCCTCGACCCCTGCTCCTCTACGGAATGGGAAGGATTCGGATTCCCACGCGGACTCGCTTTCACCTGGCAGGCAACAAACCGCTCGATTCGGACACTGCAGCGCACTCATCACAGAGGGCGCTTCGGGAGGAAAATTCGCGCCAAACCCAGAAGGGCCATCTATTTTTGACGGGGAAAATTGCAGCGTCTCCACTGCCACTTGTGGAGGAATGCCGCGTTCTGATTGGTCCATTGACTCAGGATAGATGGATAACTGAGGAGGGCGATTACCACGACACGGGGGATCGGGCGCGGCTGGCGCGCCATCTAAACCGCACACGTCGCACGCCGACAACCAAAGACCAAAAAAGAGAAAGATGATGTCCCTCGTCTCCACTCCCGTCGTCGTGGCCCGCGCCGCCGCCCCCAAGAAGGTGGCGCGCAAGATCCAGGCCAAGGCCTCCGCCGAGGGCGCCTCCAAGTCCGCGGTTGCCGGCGCGCTCGCGCTGACCCTCCTCGCGGAGCCCGCGCTCGCGCAGGTCCAGGAGATCTCTGTCATCGCCGATGCCGACAAGAAGGCCGCCGCCGCCGCGCTCGCCGCCTCCCTCGGCGCCGACCTCGAGGCCAAGAAGAACGTGTCCATGGCCAAGAACCCTGCCAAGACCAAGAACCTCGCCATCGGCCTCCCGTCCATCTCCGCGCCCAAGCTTTCCCTCCCCTCTGGTGGCGGTGCTCCCGCCGCCAAGAAGGCCCCCAAGGAGAAGGCTTCTCCGTCCGAGGCGACCTCCCCCGCCCTCGGCGCCGCGATGCTCCTCCTCTTCTCCCCCCTCGCCGTCGTCGCGGCCATCTCCCTGCAGACCCTCGGCCGCGTCATTCCCCAGGCGGCCGAGGGCAAGGATTTCTTCCCCAAGGACACCATGCCCTTCTAAGCGTCTTGAGTGTGCTGGCGGGTGAGAGCGGAGGAGGCCGGCGAAACGGGGCCGGACCTTCGCGGATGTGTTTTCGTAGCGAGTGACCGTCGACGGGCTCGGCGCGGCTCCGGCGTGGGCGCGCGTCGAAGAGCTTCGTCGACAATAGCGAGCAGTCTTGTGAAGCAGGCAGCAAGTATTTTTAACCGTCGCGCTGCTAATTTTTCCCCTTGTCAACGTCCCGGTCCCCCGTTCCCGGTCCTTCATCCGTCCCGATCATCGCAACCTCCAGCTGTTTCTGCGTCGATGCCAGCTGCGTCCTCGCCTCCCTCACCATCGCGCGGAGCGCCTGGATCGTGGTCTTGCCCCCGCCCCCGACGTCCTCCTCCTCGAGGTCGCCTTCGTCGTCCAGAAGAGTTCCCTTGTCGTTCATGGGAGCCCACGTCGTCCTCGCGTTCCTCTCCCGCGCCGCCGCGACCGCCGCCGCCGCGTTCCCGGCGTTCGTCGCCATCTCCCTGACGGGATCCATCGGCGTGAGCGCCTTCTCGACGCCCGCGTCCCTGAAGAACGCGCGAACCGCGTCGATGGCCTCCCCCCGCGGCTCCCTCTCCGCGGCGGGACCCTCGCGCATGCCCCCGAAACTCGACTCGCTCGCAGCCTTGAGCCGCTGCTTGATGGACGCCGCGGGCAAGCTGGCCGGTGCGTTGGGATCCTCGGGTTCGGGAATCGGGTGGGAGAGCGTGCGTCGCGCGCGTCTCGACGCGTGGTGCTCCGCGAGGACGTCGGCGTACTCGGAGAGGTCAAAGTTGGTCACCGCGTCGAAACCCTTCTGTCGGACAGCCTCCGTGTCGTACGCCACCGCGGCCTCCTCCTCTTGGTCGTACAGCCCGAGGTACCGGTACTTACGTCCCACGAGCTGCCCGATCCGCGCCTCCCACCGACCTTTTTGGTGCCTGGTCACCCCCCGGAACTTCGAGCTGCCCTTCACGAACCCTTTGCTCTGCCGCCGGAGCGACAGCACGAGCTCCTCCTTTCCCACGGAGTTCAGCGCGGCGAGCTCCTGGGCGTAGTCGTTCATGTCGAAGTTCGTGCTCGCCTCCTCGCCGCGGCACTTGATCGCGGCGACGTCGTACGCGAGCGCCGCCTGCTGCTCGGAGTCGAAGCCGCCCAGGTACACCTGCTTGCCGTCCTCCCAGATGTGCGCCTCCCACCGGCCCGTCCTGCAGTGATGCGTCACGCCGCGGTACTTGCTCGTGGTTCGAGTTCCGCGCTTCGGGGTGTCGCCGATCCCCGGTCGGGAAGTCCCATCGCGCTTGCGCTTCGCGTTATCCCTGGGCGCCGCGCGCTTCCGTTGCGGCGCCGGCGCGGGGGGATCGAACGCGTCGTCGTCGTCGCGCGACAGTTCCCGAAGCGCGTGTCTCTGCGCTGGGGTGCGAGCGAAGAGCCCGGGATGTATCGGACCCGCGTTCGGGTCGTCGACGTTCCTCTCCAGCGGGTCGCTCCACCACAGGTTTCCGTCGGGGACGAGGACGTTCGCGTGGCCGTACCGATGACGGGACGCGAGCGCGACGAGCGGGTCGTCGCCAGCCCCAACCCTGGCCCCGGCCCCGCCGCCTCCTCCTCCTCCTCCTCCTCCA
>MDTE01138756.1_pt1 | contig 11721 bp, 12 predicted proteins | sample 811231 | NCBI WGS metagenome assembly MDTE01 (sample SAMN05326651, study PRJNA326480) | marine metagenome | isolation source: seawater | place: Indian Ocean: Red Sea | collected 2010
AATTTATTACTACATTTTAGTATTTTGAGATTTTGGAAAGTTTATAGAGTCTTGAGCAAATTAATGGTGCAAGAAGTCCTGTCAAAAATAACTGAGCTAGTATATTTTGAATACTTGGGAAAAATAATGTGAAATTATTTTCAATAAAATTTTTAAATAATATCTGAGAAAAATATATTATTCCACATAAAAAAGTTCCAATAGAGCAAATTAAACCAAATCTAAGATGGTCGACCCAAAAATTATTTGACTTTCTAAATCTTCCAAACCAAATGCCACATAAACTTAAACCTGGAATTTGAGTCAAACTTCCATTAGTTGTTAATGAATCTAATAGAAGACCTAAAAAAATTGCTGCTACCAAACCGTTCATTGATCCATTAATCATGGAGTAAGGTAAAAGCCAAAATAAAGGCCAATAAGGTTGATTCCCCAAAAATCCAATCCAGTTAGGATGCCATAAAAAAAATATCGGGATAAATATAAATGAGACTAAAAATAGATTTTTCCTTAAAAATTTATTCACTTATTTTTTTATTTTTAAGATCTGTACCCAGTCTATTGCTTGTGGCTTGCCTAAAAGAAGAACATTAGCAATTATTCTTGATTTAATTGTATTATCTACCGATTGAATAATGCCAACAGGAATATTGGGTGGCAATAAAGTACTTGCAGGAGATGTTGATACAAAATCTCCAACTTTTATATCAACATCATTTGAATAAAAAATTAATTTTGGATAATTTACTCCTGAACCAACAAGAAGTCCATTTCCTTGAATCCTGTCAACCCAAACACCCAATTTACTTTCAGGGGAAGTTAACAAAATTACTGAGGAAGTAAAGTTTGAAGTATCACTGATTAGTCCTAATAATCCTCCTGGACCAATAACAGGACTTCCTGTTTCCACCCCATCTTTTGAACCTTTATTTAAGATAATTTGCCTCCACCAACCACCAGTTTTTCTAGAAATCACTGCTGCTTCAATTGTCTCTGAGTGAGATAATCTTTGCAGTGATAAATTTTTACGTAATCTTTTATTATCGTTTTCAATAAGTTTTAACTTTATTAATATTTCTTGATTTAAGCTATCTGTAAGAATTTCTTTTTGATATTGGCCAGGCCAAAAAGGTCTTGAAATAAAGTAATAAAAATCTTTATATAATGCACCTTTTGAGAATCTTACAAAAGCAAAAAATAAAAAGAGAATGATTATTATCCAATTTTTCTTTTTATGCCACCAACGACTTATAGACATTCGCCGCATGTCTAACATAATTTAATCTCTAATCGCATTCCTTATAAAATCAGGAGTATCTACAACTCTTTTAAGTTTTTTAAAATCATCTAATACTTCTCCACAACCATTAACTACACATAGTAGTGGATTCTCTGCTATGTGAGTAAAGATTCCGGTTTCATCACTTAGTAAATCATTAATTCCTCTCACAAGAGCTCCCCCTCCTGCAAGCATAATACCCCTATCTACGATATCTGCAGCCAGCTCAGGAGGTGTACGTTCCAAAGTTCTTTTTACTGCTTCAACTATCTTATTTAGTGGATCAGCCATCGCTTCTCTAATCTCTCCTGAGGTGAGAGTAACTGATCTAGGCAATCCAGATAAAAGGTGCAATCCTCTTACCTCTATAGAAGTTTTATCGAAATCATCATCTGGGAATGCAGATCCAATTTTTATCTTAATATCTTCTGCAGTCCTTTCACCTACCACTAAATTATGAACTTTTTTGAGATAGATAGCTATCGATTCATTGATTTCATCTCCAGCTATTCGAACAGATTCACTCAAAACTGTCCCACCTAGACTTAAAACTGCAACCTCTGTGGTTCCCCCACCTATATCAACAATCATAGTTCCAATCGGTTCAGTAACCGGTAATGAAGCTCCAATAGCGGCAGCCACAGGTTCATCAATCAAATGGACCTCTCTAGCTCCTGCCAATCCGGCTTCTCTGACTGCCCTCCGTTCAACGCTAGTTACTCCGCTTGGAATTCCAATAACTATTCTCGGAGCAAGTATACCTCGACCTTCGTTACACTTCTGAATAAAGGTTTTGATCATCTGTTCTGCTGCATCAAAATCAGCAATGACTCCATCTCGTAATGGCCTTACTGCTCTTATGTTTCCTGGTGTTCTACCAAGCATTAACTTTGCTTCATTACCCACTGCCATAGGAACTCCTTCTTCAAGGTCCATAGCTACTACTGAGGGTTCTTGTAAAACCACACCTTTACCAGAAACATGGATAAGAGTATTAGCAGTTCCTAAATCTATGCCAATATCTCTTGAAAATTTAAATCTGTTAAAAATCACAATGAAAATTCTTTTAAGTAAATGATATATCTATTTTCTTGAGAGCTCCCATATTTATTTAGTTTAGTTATGAATAGCACGCAAAACTTTATGCAAAATAAAAAAAAATGAGTAGTATGAAAAAAAAATTTTATGGAAATTAACACTATTAATCTCGTTGGAAGAGCTGGAAGAGAGCCAGACGTCAGATATTTTGAATCAGGAAGTATAGTCGCAAACTTTACACTAGCTGTAAATAGAAGAAGCAGGGATGAAGAGCCTGATTGGTTTAATCTAGAAATATGGGGAAAGCAAGCTCAAGTTGCAGCAGATTATGTTAAAAAAGGTTCTTTAATTGGTATAACTGGAAGCTTTAAAATAGAAAGTTGGAAAGATAAAACAACTGGTGAAGACAGATTCAAGCCAGTAGTTAGAGTTGATAGACTAAATTTGTTGGGCTCAAGAAAAGAAACTGAAAATAATCAGTATTCAAATAATAATTCGAGCGAAATACCTTTTTAAAGAAAATTTCTTTTAAAAAGTTTTAAAAAAAACTTAAGTACAAAATAGAGAAAAATAATAATCAAAAGAGGTTTAACGAAATATTTAATTTGATCAATGTAAGTCTCAATAATTGAATAGTTTTCACCAAATACAAAACCTGCATATGTCAGAAGTGTAACCCAAATTAAGCTTCCTAAAGTTGTCCAAATTAGGAATTTTCTTAATGGCATCAGCTCTATCCCTGCAGGAACTGATATTAAAGTTCTTATCCCAGGAACTAATCTGCCCCAAAAAACTAAAGAAACTCCATATCTATCAAACCACTGTTTACTTTTAGTAAGGTCACTAGAAGTAATTCCTATATACTTTCCTCTTTGATCAAGGAAATTAGAAATCCTTTTTTCATTTGCTATTCTTCCTAGATAATACCAAGGTAAAGATCCTAATATCGTCCCAAATAAACCCCAAAAAACTAAAACATAGAAATTTAATTTTTGTTGATATACGAAAAAACCTCCCAATGGCATAATGATTTCTGATGGAATTGGAGGAATAATATTTTCTAAAAACATTGCGAAACAAATAGTCAAATATGCCATTGTAGAATTTGTTTCAACTGCCTTACTAATATATTCAGGGATTGAAGTAAGTAAATTTATAAATATTAAACTCACATTTAATATCTATAAAGTTCTGGTTTATAAGGACCATCAACAGAAACATTTATATAATCAGCTTGCTCTTGTGTTAGTTTCGTTAATTTTGCACCAATTTTATCTAAATGTAATCTCGCAACCATTTCATCTAAATGTTTTGGTAAAACATAAACTTCCTTATCGTAATCTTTTGATTTATTGAAAAGCTCAATTTGAGCTAAAACTTGATTTGTAAAAGAGTTACTCATCACGAAGCTTGGATGACCTGTAGCACAACCTAAATTGACTAATCTACCTTCTGCCAAAAGAATTATTTTATTTCCACTTGGCAATGTTACGTGATCGACTTGTGGCTTAATATTTTCCCATTGATAATCCTTCAAAGAGGCAACATCAATTTCGTTGTCAAAATGACCAATATTACAGACTATAGACTCATTCTTCATCTTTAATAGATTTTCGTGCTTAATGACTTGATAATTACCTGTAGCAGTTACAAAAATATCAATATCCTCGACAACATCTTCTAGTCTCACGACGCTAAATCCTTCCATAGCTGCTTGAAGAGCACATATTGGATCTACCTCTGCAACTTTTACAATAGCGCCGAGTCCTCTCAATGATTGGGCAGATCCTTTACCTACATCACCAAATCCCATTACTAGCGCAACCTTTCCAGCAATCATTACGTCAGTAGCGCGTTTAATACTATCTACTAAAGATTCTCTACAACCGTATAAATTATCAAATTTACTTTTGGTAACTGAATCATTTACGTTAATAGCAGGAAAAGGTAATGCATTTTGTTTTTGCAATTGATAAAGTCTCGCAACTCCTGTTGTGGTTTCTTCAGTAACACCAATGATATTGCTCTTGATACGAGAGTAAAAACTACTATCTTCTTTTAATTTAGACTTAATAGAATTGAATAAAGCTATTTCTTCCTCATTGCTAGGGTTATCTAGAACAGACGAATCCTTTTCAGCTTTACTACCAAGTATTAACAGGCCAGTGGCATCTCCTCCATCATCAAGAATCATATTTGGAGAATCTGCTCCCCAATCTAAAATGTAGTGGGTATATTGCCAATATTCGTCAAGGGTCTCACCTTTTTTTGCATAAACAGGGATTCCTTGCTCTGCTATAGCTGCCGCTGCATGATCTTGAGTAGAAAAAATATTACATGAAGCCCACTTAACTTTTGCGCCTAGATCTACAAGAGTTTCAATTAAAACAGCTGTTTGAATAGTCATATGAAGACTTCCTGCTATTTTTGCACCAGCAAGTGGTTTTTCACTATTATATTTTTTTCGCAATGCCATTAATCCTGGCATTTCAGTTTCTGCAATTTTGATTTCTTTACGACCAAATTCTGATAGTGAAATATCTGCAATTACATATTCTGGAATAAACGTTTTAGGTGAATTAGCAATAACCATTTCTAAAAAAAATTCTTTTCTACTAGACTATAAATGATTTTTGCACAATTTTGTGATTGTAGAAAATTTAACGGAAACTTTAAATTTAGGGAGAAAATTCGCACAAGAATTAAATCCTCAATCAATTGTTTTATTAAAAGGGCCTATAGGGGCGGGAAAAACTTCATTCGTTCAAGGAGTAGCTAAAGGTTTATCTATTTCCGAAGATATAACAAGTCCGACATTTGCTTTATCACATCATTACAATTCTGGAAAAATTCCATTAATTCATTTGGATTTATACAGACTCGAAAGCAGTATAATGGCGAAAGAATTTTACATAGCCGAAGAAGAAGAGGCTAATCAAAATAACGCTATATTAATAATCGAATGGCCAGAATTAATACAGCCTATTATTGACAATTTTTGGAGAATAGAAATTAGTTATGCAAAAAATCACGGAAGAAATTATAAAATTTGGGATCCTAAAAATTTGTTGACGCTAGCATAATTTGGTTGTTGTTCAATTGCACCTTCTCCAAGACAGGTAAGGAGTCCACAAACACTGGCAAACTTAATATAATTTTGTATTTCCAGATCTTTTAATGGATATCCTGATGAAATTAATTTTGAAATAAACCCGGCTAAAAATGCATCACCTGCTCCAGTGGTATCAATAATTTTTGATGAATTATTTACTTTAGTTATCCCATACAAACCATTTATGAACCATGAAATAGGTTCAGACCCATCTGTAATTATTACGTCAGGACATGTTAACAGTTTTTCAGATATTTCTCGAGGATTTTCATTATCAAAAAACCAAATAGCTTCCTCTTTCGAAAGCTTCAAAAGGTGAGCATAATTTAAAAGATTCTTAATTAAATTTACTCTATGCTTCTTACTAATATGTGATGTAAAAGTTGAATAATTCCAAAAAACTTCTCTCCAATTCAAATCAATGATTATCTTTAAATCAAACTTATTAGCTAGGCTTATTAGAAAATATAAAGAATCTGCAGACATTTGAGAAGATAATGAATTTGTCCCAGTTACAAAATATTCTGCTTCTAAAAAGATTTTCTCCAAACATAACAGATCTGCTTTAAGTAGAGACTTATTTATAACTTCATCAGCAAAAACTTTCTGATTCTCTACATCAAAACCAGAAAAAAATCGATCTCCAGAATTATCTCTGTCTACTTTAACGATCCTGGTAGGAAAATTATTCTCCCATTGTAGAAAATCAACATTAATCTTTAATTCATCAAATTTTTCAAGAAATTTTTTACCAAATTCATCACTTCCTAAACATCCAATAAATACCGAATCTATTTTTAATTTTTTTAATGCACAGACTACATTTGCGGGAGCTCCTCCCAAAAAATCCGTAAATCCTGCATTAGATTTATTCCTTATCCTGTCTATTAGTGCCTCCCCGAAACAAACAACTTTTGTTCTGTACATACTCAAACAGTTCACTTAAACTAAGAATAATTAATTAAAAACAAATAATTTTTTTTTGAATTAAAGTTTAATCAATAAATCAGCTCTAATGCCTTCCGAAAAATCTGAAAATTGGAAATGGAAAAACTGGAACATTTCATGGTCTTTATCAAAAAAATATAAAAAAAATAATGTGAATATTTTGTTAGTCCATGGCTTTGGTGCATCAAAAAGACATTGGAGACATAACCAGGATTTTCTTGGTAATAAATATAATTGTTATTCTATTGATTTGCTCGGATTCGGAGAAAGCAGTCAACCTAGTGCACTACTAGATTACGAACAATGCAAAAAAAATTCCATCAAATATTCATTTGACTTATGGGGAAAGCAAATAGCGACATTTTGTTCAGAGGTTATAAAATCTCCAGTCTATCTAGTGGGTAACTCTATAGGTGGTGTTATATGTTTAAAAGCTGCAGAAATTCTTAAAGATAAATGTAATGGCGCAATATTGATTGACTGTGCACAAAGGACAATGGATGATAAACGATTAAAAAGAAGCAACATATTAATGAATCTGCTAAGGCCAGTGCTAAAAACATTAGTGAGGCAAAGAATTATAAGCAACACACTTTTTACGAGAGCTGCAAATAAGAAAGTAATAAAACAAATTTTAATGAAAGCTTATCCTTCTGGAAATAATATTGATGAAGAATTAATAGAAATATTATATAAACCATCTCAAAGGCAAAACTCCAAAGAAGCATTTAGAGGATTTATTAATCTATTTGATGACTACTTAGCTACAGACCTTTTTGGTAAAGTTAACGTTCCAATTCATTTAATTTGGGGAGAAAAGGATCCATGGGAATCAGTTGATGAAGCAAAAAGATGGAAAAATGAATTTAAGAATATTAAAAGACTTGATATCATTAAAGACGCAGGACATTGCCCTCATGATGAAAACCCAGAGGAAACAAACGATCTAATTTGTAAATTTATTCAAGAAACAAAATAAGCTTCTACATTATCACTAAGTCTTCTTAAACCTCTTAAACCATCTCGCTCAAGATTTCTTACTCGATCTCTACTAATTCCCAATACACGGCCAATTCCAGTAAGGGACATTGGTTCATCTCCGTCCATTCCATATCTCATTCTTAAAACCCTACATTGAAGGTCTGGTAACTGATGCAGAAGTGAATGCAAATCACCTCTCATGCAATCCATCTCTATTTGTTCATCAGGTAGATCCTCGCCACCTGCTAATAAATCGAGTAATACAGTATCTTCGCCATCACCAACTTTCGTTTCTAAACTAACGGGTTGACCAGCTTTACACATTAAATCTTTTACATCATCTTCAGGAAGGTCAACATACTTTGCAAGTTCGCTAACAGTTGGAGTTCTGGACATTTCTTGACTCAACTCTCTTTGACCCTTTTTTAACTTATTCAACATCTCAGTTATGTGAATTGGTAATCTTATAGCTCTACTTTTTTCAGCAATTGCTCTTGTAATTCCTTGTCTGATCCACCAGTAAGCATAGGTTGAGAATTTATAGCCTCTGGCTGGATCAAACTTTTCTACACCCCTTACTAGTCCAATAGTTCCCTCTTGGATCAAGTCTAAAAGTTCCATATTTCTTTTGGTATATTTTTTTGCAACACTGACCACTAATCTTAAATTAGCAGCTACCATCCTTTCTTTAGCTCGCTGTCCAGCTCTTTGTCTTTTTTTTATCTGTGTTGTTGTTAAATTTAATTTGTCTGATAATTCTTCAATACTTGGCTTATCACCTGTTAAGTCCATTATTTCAAGTTCTGCTCTTTCTACCTGCATATATTCCTGAACCTGTCTTCCCAAAGTTATTTCCTGTTCGTGAGATAAAAGCGGTACCCTCCCAATATCTCTTAAATAAGAGCGAACTAAATCTACGTCGTTACTAGCTTTTAGACTTGATATTGAAGTTAATTTATTTTCGACTAATGATTCGGAAGGCATGAAAATTTTTTGTTGTTTTGTAAACAATACCATTAAGAAATGTAAAGTTAAACAAAAAAATCCACAAATTTACAAAAATAAGAATAAATACCTACTTAATTCCTCAAAAAGAAGCGTTAAATAACCATTTTGCTGTATTTAAATAGATAAAGACCCCAGCAATATCAGTTACTGTTGTTATAAAAGGAGATGACATTAAAGCAGGATCCAGTTTCATCCTGTCAAATAACAAAGGAAGTATTGCCCCAGTTGTTGCGGCAAGAGTTGTTATTGAAATCAAGCTTATGCTTACTGCAGCTGCTATTAATGGACCTTGGCCCTGCCACCATGCAAAAGGGAAAACCACAATCATCATTAACACTCCCAATAAAGCTCCTGTTAATGCTTCTTTGATTACTGCACGAATAGCACCGACCGATTTTAATTTTTGTGTACTTAAACCTCTAATAACAACTGTAGAACTTTGAGCACCAACATTACCTCCAGTTCCAATTAATAGTGGAATAAACGCAGCTAACAAAACTATTTCTTTTAAAATTTGATCATTCATAGCGATGACTTTTGTAGTAAGCCCATTCGCTAAAACTAAAATTAATAGCCACAAAATTCTTCTTCGAGTAATAGTAAACAAACTACTCTGAAAATAATCATCTTCATCGCCCGGTTGAACCGCTCCTGCCGCATAGATATCGCGAGTCGCTTCTTGTTCAATAACATCAATTAAATCATCTACAGTAACTATTCCAACTAGTCTATTTTCTTTGTCAACAACTGGGAGAGCTAAAAAATCATATCTTTGGATTGCCCTAGCAACTTCCTCCTGATTAGTATTGGTGGAAATATTAACGACATCTTTTGTCATAACCTCTCCTATTGGCTTAGTAGGATCAGCAGTAACAAGATCTCTTAAAGAGAGAATACCAGTCAAGTGTCTCTCCTTGTCTGTTACGTACAAGCTGTAAATTGTCTCTGTAAATGGAGCTCTTTTTCTAACCAAAGAAAGTGCATCTTCAGCCGTCTGCATTTCTTTTAAATCTATGAATTCTGTAGTCATGAGTCTTCCAGCCGTCTCAGGTTCGTATCCCAATAATTCAGCAGTTACTTTTCTTTCTCCAGGGCTGAGAGCTGATAAAAATTTTCTTACAACTTTTGCAGGTAACTCGTCAAAAAGTTGCACCCTATCATCAGGAGACATTTTCTCAACGATTTCTAAAACTTCTCCTGAACGAAGTCTGTCTAATAGAGTTTGCTGAACTATTGGATCTAAATATTCATAAACCTCAATTGCCTCATTTTTCTTTAAAAGCCTAAATGCTAATGCTTGTAATATTAATGGGAGGCTTCCAATTGCTTCTGCTATATCAACAGGTTGGGAAGGTTCTAAAAGCAACTTTGCTTCATCATAGTTTCCAGCAACGAGTAGTTGTTCAAGTTGAGTAGTGATATTTTCTCTCTTACTTAAATCTGAAGATAAGGATGTAACCGTTTCAAGATTATTATCATTCATAAATATTATCCCTCGTCAAAGTAACAACATCATTATATGAAATCTAGGTGATTTTTCTACTTATCCAAAACCCGAAATACATTGTGAGTAAATTTAAAATGATAATAAAATTAAACCAAAAGATAAATTTCATAAAATTTTCTTGATTGAAAATTTTGTACAAAAAATATATAAATCCACTAAAAGATGTAAAGCACGAAAAAAAACCGCTTAACAAAATTTGTTCTTTAGCGAAACTCAATCTTTGTGCAATAACAAAACCAAAAAGCAACGATCCAATTATTGAAACAATGAAATTATTATTTATAAAAATCCTTAAAAAAGTAGCCGCATAACAAGCAATAAGGATATAAATGCAACTCTTTATTTTCATTTGATTAAATGAACCAAATAATAACCTACATAAAAGCAAATGAAGGAAATTACTATAATCTCAATATAGTGAAAAAATAAAAGCATTAATTTCCTCTTTATAAATAAATCAAATAGTTGATAAATAAAAGAAGAAAATGTGCTAAAACAGCCTAAAAAACCAAAATAGAATATCAATAATAAATTATTATTTAAATTTAATGCTACTAAAACTCCTAATAAAAAAGATGCTAAGAAATTTACGATGGAGGTATTATCAACATAAAATCGGATATTAATTTTTAAATTTTTTTGTATAGACATCCTTAGTATTAATCCCAAAGTACTTCCTAATAAGACAATACTTATAGATGTAATATCCAAAATTTACATTTTTATCCAACCTTTTTTTATTTTATTAGGATCATCTAAAAACTTGTTGGAAGCTAATTCTACTCTAACCCAAATTTCATTTTCGCTGACTTCCCAACTACGTAAAACGGATAAAGTTATGCCAACATCAAGAACTAACAATTCTTGTGCATTAATTTGAGGAAAAGAATAAAGTAAAGTACTTGAACTAAGTATAATTTCTCTTGTATTATTAGGAAGCTTATTTTGATTTAGACTTTTTTGAATACCACCAGCTGGCAATGTAATTGGAGCAATTAATGCAAAAATAATTAAGCACAAATTCTTAAGAAAATTGTTCATCATATATCTAAAGTTGCTAAGTCTAAGTTGCTACTATGAGTTTCTATAAATTCTCTTCTTGGAGCAACTTTATCGCCCATTAATATATTGAATATCCTATCGGCTTCAAGAGCATCTTCAATTTCTACCCTTTTCATCATCCTAGTTTGCGGATTCATTGTTGTATCCCACAGTTGTTTGGGCATCATCTCACCTAATCCCTTAAATCTTTGGATATTGTAATTAGCATTTTCTCCAAAATCTGCGATTGTTTGCTTTAATTGATTCTCGTTATAACAATATTTATGATTCTTTCCCCTTTCAACTTTATAAAGGGGAGGACAAGCAATATATATATACCCTCTTTCAACAAGTTCTCGTTGATATCTATAAAAAAATGTCAATAATAAAGTTCTTATATGCGCACCGTCTACATCAGCATCAGTCATAATTACAACTCTGTGATATCTCAAAGAGCTACCGTCGAACTCCTCTCCTTTTATTCCTAATCCTAGGGCTGTTATTAAAGACTGAATTTCTGTATTTTTATATATTTTAGTATCATCAGTTTTTTCGATATTGAGAATTTTCCCTCTTAGAGGCAAAATGGCCTGAAAATTTCTATCTCTTCCTTGCTTTGCAGAACCTCCAGCAGAATCCCCCTCAACTATATAAATTTCTGATTCTGATGGGTCTCTTGAACTACAATCTGCGAGTTTACCTGGCAATGTAGAACTTTCTAAAACACTTTTTCTTCGAACAAGTTCTCTTGCTCTTCGTGCTGCCTCAGCAGCATTAAAAGCTTGAATAGCTTTCTCTAAAATTAAA
>MDTE01169583.1_pt1 | contig 11721 bp, 11 predicted proteins | sample 811231 | NCBI WGS metagenome assembly MDTE01 (sample SAMN05326651, study PRJNA326480) | marine metagenome | isolation source: seawater | place: Indian Ocean: Red Sea | collected 2010
AATGTCTGCAGATAGAGTAAAATGGGAACATATTCACAGAGTTTTTGAATTATGTAACAGAAATGTATCTGAAACAGCAAGAAGACTTAAGATGCACAGAAGAACCTTACAAAGAATTCTTTCTAAAAGATCACCTAAATAAAATTTTTTAATTTAGTAATTTTTCCTACAAGCAGTGCTAGAAGTAATATTTTAAATATTTCTGCTAAAAGAAAGGGATATACTCCCAAACTAAGTATTGGTTTATCCCAACCAATAAAAGTTCCTAACCACATTACGCCAAATAGATAAATTAAACTGGTAGAAATCAAAATTTTTAAGAAATTTTTAATAATATTTTTGTCATATTTAAAATACCCAGCCAGCGCACAAGCAAATACAAAGCCAATCAAGTAACCCATCGTTGGACCAATAAAATATGCAATTCCAACTCCTTTTTCAGGTGAATTTGAAAAAACAGGTAAACCAGAAATTCCCTCAAGCAAATATAAAATAACAGCTGATGTACCAACTTTATATCCAAAAGATATTCCTAGAAACAATACCACAAAAGTTTGCATAGTCATTGGCACTGGATAGAAAGGAATTTTAATTTTTGCAGAAATAGTCAATAAAATCGATCCAAAAATAGCAATTAGAAATAATTTTACTATTTTACTATTTATGATTGTTTTTGTTAGTTCCATTAACTTAAAATACTATTATATTTAAATTAATCCAGTTTTTTTTTATTAACAGGCAATAATACGCTTATATTAATTGCAAATTATAAGATAAAATCAATTTGTGACTAAATTAAAAAAATCTGATCATGTTTATTTGATAGATGGATCGGGTTATATTTTCAGGGCTTATTATGCTTTACCCCCTCTCACTCGTAAAAGTGATGGGTTGCCTGTTGGTGCCGTGAGTGGTTTTTGCAATATGTTATTTAAGTTACTGGAGGACTCTAAATCAAAAGATAACTTAGAAAAACCAAGTCACTTTGCGGTAATTTTCGACTCTGCAAGAAAAAACTTTAGAAATGAAATTTATAGTGATTATAAAGGAAATAGATCTGATGCACCTGATGATTTAATTCCTCAATTTGAATATATAAGAAAATCAGTTTTAGCCTTTAATTTACCGTCAATTGAGCTTCTAAATTATGAAGCTGATGATCTAATTGCAACTTATGTTGAGCATATTTTAGATGCTGGTGCTAAAGTAACAATTGTATCCTCTGACAAAGATTTAATGCAACTTTTTAAAAAAAATGTTCGAATTTATGATCCAATGAAAAATAAATTTATAACAAATGATGATGTAGATAAAAAGTTTGGTGTAACTTCTGAAAAGGTAATTGATGTTCAAGCGCTCGCAGGAGATAGCACTGATAATGTTCCAGGCGTTCCAGGAATAGGAGTGAAGACCGCAGCAGAATTGATTAAAGAATATGGTAACTTAGAAAATCTTTTAAAAAATGCTAATAAGATTAAACAAAATAAAAGAAGAGAAACACTTATTGAAAACAAAGATAAAGCAATAATAAGTAAAAAATTAGTAACTTTAAAAAAAAATGTACCTGTTACAAATAATGTAGATGATTTTAAATTAAAAGAAATTGATAAAGAAAAACTCTATAATTTTTTAAGAGAAATGGAGTTTAATAGATTATTAAGCTCTGCAATTTCAACTTATGGAGAAACTAAATTTGAAAAAAAAGATAGTATTGATGGTCCAATTAAAAAAGATAAAAACATTTCTAGTAAAAATTATGTATTAATAAAAAAAGAGGAGGAAATTAAAAGTTGGCTTGATATTAGTGAAGAGGCTGGAGAATTTGCAATAGACACTGAAACGAATTCATTAGATCCTCACCAAGCAAAATTAGTTGGCATTTCAATGTCTAATTCAATAGGCAAAGCTTGTTATATCCCCTTAGGACACAAAGGATCAAAAAATTTAAATGAAGAAAAAATTTTAAAAATTTTAAAACCTTTTTTAGAGGATAAAACCATAAAAAAAATTGGTCAAAATATTAAGTTTGACTACATTATATTTAAAAAAAGAGGAATTGACATAAATTCAATGGAGGACACAATGCTGATGTCCTACGTCCTAGATGCTGGAAAAAATCGACACAACATGGATACACTATCTGAAATACACCTTGGGCATAAAACAATTAAATTTAAGGATCTTGTTGGAACAGGAAAAAAACAAATTAATTTTAGTGAAGTTAATATTAATTTAGCAAAAGACTATGCAGCTGAAGACGCAGATATAACTTACAGATTATATAAAATTTTTTTAAAATCATTGAAATCTGAAAATCTTGTTAATATTTATGAAATCTTTGAGAAACCTTTGATTAAAATTTTAGCTTTGATGGAGATAAATGGAATTAAACTTGATAATAAATTTTTGAAAAAATTATCAAATAAATTTGAAAACAAAATAAAAGATTTAGAGAAGCAAATATTTAAAATTTCTAAGAAACAGTTCAATATTGCATCTACTAAACAGCTTGGTGAAGTTATGTATAATGATTTAAAAATATCATCATTAAAAAAGACAAAAAAAGGTAGTTTTGCTACAGGGGCCACCGTTTTAGAAGATTTAGCCTTTAAAGGAAATGAATTTCCTAAACTGATTTTAGAATGGAGACAATCTAGTAAATTAAAAAATACATATTCCGATAGTCTGCCAGAGCATATTAATCCAAAAACAAACAGAGTTCATACTTCATTTCTCTTAGCAGCTACAACGACTGGAAGATTGGCTTCAAGCGATCCTAATTTACAAAATATTCCAATTAAAACTGAAGAAGGCAAAGATATACGCAAGGCATTTATTTCTGATAAAGGAAAAAAATTAATTTCAGCTGACTACAATCAAATTGAAATGAGGATACTGGCTGATCTAGCTGATGTTAAAGAGTTGAAAAAAGCTTTTATAAATAATGAGGATATTCACTCTTTAACTGCAAGTGAAGTTTTTGGATTAGACATTAAAAAAGTTAACTCTGAGATGAGAAGAAAAGCCAAAGCAATAAATTTTGGAATTATTTACGGAATATCACAATATGGACTTGCAAAACAAATAGGTGTCTCAAACAACGAAGCTGAAGAGTTTTTAAATTCTTATTTTTTAAAATTTCCTGAAATAAAAGAGTACATGTCCAATACTATTAAATTTTGTAGAAAAAGTGGTTATGTAAATAATATTTTTGGGAGAAAAACTCATATCACTGGAATTAATGATAAAAACTTTAATATAAGAAATTTTCAAGAAAGAGCAGCTATTAATGCTCCAATACAAGGCTCAGCTTCTGAGATTATGAGATTAGCTATGATTAGATTAAATAATCAAATACAAAATAGTCAAAATAAAGATATAAAAATACTTTTACAAATACATGATGAGCTAATATTTGAGACAGAGGAGTCGGCTGTAAAATCAGCCTCTAAGCTAATCATACAAGCTATGAGTAGTGTTAAAGATAGTAATCATCATTCTTTTTCTATCCCATTATTAGTTGATATAAATAATGGGGATAATTGGGGAGAACTTCATTAAAAATTTGAATTGCCCCAATTTTAACATTTTAGTATTTTTATAAGTACATATGAAACACACAATTGCATTAGTGGATGATGATAGAAATATTCTTACTAGTTTAAGTATAGCTCTCGAAAAAGAGGGATTTAATATTCAAACATATCTTGATGGGGAAAGTGCGCTAATAGGTATTTCAAGAACGCCACCTGATCTTGCAATAATAGACATAAAAATGCCAAGGATGGATGGCCAGGAATTATTAACAAAGTTAAGAAAAAAAACTTCAATGCCTGTTATTTTTTTGACTTCAAAAGACGAAGAGGTTGACGAATTATTAGGACTTAAATTGGGAGCAGATGATTTTGTTAAAAAATCTGGAGGTTTCTCCACAAAGGTATTGATTGAAAGAATCAGAGTTCAATTACGAAAAAAAGATACAAATATAGAGGATACTAAAAATATAATCGCTCATGGAAAACTAAGACTAGATCCATCTCAGCTAGAATGTGAATGGGATGGAAAACAACTTCCAGACAAACTCACCACTACTGAATTTTTGATTGTTAAAGAACTAGCAAAAAGACCTGGAATTATTAAGGAAAGGTCACAATTAATGGATGTTGCATATAGAGAAGATACAGATATTGAGGATAGAACTATTGATAGCCATGTAAAAAGGATTAGAAAAAAATTCAAAAAAGTTGATAATAACTTTTCAGCGATAGAAACCAGATATGGAAGCGGCTATCGTTGGAATGTTAAATAATGGAAAGATTATCTCTTAGTAATTTATCAATTTTAAAAAAATTCTTATTTATAAATATTGTTGTATTTGTATTTATCGGAATATTGACATTTTTTTATTTAAATAATGTTCAACCTACTTTAATTAAAAATAAATCATCCAATCATATTAAAACGATTAATAATACAATTGAAAACTTAAATCGTCTTAGAATTGAATTTAATGAGGAGGATATTAGAAACTTTTTATTTTCAACAAAATTTCTTTTTCAAAATATTGATAGAGTCCAAGTATTTGATAATGAGTTTAATTTGATAGGAGATACCGACACCTTAGATCTTGATCCAAGAGCATTTTCTCAAAGATTAGATAGAGTAGAAATGGATGACTTAAATAATAAACAAAAAGCACAAAATAAAAAAGATGGTGATGAAAATAACAAACAAACTTTTCAAATTGCTTCAAAAATAAAAAATTATTCAATTTCAAAAAATTTTGGAACTCCATATACTTTTACTTATGAAAACTATGATCAATTTATTCTTGTAAGTCTAAAAAATGTTTTAATTAATAAAAAAAGTGTGGGTTACTTGTCAATTAGTGAAAATGCAAACGATATTAAAGCAGCAATTAATGAACGAAGAATATTTATTATTAGAACAGCGATTGTAGTTGGAATTGTTATTCTTATTTTTTCATTTGTTCTTAATAGATACTTTTTAAAACCCATAAGAAATTTAGTCAGCTATACAAAAATAATAAAAAATAAAACAAATGAGAAGACAAATATTGAAAATATAAAAAGAAGGAATGATGAATTAGGTATTTTATCTGAATCATTGGATGATATGACTAATGAACTCAATAAAAGAATAACTACAGCCGAAAATTATTCAACAGATCTTCTACATGAAATAAGGAATCCCTTAGCTTCATTAAAGACTGCCTCTGATATTATTTCTGAAACTGACAATAAAGACCAAAGAGATAAATTAATGGGAATCGTATCACATGACGTTGAAAGAATAGAAAGACTTATAACTGATTATTCACAAATGTTAAAAGACGAAGCTGCCATATCCTCAGAAAGTATGAAAAAAATTGATCTAAATAATATTGTAAGATCTGTGGTAGATGATTTTAATAGTATATATGAAACTAAAAGATCAATTAGTATTAAACTTAAAACTAATGGAGCTAAAAATTATAACATTTTTGGAATAGAAAATAGAATAGAACAGATAGTTGCCAATCTTCTTGAAAATTCAATTTCATTTAGTGAAGACAATCAAGAAATCAAAGTTGAATTATTTAAAGACGAAAAAAATAAAAAAATAGTATTAATCGTTGCTGACGAAGGAATAGGTTTTAGTGAAAAAGATACCAGCAAAGTATTTAACAGATTTTATAGTAACAGACCTGGTAAATTTGGTGAACATTCTGGTTTAGGTCTAAATATAGTTAAAAACCTTGTGGAAATTCACGGTGGAGAGATTAATGCATCAAACAATAAAGATAAAGGAGCACGTATAGAGATATTATTTCCCCAAGTTTAATCTTTAGTTGATTAAATTATAAAAATTATTAAAACCTTCGCAATGCAAGATTACAAAGTAAAAAATATCAATGAAGCTGATTTTGGAAGAAAAGAAATCTCAATAGCTGAAACTGAGATGCCAGGATTAATGGCAATTAGAGAAGAATATAAAGGAAAAAAACCTTTATCTGGTGCAAAAATAATTGGATGTTTGCATATGACTATCCAAACTGCGGTCCTAATCGAAACTTTGGTAGAACTTGGGGCTGAAGTAAGATGGTCTTCATGTAATATATTTTCAACACAAGATCATGCAGCTGCAGCAATAGCCAAAGCAGGCATTCCAGTTTATGCCTGGAAAGGTGAAACAGAGGAAGAATATTGGTGGTGTGTAAAACAAACTATAGAAGGTAATAAAGATTGGAAACCAAATATGCTTTTAGATGATGGTGGTGATTTAACAGCTTTAATGCATAAAAATTACAAGAATTTACTTAAAGACATTAAAGGCGTTTCTGAAGAAACAACAACTGGAATTAAAGCACTTAAAAAAATGGAATATTCAAAGGAATTATTAATTCCTGCAATAAATGTAAATGACTCAGTAACAAAATCAAAATTTGATAATTTATATGGATGTAGAGAAAGTTTAGTAGATGGTATTAGAAGAGCAACTGATGTTATGATGTCAGGTAAAGTAGCAATAGTTGCAGGCTTTGGAGATGTTGGAAAAGGTAGTGCAGCATCTTTAAGACAAAGTGGTGCAAGAGTGATGATAACTGAAGCTGATCCAATCTGCGCATTACAAGCAGCAATGGAAGGTTATGAGGTTGTATTAATGGAAGAAGCAATAGATAAGGCAGACATTGTAGTTACTGCAACAGGCAATAAAGATATTGTTACAGCAGACCATATGAGAAAAATGAAAGATAGAGCAATTTTATGTAATATAGGTCATTTCGATAATGAAATACAAGTCGATGCATTAAGAAACTATAAATGGACAGAAATAAAACCTCAGGTTCACGAAATTGAAATGAATGATAAAAAAAGAATTATTCTGTTAGCTGAGGGGCGTTTAGTAAATCTTGGGTGTGCTACTGGCCATCCGAGCTTTGTAATGAGTGCATCATTTACAAATCAAGTAATTGCACAAATTGAGTTATGGAATAACTCAGAAAATTATGAAAATAAAGTTTACGTTCTTCCAAAAAAATTAGATGAAAAAGTTGCAAAACTTCACTTAAAAAAAGTTGGAGCAAAATTAACTGAGCTTACAAAAGATCAAGCTGATTATATAAGCGTTGAACAAAAAGGTCCATTTAAACCAGATGCTTACCGCTACTAAAAGTAGCATAATTGATATCTCAAAAGAGAGTGCTACTAAATCCTTAGCTAATTTATTCGCAAAAAATTTAAGTGAAACCTCAGCATTATTTTTGTACGGCAATGTTGGAGTAGGAAAAACGACTTTTGTTAAGCATCTTATAAATGCTATACAATTTCTTAACAATGAAAAGATAACTGAGGTACCAAGTCCAACATTTAATATTGTAAATGAGTACGAAATAAAAAATAAAATTTTTCAACATTTTGACCTTTATAGAATTAAGAATAAAGAAGATTTGAATAATTTAGGAATTTTTGAGAATAATAAAGCAACAAAACTCATTGAATGGCCAGAATTATTAGAGAGTAAAGAATTTAAAATGGTTTATAAACTAAATTTTGAGTATGACAAAGATATGAAAAATAGATTTTTGAAAATTTATTCAAATAATAAAATTAAATTTATTAATGAATTTAAATAATTTTAAAAAACTTGAAGGTGATGCATCATCTAGAAAGTTTTATAGAAATAAAAAGAATATAATTATTTATTCCACTAAAGAAAAAAAAACTAATTTGTTAATTTATGATGCGGTAAATAAAATTTTAATTTCTAATAATATACCTGCCCCAAAATTAATTTCTCATAATTATAAACAAAATTTTATAGAGATTGAAGATTTTGGAGATAGAACAGTTTATGAAATTTTAAGTAAAAATAAAAATTATAAATATTTTTATAAAAAAATAATTGATCTTCTTATACAAATACAAAAAATAAAAACTAAAAAAACCAAAACATTTTTGGGATCTAACTTTCATCTTCCAAATTATACTGAAAAAAAACTCTTGAATGAGGCTAGATTGTTTATAAATTGGTATTTACCAAATTATATAAGAGGATCAAAAAAAATAATATTAGCAAAACAACTAAATAAAATTTTTATTAATCTTTTAAAAAAAATTAATTTTAGAAAGAAAATATTTGTTCATAGAGATTTTCATGTTTCCAACATTATGTATTTTAAAAAAAAGTTAAGAATTATTGACAGTCAAGATGCACAATTGGGTAATATTGCTTATGATTTAGCTTCCTTGATTGACGATGTACGTTTTAAAACATCAGCAAAATTTAAAAATATTATATTTAGAGAATATTTAAAAAAAAATAAAAGATTGAATAAACAAAAATTTACCGAAGATTTTGAAATATTGTCTGTTTTAAGAAATTTTAAAATAATTGGTATATTTTCTAGACTAGCAAAGAGAGATAAAAAAAAAAAATATTTAAAATTAATTCCTCATGCTTGGGATCTTATAAAGCTTAGAATAAAAAATAATAAAAATTTTGAGAGTTTAAAATTAGTTTTGTCTCAAAATAAATTTATTTAGAAATAAATATGAGAATTAACACTGCTTTTATTTTATGTGCGGGATTTGGAAAGAGATTAATGCCTCTTACAACTGAAACCCCTAAACCTTTATTAAAAATTAAAGATATTTGTTTATTAGAAAACACAATAAATTTTGTACTAAAACTCAATATAGAAAAAATCTACATCAATACTTTTTATTTATCTGAAAAAATTAATGAATATATCAAAAAATTAAATTTAAAAGTTGATATAAATTTAATTTCTGATGGTCCACAAATTCTTGACACAGGCGGTGGTATTTTAAATTTGTTCAAAGCTTCTAATTCAGAGGATGCTTTAATATTAAATCCAGATACAATATGGAATGAATCTTATACACAAAATCTAAATAGTATGGAAAAATATTATTTTGATAAAAAAATTCAAAATATATTACTTGTAGTAAATAAAGAAAAAAGTTTTGATAAACGTTTCAAGGGAGATTTTTCGTTAGGACAAAATCTTTTATGGAAAGAAAAAGAAAATAAACATATTTTTACTGGTTGTCAGATAATAAGTAAAAATTTGTTTGAGAAAGAAAAAGAAAATAAATTTTCAATATCGAAAATATGGAATAATCTAATACATAAAAATCAATTGCATGGATTTGAAAGCAAAAATGATTTTTATCATTTAACAGATTTAGAAATATATAATAGTTTAAATTCTTAAAACTTAATCAAACTTTTTGCTCTAGACTGATCAAGGTATTTGATATTAATAAGTTTATTTTTATCAAAATCTAGTAATAAAGGATTTCCTGTTGGAATTTCTAAATTTGGAATTTCTTCTTCACTGAGGTTAAGCAAATATTTACACAAAGATCTAATAGAATTTCCATGTGCTGATATGATTATATTTCCTTTTATTAATTTTTTTTCAATATTCTTTTTAAAATATGGAATCACTCTTTCGTACGTATCTTTTAAGGACTCAGTGTTTGGTAATTTTTCTTTAGGTATATCTTCATATATATCAATATTTAGTGGATGGTATGGACTATTTTTATTTAAAGGTTCAGGAGGAGTGTTCCATGATCTTCTAAATTCATGAATCTTTTTTTCTCCAAGTTTTTTTTTCATTTCATCTTTATTTAAACCTGTTAAAGACCCATAATGCCTTTCATTTAATTCCCATGCTTTTACTATTTTATCATTTTTTAATCTAATAGTGTTTAAAATTAATTTAAGTGTATCTATGGATCTCTTTTGATATGAGGTAAAAAAGAAATGAATTTCAATATTTAATTCCTTTATTAGTTCTCCCGCTTTACAAGCCTCTAATTTACCTTTCGGAGCCAATTCAACATCAACCCATCCTGTAAATCGATTTTCCAGATTCCATTCACTTTGACCATGTCTGACTAGTATTAATTGACTCATTGAATTTTAAAAATATTTTATCTATACTTTTAATATATTATTCATTTAATAAATTTAAGAAAAAAATATGACTTCATTTGATGAAAGAGAAAAGGGATTTGAAAAAAAGTTTGCTCATGAAGAAGAGAAGGATTTTAAAATTAATGCTAAAAAAAACAAATATTTAGGTGAATGGGTCTCAAAAATATTGGGTCTGAATGTTGATCAAGAGAAAGAATATATTCAGACAGTTATCAAAGCAGATTTTGCTGAAGTTGGTGATAATGATGTTTTTCGTAAATTGAAAGAGGATTTAAAAGATCATAATATTTCAGATGACGAGATTAGAAATAAAATGAATGAAATGTACGAAAAAGCAAAGATCGATCTTGCGTAATCTAAGAGTTAAAAGCTATTGTGATTTTAAATAATAAAATAATTTTTATACTCATTTTTTTGATCACTTCAGCCTGTTCTTCTATTCCTAAAAATACTTCTGATGGCTGTTCAATTTTCTCAGAAAAATATCTTTGGTACAAACATGCAAAAAAAACTGAAAAAAAATGGGGTACCCCTATAAACCTTCAATTAGCAATAATTAAAATGGAGTCAGACTTTGATTGGAAGGCAAAACCACCGCGACAAAAATTATTTAAAGTTATCCCATACAAACGACCATCTAGTTCTTTTGGTTATTCCCAAGCTGTAAATGGAACTTGGAAACAATATAAAAATGAAACAGGAAATAATTTAGCTGTCAGAACAAGATTTAAAGATAGTGTAGATTTTATTGGTTGGTATACAAATAAAACAAAAAGTATTTTAAAGGTACCACTTGATGATCCTTTTAGACAATATATTGCATACCATGAAGGTTGGGGTAATTATAAAAATTATAAGAATAATCAAAAAGTAATTCTTTTAGCTAAAAAAGTTCAAAAACAATCAAACAAGTACAGAAAACAATTATCTGATTGCAAAAACTCTTTATCAACTAGAAGATATATTATTTTTTAATTTAGTTGTTTTTTTAGCTCTATATCAACTTCATCAATACGTTTGGTATTTTTTGCAAGTGCTAAATACATTGTGGGAGTTACATATAAAGTAAAGAAAGTAGAAATAATCATACCTCCTAAAATAGTGGATCCTACTGCTAATCTTGATCCTTCACCAGCACCTGGACCAATATTACCAATTACCAGTGGTAGCATTGCTATCATTGTACTTAGAGAGGTCATTATGATTGGTCGAATTCTAAGCTGACAAGCTTTTATTAAAGCATCATGAATTGTAACTCCGGATGTTCTTATTTGATTAGTATAATCTACAATTAAAATACTGTTCTTGGTAGATATACCAATAAGTATGATCAAGGCAATTTGTGAAAATATATTGACTGAGCTGTTTAAAAGTAAAATAAAGACTAATCCACCAAAGACTGCAAGAGGAACTGTTAGTATAATTATAAATGGGTGAACAAAAGAATTAAATGTTGCTGCCATAACTAAATAAGCAGTTAATAAAGCAAGAGCAAAAATTAAATATATCTCATTTGTTGTTTCTTTTAGTTCCTCGGATTTACCTTTCCAAGTGATCTGGTTTTGAGGAGCAACTTTAATCATTACATTTTCTAAATATTTAATTGCTTCTGTTAGAGTATAATCTTCTGAAAGAGCAGCTGAAATAGTAACTGCTCTTTGACGATTGTATCTTGGTAATACTTCTGCGGTTCCTTTTTCTTTGAATTCCACTAGACTAGCAACGGAAACTAGTTTACCTGTAGTTTCA
>MDTE01022984.1_pt1 | contig 11720 bp, 10 predicted proteins | sample 811231 | NCBI WGS metagenome assembly MDTE01 (sample SAMN05326651, study PRJNA326480) | marine metagenome | isolation source: seawater | place: Indian Ocean: Red Sea | collected 2010
CCGGCAGGAACGGGCGGGCCTACTCGACGCCGGCGTGCACTTCGGCCTCGGGTTCCTTCTCGGTGAGCCCGGTTCGGACCGCATGAGCTGACCGGCGCCCTCACCGTGCTGTTCACGGACGTGGGTTAAGATGACCTGACGGAAAGGCGGGATTCACGTGGCTACATTCGCGGACATCAAGGAAGGCCTCAGCAGTCGCTGGCAGGCGACCGGCAACCCCGGCATCGTCGGCAAGGTTGGCGGGGGCATACTGGGCGGCCCGCTGCTCGTCATCAGCGTGCTGGGATTCGTCTGGGACAGCGAACCCGGCGTCTTCGACGTGCCCGCCGCAACACAGCAACTGGCAACCGAACAGGGCGTACAGACAGTGACGGGCACGGCCACTGTCGCCACGGTCGTCGAGATGGCCGACGTCCTCCTCACGAAGCGCGGCGGCTACCTTTCGAACGACATCGTTCCGCCCGGAGCGTGGATGGACAACATTCCCAACTGGGAGTTTGGCGTACTGGTGCAGATCCGGGACATGGTGCGGACGCTCCGCAACAACCTGTCACGGTCCCAGTCCCAGTCGACCGAAGATCGCGGCCTGGTCGTCGCCGAGAATCAGTTCTACATCGACAACAACACCTGGGTGTTCCCTGAATCCGAGACTGAGTACCTGAAAGGCGTCGTGGCTTTGCGGGACTATGCCCGCCGTCTCGGGGACCCCGGCGCCCAGGGCGCCCAGTTCTATGCCCGTGCAGATAATCTCCGGACGTGGCTGTCCGAGGTGGAGACGCGTCTTGGCAGCCTTTCCCAGCGACTCTCCGCGAGCGTGGGCAAGCGCCAGCTCGACACCTCCCTCGCGGGAGACGCCGCGGCCACTCAGTCGACCGCCGCGAGCGGTGATCAGGTCGTCAAGACACCCTGGACCGAGCTGGATGACGTCTTCTATGAAGCCCGTGGGACCACCTGGGCGCTGCTGCACCTCCTGAAGGCGATCGAGACGGATTTCCACGATGTGCTGGAGAAGAAGAACGCTCTCGTCAGCCTGCAGCAGATCATCCGGGAACTGGAGCCTACCCAGGACACGCTGTGGAGCCCGGTCATCCTGAACGGCGACGGGTTCGGTCTGCTTGCCAACCACTCGCTCGTCATGGCGTCGCACATTTCGCGTGCGAACGCCGCCATCATCGACCTCCGTCGCCTGCTCGAACAGGGCTGAACACCCAAGCGCGGCGCGTAGTCGCGTTCCGCCATCGCCGCTGTGAATACCCTGCCAACAGGCGCGTGCGGGATCATTGCGTAGTTTTCAGGCGGGACCTTCTGTAACATATGCGCCCCATGGGGGATGGGCATTCCTTTCGGGCTGCCGTCAATACAAAAACCTTTGTAAATCAAGAAGTCGGAACGCTTATGTCAAGCTTGGAGTTGTTGCCGCCCATTGCCGGCGGACTGGGGATGGTATGTGCCGTCGTCATCTACATGCTGATGGTCAAATACCCTGACGGTGACGAAAAACTGAGAAAGATCGCCGCCGCCATCCATGAAGGCGCGATGGTCTTCATGCACCGCGAATACTTTCAGCTCGCCATCTTCGCCGGCGTGCTGATCGTCCTGAGTTTCTTTGCGCTGGGCTGGAAAACCGCGCTGGCGGTCTTCGTCGGCGCCGCGTGTTCCGCGGCGGCCGGCTACATCGGCATGTTTTCGGCGACGAAGGCCAACGTGCGAACGACCCACGCCGCGCAGACCGAGGGTCAGAAGGGTGCACTGACCGTCGCGTTTTACGGCGGTTCGATCATGGGTCTCTGCGTCGCATCACTTGGGCTGCTCGGGCTCGGTACCCTCTACCTCATTTTCGGCGGCGACCCAGAAACGGCGCACGCCATTCACGGCTTCGGCATGGGTGCGTCCAGCGTTGCACTGTTCTCGCGTGTGGGCGGTGGCATTTACACCAAGAGTGCGGACGTCGGCGCGGACCTCGTCGGCAAGGTCGAAGCCGGCATCCCGGAAGACGATCCCCGGAACCCAGGGGTGATTGCCGACAACGTTGGCGACAATGTGGGTGACGTTGCGGGCATGGGCTCCGACATCTTCGAGTCCTACTGCGGCTCGATGATCGCGAGCATCGCGATTGCCTCGACGCTGGCCCTAGCCGGCGAGTACGGCGTGAACGCACTGGCACCCGAAGGCGGCAAGGAAGTCCTCATGTTCTTCCCGCTGGCCCTCTCGTCCGCTGGCCTGCTGTGCTCGATCCTCGGCATCCTGCTGGTCAAGATGATGTCGAACAGCGACGCCGAGACTGCCCTGTCCCGAGGACACCAGGCTTCAGCACTGGTGCTGATGGGAATCTCGTGGCTGGTCGTCACGCAGTTCGGAATCTCGATCAACGTCTGGGGCGCAGTCTTCACCGGCATCGTCGGCGGCGTGATCATCGGCCTCGTGACCCAGTACTACACGTCCAAAGCTCCGGTCGAGCGGATCGCACAGTCCGGTACCACCGGCACGGCGACCGTGATGATCACGGGCCTCGCAGTAGGCATGCAGTCGGTCGTGATCCCGATCCTGACCATCAGCGCGATCATCTACATCTCGACGGCACTGGCAGGCCTCTATGGCGTCGGTATCGCCGCTGTCGGCATGCTTGCGACCGTGGGCATGACCATGGCACTCGACGCGTACGGTCCGGTGGCAGACAACGCCGGCGGCATTGCGGAGATGGGCGGACTCGGCGATGACATTCGGGAGATCACGGATGGCCTGGATGAGGTTGGGAACACGACTGCAGCGATCGGCAAGGGTTTCGCGATCGGCGCTGCAGCGCTTGCTGCACTCGCCATCATTGCGGCGTTCGTCGAGCAGATCACCTACACCAATCCGGGCTTCACCCTCGATATCGCCGATCCCAACGTATTGGTCGGTATCTTCATCGGCGGCGTGCTCCCGTTCCTCATCGCTTCCATCACGATGACGTCGGTGGGCGACGCGGCAATGGAGATGATCGAGGAAATTCGCCGCCAGTTCCGCGAGATCCCCGGTCTGATGGAAGGCAAGGCCGATCCCGATCACACCAAGTGTGTCGACATCGCGACACGCGCGGCACTCAAGAAGATGATCCTGCCGGGTGTGATCGCGGTAGCGATGCCCCCGCTTGTCGGCTTCACGCTCGGCGCAGAAAGCCTCGGCGGCATGCTGGCGGGCGGTCTGCTCGGTTGTGTGCTCCTCGCGCTCATGATGGCCAATGCGGGCGGCGCATGGGACAACGCCAAGAAGTACATCGAGAAGGGTAACCTCGGCGGAAAAGGCTCCGAAGTGCACGCGGCCGCCGTTGTCGGCGACACCGTGGGCGACCCGTTCAAGGACACCTCCGGTCCGTCGATGAACATTCTCATTAACGTGATGGCAATCGTCTCGCTGGTGATCGCGCCGCTGCTGTAACCCGCAGCGCTGCAAAGAAAAGGCCCGCGCCGAAAGGCGCGGGCCTTTTTCGTTGTGGCTCTTTTGTCTGGCTTGCTTGTGGTGGTTCAGACGTCGAACGTGGGGAGTCGCTTGCGCACGAGTTTGTTACGGAGCGTGACGTATTGAGGCAGACCGTTCTTGTAGGGGGGGTGATCCTCCCCGGCAATCAGCGGCTCGAGGTACCTGCGACATGCGGCGGTGATCCCGTATCCGTCTTTGGTGATGTAGCTGCGCGGCATCATCTTCTCGACGTTCGCAACCTTTGAGAGTGGCACCTCTCCCACCGTCCACGCATAGCGTTTGGTCTTCTTTCGGACGATGATCGGCATCACCGCGTTCTTGCCTTCGAGGGCGAACTCCACGGCGGCCCGACCCATCGCATACGCCTGCTCGACATCCGTGGCCGACGCGAGATGACGGGCCGCGCGCTGCAGGTAGTCCGCGACCGACCAGTGGCACTTGTAGCCGTGCTCGGCCTTCACCATCTCGACGAGGGTCGGCGCAACCCCACCCAGCTGCTTGTGCCCGAACGCGTCCACGCTCCCCGAATCGGCGATGAAGTCGCCGTTCGGATACCGCGCCCCCTCCGAGGCGACGACGACGCAATAGCCGTCTTTCTCAACGGAGCTCAGAACACGCGCCAGGAAGTCCTTCTTGTCGAAGTCGACTTCCGGAAAGAGGATGATCTGAGGCGCGCCTTTGTTCCCATCGCGCGCGAGACCGCCCGCCGCGGCGATCCAGCCGGCATGCCGCCCCATGACCTCGAGCACGAACACCTTGGTTGATGACTCCGCCATCGACACGACATCAAGGGCAGCCTCACGCGTGGATACCGCAACGTACTTCGCCACCGAGCCGAACCCGGGGCACGTGTCGGTATAAGGCAGATCGTTGTCCACCGTTTTCGGGATGCCGATGCAGGTGATGGGAAATCCCATCTGCAACGACAGTTGCGAGACCTTGTGCGCGGTGTCCTGGGAGTCACCACCGCCGTTGTAAAAGAAGTAGCGAATATCGTGGGCACGGAACACATCGATCAGCCGTTCGTACTCCGCACGATTGTCATCGATCCCCTTGAGCTTGTAGCGGCAGGAGCCAAACGCACCGCTTGGCGTGTAACGCAGGCCCGCGATGTCCAACCGCGACTCGAGGCTCGTGTCCACCAGTTCTTCGCGAAGGGCTCCGATGATCCCGTTCCGACCCGCGAGCACGTTCTCGATGCGACGACTCTTTCGCGCAGTTTCGATGACGCCGCACGCGGTCGCGTTGATGACAGCAGTCACGCCTCCCGACTGCGCGTAAAAAGCGTTTCCTGCCATAGTGGCTCCTTCTTGGGTCAGGCTTTCTGGACGCGCGGCAATATACCCCACCGCCGTGCAGAGGACCCCCAAAAAAAGTTCGGCAGAGTCTCTTGAACAAACACAGTTCGATCCCAGACATGGATTGTCAGGGACGAGAAGCGTCCCGTCAGAACAACAGCATCAGGAGAGCACGATGAGCAACTACCTAACCCCCTTCCCGCGTTTCTACGGCAACCGTCGCATCGCCGAGGCTGACAGCTGGACGCCGCGCGTCGACGTCCACGAAACCGAGTCGGCGTATGTCTTAACGGCCGAGGTCCCGGGTGTCGATCCCGCCGATGTCGACGTCACGGTCGAGAAGAACGTCCTCTCGATCAAGGGCAGCAAGACGATCGAAAAGCCGGCCGAGGCCGCGGGCTACGCTTCGCTCGAGCGTTTCAGCGGCACTTTCGAACGTCGCTTCCGACTGCCGGACGCGGTCGAGAGCGGCGCGGTATCAGCGAAGGCGAACCACGGACTGATCGAGATCACCGTCCCCAAAGCGGAGATTCATCAGCCGCAGCGAATCGCAATCGCGAGCTGAAGCAAGCGGGTGCGCTCCACCTGATCCCGAGGGCCCCCGCCCTCACGGGCGGGGCGCATTTAAATCGGTGTGACCGGTCCTTCCGATCACACGCCCAGTCCGCCGGGACCGTCACTCAGGACCATTTCTCCACAATCGGAATCCGGCGTCCCGTACCGAACGCCACACGCGACACCTTCGTACCGGGGCAGGTCTGGCGCCGCTTGTACTCCATCCGCCCGATGAGCCGAATCACCCGATCGTGGTCCGTGAGCGCCTCGGGATCACCCAGCCACGCCTCGAGCGCATCAACGTCCCCCGTCACCTTCACCTCGTCGTCCCGCATCCTTTCAAACCACTCCACCATTCCCGAAAGCGTGGAGACGTAGTCCTCGACGTAGGACTTCACGATTGGATCGAGGATCGCGTACGGCAGCAGGCTCTCCTCGTCGGTCTGATCAGGTCGTAATTCCGCCGATGGCGGCTTTTGCCAGATCGTGTCCGGCACGGCCTCCGCCGCCTTCGCAATGTCCATCACATGGAACTTCAGCAGATCCTTGATGGGCGCAAAGCTGAAGTTCATGTCAAAGTGCGTGTAATAGCCGCAGGCAGACTCGGTCTTGTTCCCCGTCGACAGCGGCATCGCGCCGTAAGCGTTGCTGAAATGCATGACATACAGATCGCGCAGACGCGCCTGGATGTTTTCGTTGGCGACGCCACCGAGGTTGCTGCCGGCCGCACGGCGTACCAGGTTGCGCGAGTCCGAATGGACCTCGTACTGCCCGCTCAGCATCTCGACGACCGGATCGTGATCGATCGGAACTTCGTAATCCCAGCAGCCGAGATCCTCGTGCAGCTGTATTGCATCGGCGCGGGAGTGGTCGCTCGAGAAACGGGACGGCATGCGAATGGCGTGCACGTGATCGGGACCCACCGCCGATGCTGCAAGAAGACAGACCACTGCGCTGTCGACGCCTCCACTGGAGGCCAGTACCAGTTCGCTGAAGCCGGATTTGTACGTGTAGTCACGGAGACACAGGACCAGCAGGTCCTCGAGCAGGACGCTTGCGGCCCTGACGGCCGCGCGTTGATTCGCGACTCCGCGCACGGCCGCCGGTTGGTCGAGGTCGACGAGATCGAACGTATCGTCGAAGACTCCGTCGGACAGATGCACAAGGTCGCCGCCACGCACGACGAAGCTCTGACCGTCAAAGACGAGCTCGTCCTGCCCGCCTCGTTGGTTCACGTACACGACAGTCACGTCCGGGTCGTTGGCACTCGCGATCATCCGCACGCGCTGCCAGCATTTGTCGTGGACAAACGGCGAGGAGTTCAGCGACAGCAGGACCCGCGCGCCGGCACGGCGATAATGTTCGGCCGGATTGTCGACGTAGTTGTAGTCGTCCGAGCCCTTGTCGTTCCAGAGGTCTTCGCAGATCGTCACGCCCACCTTGACGCCCTTCACCTCGAACAGAGCCAGTTCGGTGCCCGGCTGGTAATACCGGGCCTCATCGAACACGTCGTAGAACGGCAGGAGTTGCTTCTGGTACGTGCAGACAACCCTGCCGTCCCTGATAACGGCAGCCATGTTCCGAAAAGGTTTACCCGCCTCCGGGTTACGGTCGATGTAGCCGACCACCACATGCAACCCGGGAATCCCGCGGGTCCGCTCGACCACGTCCCCGAGGACAGCGAGGGTCCGGTCAACGTACGACGGGTGATAGATCAGATCCTGGTGCAGGTAGCCCGGAATCGTGAGTTCAGGGAACAGGACGATGTCCGCGTCGCCGGCACGCGCTGCGTCGATGCCGGCGCCAATCGCCTCGAAATTACCGCTGAAGTCCCCGGGAGTCGTATTGATCTGAGCCAGACAGACTTTCATGAGAGGCCTCCTCCGTCGCTCCGCGTGCGCTCGTCGCGTGGACGAGGTTGGTCAGGGCAAGCACGAGCACACACGCCCCTGCCTGGTGCAGGCTCGCAAGCGACAGGGGTATCGCGTACACGAGCGTCAGGACACCGAGCAGGAACTGTCCGAGCGTGACTGCAAGCAGCGCGTGCGCCGCCCGGACCTGGGCACCCGCTGCCCGGTCCCGCTGCTGCCAGACGCGCCACCAGACGAAACCGGCCCCTGCGAGCACGGCTGCACCGAGCCAGCGGTGCACAAACTGAAGCATGGTGGTGTTTTCGACAAAGTTGAGCCAACCGGGCTGCAACATCATCGCCCCGGTGGCGAGGAACTCATCGCCCATCAGAGGCCAGGTATTGAATCCGTAGCCCGCGTTGAGCCCTGCCGTGAAGGCGCCGTAGAGGATCTGCAGCGTGAGCAGCCCCATCAGCGCCCATCCCCAGGCGGCGACGTTGCCTGACGGTACCCGAGCGTCCGCCGCCGGGCGGGGCCTCAGAAGATCGAGCGCCAGCCACATCAGGTAGCCCATGACGCCGATGGCAAGCAGCAGGTGAGCGGCGAGTCGGTAGTGACTCACATCCGGACGATCGACGAGACCGCTCTTGACCATGTACCAACCGAGCAGGCCCTGAAGTCCGCCCAAAATGAGTGCAATCGTGTACTGCGCTTTGCGCACGCCCTGTACCGCACCCCGGGCCCAGAAGTAGACGAGTGGCACGAAGAATGCGAGTCCGATGAGTCGGCCGAACACCCTGTGGAACCACTCCCAGAAAAAGATCTCCTTGAACCCGTCGAGATCCATGCCCTGGTTGATCTTCTGGTATTCCGGGTACGCCTTGTACGCTTCGAACGTGGCCTCCCATTCTGTCTGCGAAAGCGGCGGCAACACACCCATGATCGGGCGCCAGTCGACCATCGACAGACCCGAGTTCGTCAGTCGTGTAATGCCCCCGATCACCACCATCGCGAAAACCATGGCACACACCACAAGTAGCCACGCGGCGACGGCCCGATCGAGGCGATGCGGAGGGATGGACGACATTGGGTGACTCCTTCAGCGAGAACGCACAGTTTACCGCATCGCCTGCGGGCGCCGGTTCAGAACTCGGTGCTAAACTGCCGCGCAGACCGTTGTTGACGGACTCATGCAGCAGCTTCTCATCTTTTTCATACGGCTCTGCCTGTTCAGAGAGGACCCTGCGGACTCTCCGAAGGCCCCAGCCTTCCTCGCCACCGTCGTGGTGATTTACGCGCTGCTTTCGTTCACCATCCTGATGCTCGGCGACGGCATGGCGCCCTCCTCGCTGGTGACTGCGATTGCTCTGGGGCTCGGGATCGAAGCGGGCGCAACGATCGCCCTGTTGCGCTTCAGAAACGTCGTCCAGCGTTTCATCCCGACCATGAGCGCCCTGCTCGCTTCGAGCGCTTTGCTGAATCTCGTCATGATGCCCGTCACGATGATCGCGGAGCTGCTGGGTTCCGCGATGCTGGCACTGGTCGGCTGGGTTGCGCTCTTCTGGTGGGTGGCGGTCGCGGGTTTCATTCTGCAGCGCGCCGCCAATCTGTCTTTTGGCAAGGCAGCCGCCTTCGCGTTCACGATCCAACTCGTCTACCTCGCGACGCTCGGCTCGCTGACCGCGTCATGAGCAGCACGTCGCCTTTCCCGGTTCGCCCGGCCAGTCCCGCCGAACCGGGTACCCAACTGCACATCCTTGGGATCTGCGGGACGCTGATGGGCTCGCTTGCGCTCCTTGCGCGGGAACTCGGGTTTGCGGTCTCCGGGACCGACGCAAACGTCTACCCGCCGATGAGCGATCAACTCCGGGAAGCGGGCATCGAACTGTCCGAGGGCTATACAGCCGACTGCATCCCCGACGGCACCGAACTCGTCATGCTCGGCAACGCCGGACTCGCCCGAGGCAATCCGGCGGTCGAGGCCGTACTGGACAGGCGCCTGCCATACCTTTCCGGCGCCGAGTGGCTTGGCCGATACGTGCTGCCCGGTCGTTGGGTCATCGCGGCCTCGGGGACTCACGGCAAAACCACGACCACGGCAATGATCACGTGGATTCTCGAGCAATGTGGCCTGCAGCCGGGCTATCTCATCGGAGGTGTACCGCACGGACTGCCCGGATCCGCGCGGCTCGGTGACTCGATTTTCTTCGCCATCGAAGCTGACGAATACGACACGTCCTACTTCGACCGCCGTTCGAAGTTCATGCACTACCGACCCGACACGCTGATCTTCGGCAATCTCGAGTTCGACCACGCGGACATCTTCGCGGACCTTGCCGCAATCGAACACCAGTTCCACCATCTGATCCGTACCATCCCGTCGAGCGGACTCATTGTCGCCCCGTCAGACGATGACAACGTCAGCCGCGTACTTGCCGGCGGCTGCTGGACCCCCGTAGCAACGTTCGGCCCTGCCGACAGCGCAGAGTGGTCGATCGATCACCGTGGTTGCGTCATCGGGGGCGGCAAGGATCATGGCCACCTCGAACTCCAGCTACTCGGTGAGCACAATCGGAGGAACGCGTTGGCCGCGATTGCGGCCACACATCACGCCGGGGTTGCAGTGCCGGACGCCATCGCCGCACTCGCCTCGTTTCGGGGCGTCAAGCGCCGCATGGAGACGATTTACGAGTCGACCACTGTCACGGTCTACGACGACTTCGCACACCATCCGACCGCCATTGCAACAACGCTTGCCGGGCTGCGTGAGCGCGTCGGGGACGCACCGATTCTCGCGATCATCGAGCCCGCCTCGCACACGATGCGTCGGGGAACCCACGGAGACACGCTGGCCGCCGCGACGGACGCCGCAGACGAAGTGATCTGGTTCAGACCGGCCGACCTTGGCTGGAATCCCTCCGACTACGGCAACGCGACCGCTGTCCACGATGACCAGGACGCCCTGCTAGCCGCAACGCGCGCGTCGGTCGCGCGGGGAATGCGTCACGTGGTCATCATGAGCAACGGCGGCTTCGGCGGATTCCACAGACGGCTTGTTGATGAACTCAAGACCAGCAACGTCCAGGAGGGCTGAAGTGCGCTCGGACGGTTTCCTGCGAATCACCCGGCCAACCGACCAACACCTGACCCCTGCTAAGATGCGGGAGCCACACTGCTGACCCGCCATACATGGTCGCCAAAGCGAAGTCGCCGAAGATCAAGGAGACGGATCTCTTCCCGCCCGTCAGGGACTATCTGGAAAAGAACGGCTACACGGTTCGTTCCGAAGTCCGCAACTGCGATATCGTCGCGGTCAAGGATAGCGACGTCATCGTTGTCGAACTGAAGACGGGCATGAACGTCTCATTGCTGATCCAGGCCACTGACCGCCAGCGCATCACCGATTCGGTGTACGTCGCGATCCCCGACCCCCCCGGCCGCAAAGGTGCGCACTGGCGGGGCATCAAGCGTGTGCTCCGGCAACTTGAACTTGGACTGATCCTCGTGACCTTCAGCCCGCGCCGCACGATCGTGTCGGTCGCGTTCGATCCACTGCCCTACCGTCGCACGAAGCGATCGAAGCGTCGCAGGGCGGTCATTCAGGAAGTGGCCGACCGTTCGGCGGACTACAACACCGGCGGCAGCACGCGCACCCCACTGGTGACCGCCTATCGGGAGAACGCCATCTATATCGCCTGCTGTCTCGCCGAAATGGGCCCTTCGTCACCCAAAGCACTGCGTGCCGTTGGTGCCGGCGCGAAAACGACATCGATCCTGTCGAGCAACTTCTATGGCTGGTTCCAACGCGTGGCCCGTGCGTGTTATCAGGTCACGGAGAGCGGCCGTGCCGAGACGGCACGTTTTCCGGAGATCCACGCGCAGGCGCTCGACGCGTTGAAGTCCTGCGACGGGTCCACGTAGTTTCCGCAGGGGATGCCGTAGCGGCGGTGTCCTTGAAATTTGCCGGAGGCCGCGTCACGGTGACGCCTCCATTATGGGGGATGCCTGCCCTGATGATCCGTCATCGGGATGGCTCGGGCCCAGGGTGCCAAGGATGATCACCCCAAGGCAATACACAGCAAGGGCAACCTGCCGTGGATGATCCGGAACGCATTTCGCGTCTGGGCTAAGCCTCGTGCCAGAACCTCCGGTGGTTCTTCGACGTCTGCGCAGAATCCGATCTCGACCCGCAGCAGTTGGTACGGAACGTCCCTTACAGCTTCGACCACCTGTCCGATCCCGGTCGTTTCATCGACTGGCAGAGCTACTCAACGTTTGTCTCGAACTTCCGGGTCTTCATCTCCGCGGATGAACTAGCCGAGTTCGCCAGGATCACCTGCTACCCGTGGTCATCCCACATCTACTACCACCTTGTCGCGTAGATGCATTCGATCACGGAGGTTTACGACGACCACTTTGGCGAAGGCAGTTCGCTCTCCACGATGTATCCCTGCCGAACCGAAGTGGCCGTGAAGGCGAGCGGCAACCTTCATGTCACCCTGAAGATGTTGCCGGGGCATGAGCCATGCGAGGCCTTGCACTAGCTGATCAAGGGTCA
>MDTE01069984.1_pt1 | contig 11720 bp, 8 predicted proteins | sample 811231 | NCBI WGS metagenome assembly MDTE01 (sample SAMN05326651, study PRJNA326480) | marine metagenome | isolation source: seawater | place: Indian Ocean: Red Sea | collected 2010
CGGGCTAGCGTTGGTCACTCTAGCCGGCTGGTCGCTAGTATCGGCGTCGTGGGCCCCCGGTAGCATTGATGCCCTGATAGGGGGGGGCAAGGTCGCAGCGATCATGTTGGCGGGTGTGCTCTTCATTGCCTCAATTAGGCAGATGAATGGCCCTCAGCGCCGTGCTCTAGCCAATGCGTTCCTTATCGCAGCCACTTTGTGTGTGACTCTGGTTATCGTCGAATCAGTGACCGATGGTACGCCTCTGGTTCAAGCTAAGGCGGCTCAATCCTCGCGTTTTGTTTACCTGGGTGACCTCATTGCCACGTCGGCACCGTTTTTAACGGTACTAGTGTGGCCGGTAGCGGTGACTCTTTACCAACGCACGCAGCGGTGGTTGTTGCCGCTCGCGGCGGTCGCTCTCACTTTAGTGACACTATCCTTGCTGCCGCTTGCATCCACCTTGGTCGCATTTATGCTAAGTGCTCTGATCTTCATATTCGTTTACGCTAGCCGCCGCGCGTTAGCAGCGGTTGGTGTTGTGTTTGCGTTCTACGTGCTGGCCGCGCCGTTTGTCTCTGCGCACATCATCAACCTTGATACGCTCGGTCCAGCTGCCCAGACCATGCCCACAAGCTGGCAACATCGCCTTGAAATCTGGCGTTTCACGGCTACCAAAGTGCTGGAACGTCCAGTGTTTGGCCATGGCTTTGGTGCGTCGCGTGAAATCGGTCGCGACCCCAATCCAGTGATAATCTGGAATCCCGATGGGAGTGGGCGCAACTACGTCGATAAGGGTCTACCCCTTCATCCGCATAACGCTGTGCTCCAGGTCTGGTTGGAGCTCGGATTGGTCGGTGCTGCAATTGTCATTGGCGGAGTCACACTGACGCTGGTTTGGGTCCGACGTCGAACTAATTCAGCTCTGTCACGTGCTATGGCCGCTGCCGGATTGACGGCTTTCCTCACAATCGAGTTATTGGCCTATGGCGTTTGGCAGAGTTGGTGGCACGCGGCCGCATGGCTCATTTCCGGCGCCGTGCTAGTAGCTACAAAAGAGACAAATAGAGGAGCTAGGCCTCAAGTTTCAACTAATACGTGAGCTGCTTGAGTTGAGTGGAAACTCTGGATTCGCCGCTGCGTCGAAGGTCCGATGGTTGCGATCGGTCTAATGTCTCTCATTGATCGTCGAGTACGACCAAGAAGGGGTCCGCGGCAAAGTAACCGTCCCAGGCAGCTTCTATCGCGCTTCGCTTGAAAACCGTTTCAACATCACTAGCGACTTCATCGTTCTCGATCTGCACCCGCCCAACGTCGAGAGTTAGCCCTTTCTTGTCCAGATTGCAGAATTGAAAATACATAAAACGCTGTTTGCCGAGGTCCACTAAATGAGGATGTGCATATCCAAAAATCGCGCGTACGACGCTTTGCCGTGGATAAAGTCCGTAGTACGTCGAAAGCCTCGCAAGGCGGTTCCAGACTCGCTTAACGAGGTTTGACGATCGACCTTCTCGGCCGCTTACGGAAATCATCGGAATCGTGCGCTGTCGGGGGCGAATATCGAGCGTTGGTCCATCGCGCGCCAGGGGAAGCACTCGATCCGGCTCGCTCCAGCCTGCACCATCTTGCGAGTTTATCCGGAATATTCCGTGGCCACCCGTCGCTCGGTCCCTTAGCGTGAACCATAGTTGCCAATTACCATCCTCATGAACTACTTGCGGATAATGAATATCAAATCCTGGGAAATCATAGCCCTTGAGTATCGGTGAGGGATCGATCGACCACTCAGTTAGGTTCCCACTGGTGGCATGGAACAGGGCGTTACCAGGATAGCTATGATGGAAATACACGAACCACATGTGCCATAGCCGATCGTGGTGCAGCACTGATGGCTCAATGACTCCGATCGAACGTGTTTCGTCTAGATCAGAATCAAGCTGTCGCATGTCTTGGTACGATAGAATTGGTTCGGCCGAGCTGATCCATTTAACCCCGTCCTTAGACCGGGCAAGTGCCAAGCTCGTTATCAGATTATCGTTAAAGCGGTAGCGAGCTCCCCGCGGGTTCCCGACACCTTGGTAGAACATCACATACTCGCCTAGGCTCGGGTCCAGAAGAACCGTCGGATTGCACGTCCGTAAGTTCTTCCAGGTCACGGCATCGTCGCTAGGAATGATCAAACCATCGCGTTCGGTGCGTGAAAATTTCGCACCGTCGTCGGATAAGGCTAGGCCGATCTGCTCGGTATGACGTGCATCGTTCGCCATACCAGCGTAGTAAAGCGCAACTTTCATGAACTTAGGGAAGCCGAAATTCGCTATCAAATAAGCACCGGTTCGCCTCCATCTCGGCTAGGAAGGCTTCATATTGCGCTTGCGCACTGAAGCTAATTACCTTCGTGTTTCCGAGTGGGTACTCTCGGTAGATTTTGTATCGTTTATCGACGCTGCGGCAGAACCGCACGATATCTCCGTCCTCCCACTGCACCGCGTGCAAGACTGAATCGACCGATCGTTCCGAGCCGTCTTTGGCGCGATAGTGAAATCGATGGGGCTTATTGAAGAAAACGGACCGCGGGTATTCATCCTGGTGGTTGTTTTCGAGGACGTGGACCGTGGAACTTCTATCGTGGTCTACTGCGAGTAGCGCGACCTTCCCTCCCATTTCCCCCAACCGTTGCCAAGGCGATCCTGGCCCCATTGCGTAAGGCCCGCACTGCTCGTGCCCTTCGATCAACTCCTTAGCCCTATACCCTGCTGCGCTGATGTTCTGCCAGGGTACTGGGGAACGAACTGAATCTGGCAGGGCGAGAACAAGATTGGGTATCAAGCCAGTCCCGGCAGGAGCGTTTCGCGGATCAAATATTTCCGCCCTAGTTGCCAGGTCATACGCGAGGGTAGGAGGTGCAGTAGGTACCAAGAGTGTGCCTTTGGGGCCCAGAAGATTCAGGACGCTGTCAAGAACTGCGCGGCCGTAACTTGTCGATCGGAAGTTGTCCACGGTGTGCGGTCCCGATCGAGAGAGAGTCCCGATAGCACTGTGAAGCAATAAAATATCGCCAGGCTCGACACCAACCTCCTTCAGTCCCCGGATGATTTCTTCAACCGGAACAGGTCGTCGTTTCCTATTGGTCCAGGCAGCACGTATCACGGATCGTACAGTATTGGCGCAGTCACGAAGCTCGCGCAGACCGTCCCGGCCTACGTATCTGATGGCTAATCGACGCAACACGATAGTTCCTCGACAACAACTGTTTGATGGAGAGTTTCCCAATCCTGTAGAGGAACGTTAGTCCCAAGCTTCCGAATCAAGAAACGAACCTGCACAATGCTCCGAACATGATGATGTTAGCGAAAAAACTTATTACTGGCTGAGAATAGTGCCGTCTACCCACTCCCAAAAATTGCGAGATGCCGTAATCGCGGTTGGGCTTCTGCTCGCCAGTGCGTTCACCGTGCAGCTAGAGATGGACGAAAACATCCCTTACGCTGACGAAGTTCAATACCTCGCGATGGCACACAACCTGTTCCACCATGGCGTTTTGTCGCTAACGACGGAACCAAGCGAACAGCGTCGTCCCACTGCTCTCCGAGAACCCGCCTACCCAGTATTTCTCGCCGGGCTCATGTTCTTCGACGATCGCCTCGCAAGCGGAGCGATCGAGTGCGTTTCGAAAAGGGCGTCTTGTGTTGAAGCGTTTAATGCGGCCAAGCAAGCAAACCTTCTTTTGTATCTCCTAGCCGGCACGCTGATTTGGTTGATCGCTAGGGAAATTTCTCGACGACCTTGGATGGCACACGTTGCTCTTTTCCTATTTCTTGCGAACCTGGAGCTGCACGAGTACGCGACATACCTAATATCTGATTTCCTGGCGCTCTTACTGACGGTCGTCGCCAGTTGCCTCGTCTATCTTTCGTTTGTACGACCGAGACCCCTCTACGCACTAGGTTGCGGCGCGAGCATAGCATTCCTTGTGCTGACGAAGGCAGCTTTCCTACTTCTCGGGCCCTTGCTCGTAGTCGGCTACGCTGCAGCCGCCCTCCGGGCTACTGATGAAAAACGACAGAGGCTTTTGGCGAGCGTATGCCTTTTCGTGTTGAGCTATGGGATACTCATTGGCGGTTGGGGGATTCGAAATTGGATCAGCTTGGACCGACTGATGGTCACGCAGCGTGGCGGCCAAGTCCTCGCGCATCGTGTCGAACTCAACGGGATGACTGGTTCAGAATATGCCGTCTCGTTCTTGTGGTGGACTAGAGGCTTTGGCGATAATTTAGCACGTCGCCTGGTCGATCCGATCTACTACACCAGATTCGAACTGCGCGATCCGAATGGTTTCTATAATGCGGCACAGACCAAGTGGATTGACGCCGTAGCGCTAAAGGTTGCCTCTGGTTCAGAGCAGCTTGAGGCGGAGAAAGCCGTTGGGCGGGAAATGCGGGATCAAGTAGTTCTGCATTGGTTCAAGAACCTTCTTGTGAGCATTCCGGTCGGCTATCGCGGCCTGTTTATCGACGAGTTCATCGTTCTCACATTCCCCTCCGCCTGCCTCTTAATCTTCTCAAGGCGCCGTCGCGTGCCCGGTTTTCTTTGGTTTGCAACGCCCGGAATATTCGCTATTGCGTTCCACGCGGGATTGACTCTCAATCTCCCGCGACATGCGATTCCATTACTGCCGGCGCTTGCGATAGCGGGTTCATACGGCATTTTGTGGATTCGCAATTGGGGGAAGGAGCATTTGCGTAGGTGGCATGGTGCCGTTAGACAAAGTCAGATTCGGTAACGTGACTAAGCTGCGCAAACTAAGAGTTCTACTTCTTTTCGACCGCTACAAATGGTGGCCGGGAACCGCAATAAGGCACCTGGATGCGTTGTCGATAGCGTCCCACCATAGGGTTTTCGCACTACCGCAGCGCGGAGACTTGCCGGATGAACTAGACCTCACCCGCTTTGATGCAATCGTGATTCACTACTCTGTGTTTATGTTTGATGCCGCCTATTTGTCATCTGCGGCACGGCAGCGACTGGCCGAATTTAGAGGGACCAAGGCCGCGTTTGTTCAGGACGAACACAGAAACGTCGATCTAACGATTGATGTAGTTCAACAGATGGGCATCGATATTTTGTTCACAGTCGTGCCAGCTACCGAGGTCGACAAAGTCTACCCACCAAGTCGCATGCCCGCACTATGCAAGGTTCCCGTGCTCACCGGTTACGTCGACGACGACCTAATCCATCGGAAGGTGCCCGATTGGACCTCAAGGCCGGTCGATGTTGGATACCGAGCTCGAAAACTACCGCCCTGGCTTGGTACGCTTGGACGGGAGAAGTGGATTATCGGCGAACGCTTCAATCGTGAAGCGGAGCAGTACGGCCTACGTTGTGATATCTCGATGCGGGAGCAAGACCGTCTCCACGGCGACTTTTGGGTCGACTTTGTCGCTAATTGCAAAGCCGTGCTGGGGACCGTAAGCGGTGCAAGCGTTTTCGATTTTAGCGGTGATATTGCACGTTGCGTCGAGCGGCACTTGCTTCGCGCACCAGACACTCCATTTGATGCGCTCCGCGAGCTCTATTTTGCGAATGTCGATGGTGTTATCGATGCGGGCGTAATCTCCCCGCGTTGTTTCGAGGCGGCAGCACTCCGTACGCTAATGATTTTGTATGAAGGTAATTATTCGGATGTGTTGGAGCCTGGCCGCCACTATGTGCCGCTAAAGAAGGATCACAGCAATATGGATGAGGTGATCGGGGTCCTCCGATCACCTGAACGAGCGTTAGAGATCATACAAAATGCTTATAACGAAGTTGCTAGTAACCCGGCTTACTCACACGCTGCCCTTACGGAGGTCTACGACCAAACCTTGTCTGCAACCTGCGCAGATAGGTCGGTTACCAATATAGAATATTATTCTGAACGCGAATTCGATGGGATACGTCGACGGAACCGTGGAGGCATACTCCGGGCGCAGAGTGTGGACTATGTCCGATACTACGCCGGTAAGGTACTGTTCTCTCCGCTATTTGGGTTGTTAGGAGAGAAGTTGCGTGATCGACTGATCGATCAAACGCGGAGAATCTATCGGTTTCTCGCTGGGCGATATTGATGGCTTTCCGGCGCGTGTTTCTAACCCGGTAATGGGTGCTCGATGATTGACGGCTATTGGATCCAGACCTATAAGTCCGGCCCGGTTCCTGGTCATTTTTCGTGCACCGAAACTGACTTTTCGCAACATGTGTGGCATCGCCGGTATTGTTAATCTCCGCGGGCAACCCGTCCCGGGCCTCGCGCGGGCCTTGTCGGTCATGGGGGACCTGCTGAACCATCGTGGTCCCGACAACGCCGACCAATGGGCTAGTGAGTCAGGTGACGTGGGATTGGTGCATCGGCGCCTTAGCATCATTGATCTCAGCGATAGCGGGAATCAACCGATGTTCGGTGCTAGCGGTGATGTCATCGTGCACAACGGCGAGGTTTACAACTACCGCGAGCTCCAACAAAGTCTAGCAGCGCACTGGACCTTCACCAGCGGGTCCGATACCGAGACGATTCTCGCAGCGTACGACCGCTACGGGGAGGCCTGCGTCGACCACTTTCGGGGGATGTTTGCGTTTGCGATTTGGGACGGAGAGCGATTGTTCTGTGCCCGCGATCGCTTTGGCATCAAGCCATTTTACTACGTAACCATTGGTGATCTCTTCATTTTCGCATCAGAGGTCAAAGCCCTAGTTCCGTTCCTTCGAGAGGTGGAAACTGACGCGGGAGCGTTCGCCGAGTATGCGACGTTTCAGTATACCATTGGCGAGGCAACCCTCTTTCGCGGAGTGACTCGTTTGTTGCCTGCTCATACGCTCACAGTCGAGCGGGGACGTGTCGAAACGCGTCGTTATTGGGACGTAGTTTATGAAATTGACTATGAACACCGGCCCGTTTTTTTTCAGGAACGGCTGCGTGAGTTGCTCGATGATTCAGTCAATATCCACCTGCGTAGCGATGTGCCGGTTGGCGCCTATTTAAGCGGTGGTGTCGATTCGAGCCTAATCGCGGCGTTAGCGTCACGCCATGATCCCGTTAACGTACTGGCGTTCCATGGAAAATTCACCTGCCATTCCGGCTACGATGAAAGCGCCTTTGCCAGAGCCGCGGCTGAACACGCGGGCAAGAGTTATCGCGAAGTGGATATCGACGCTACCGATTTCCTTGGCGAAATCGAAAAGGTCATATATCAGCTTGACTATCCGGTGGCAGGACCCGGTTCGTTTCCCCAATACATGGTTTCACGGCTTGCCTCCGAGCATGTCAAGGTAGTGCTGGGCGGGCAGGGTGGTGATGAGATTTTCGGAGGATATGCTAGGTACCTACTGGCCTACTTTGAGCAATGTATTCGCGCTGCGATCGATGGAACTTACAAAGACGGTAATTTTGTCCTCACAGCGGAGTCGATCATTCCCAATCTCGGCGTGCTGCAGGAATACATCCCCTTGATTCGGATGTTCTGGCGCGACGGCTTGTTTGGGCCGCTCGACGAGAGATACTTCCGACTAATTGATCGATCCTCTGACGTTGGTAAGGAGATCAACTGGTCGCTGCTCGATGCTGAGCGGGTCCGCGAGTCGTACGGTGCCGTCTTCAACAACATCCGTAATGTACGTCACGAAAGCTATTTCGACAGTATGACGCACTTTGATTTCAAATGTTTGCTGCCCGCATTGCTCCATGTTGAGGATCGCATGAGTATGGCGCACGGGATAGAGTCCAGAGTGCCTTTTCTCGATCATCCGTTGATCGAGTTCCTAGCAACTGTTCCAGCCGACGTTAAGTTTCAAGGCGGCAAGATGAAGCACCTACTTAAACAAACATACAGCGACGTCATACCCGAGCAGATTGTCAACCGCCGTGATAAAATGGGTTTTCCTGTGCCGCTAACGGAGTGGTTTGCCGATGAACTCCGTGACTTTGTCAACGACCTGTTTCGTTCGAAAGCGGCAGCTAGCCGACCGTTTATCAACGCCGAGGCTATCCTCGCGGGCCTCGACGGAACCAATAAATTCAGTCGAAAGTTATGGGGCCTAGTCAGCCTCGAACTTTGGCATCGCACATATCACGACCAGGCCAGCCGGTTCGCAGCGCTACTCGATGAAGCGGCTTAAACTCGGGAGCACTACCAAGAAATGAAAGTTTTGATCACAGGTGGAAGCGGATTTGTTGGTTCGACATTAGCGGATCGACTGATCGCTAGAGGAGACTCTGTGCTGTCGGTCGATAACTACGAAACTGGCCGTCGCGACAATTTGTCTATCGGCGATGGCCTTCGCATCGTCGAGGGAGATATTGCCGATTTCGGGCTTATGGACCGTCTTTGCGAGGATTTCCAACCTGACCTCATTGCGCACACCGCTGCGTCATATAAAGATCCCGACAATTGGTCGGGTGACGCTCGCACGAATACGCTAGGTTCCGCGATCGTTGCTGAGGTCGCAAAGAAATATGGCGTTCAACGCATTATCTATTTCCAGACCGCACTTTGTTACGGCCTCAAACCACTCGAACAGCCGATTACACTGGATCACCCCATTCTTCCGGACTCATCGAGCTATTCGGTCAGCAAGACCGCCGGCGAGCAATACATCGCACTAAGTGGCATCGACTACGTCACGTTTCGGCTGGCGAATGCTTATGGCCCGAGAAACCTTAGCGGCCCCCTGCCAACTTTTTACCATCGCCTCACAAGCGGTAAAGAGTGTTTCGTGATGGATACAAGACGTGATTTTATCTTTATTGAAGACCTCGTCGATTGCGTGATGGCCGCGGTCGACGGCAGGGGCAATGGGCCATATCACATATCCTCGGGTGCGGATTTCTCTATCAAGGAGCTCTACGACGCGGTCGTCGAGGCACTGCGGCTCAATGATGCCCCCGAGGTCGACGTGCGTGAACGACATCCGGAAGACGCGCCGACAATTCTTTTAGACCCCGCCCGCACTACTAAAGACTTCGGGTGGGAGGTTAGTACGGATCTCTCACCCGGCGTGCAGCGCACGATCGAGTACTATCAGACCTACGGTATCAGCGAGACCTACACTCATCTTCGAAAAGTGAGCGATTGATCGCATCAGCGACCAGGCCTCTCGGTAAACGGTGAGCACGCACCCTGGGTTCGTTATGGCACACGCCGGCGAGCCTTCGGTCTAGAGGGTTGCCTAACGGGCCGTTATGGGAGCCGAACTAAAGAACATAACCCGCGGCACCGTGATCTATGGGCTCGGGCAGGGCATTAATCGGCTTCTCGCTTTCATCACACTGCCGGTCTTCACAGCGTTTCTGAGCCCTAACGATTTTGGGCTTATTGCTCTTTTGGCGCTGTTTGGGTTTTTTGCCCGTGCGGTTTTCGGACTGGGAATCGGCGTGTCGATGGGGATCGTTTACTTTAGACACGAGAACCAATCCCACCGTGTCGGCGTCGTTTTCAGTGCGCTCGCTATTTTGGCGATCAGTGCCTCCACACTGTTGGTTGTTTCCGCTTCTCGGTCGGACCTCGTAGCGTTATACGTTTTAAGCGATGCCGATTTGGGACGGTTGGTTTGGCTTCAAGCTCTGGTCGTCGTGGCTCAGGTGTTGGGTGAACCCCTGCTCCTGCGGTTTCAGTACGAAAGCAAGCCCGTCCTTTACATCTTAGTTTCGGTCGGTGCCGCCGTGCTGGGCGTGGCTGCCGCTTTAGTGCTCGTGGCTTGGGCCGATCGGGGCGTATCGGGTTGGGTCGAGGGTTACCTTTTGGGAGCGGTAGTCGCGTTGTTAGCGGGACTGGCTGTTACGATTGTGCAGCTAAGAGGGGTCCGCGCGAGAATAGATAGGTTAGTGGTGATCGAGCTGCTGCGTTTGGGTTGCCCCTTAATCCCAAGCTTCTTCTTCCTGTTCTTAATTCAGAACAGTGGTGTCTACTTCCTCCGCATGTTCGAAGAATTGGCGGCTGCGGGAGTATACCACGTCGGGTGGAGCATCGGTATGGCGATGGGTGTTGCAACCGGAGCGTTCACTACAGCGTGGTTCCCGTTTTTTAAGGCGTATGTAAACCGCCCAAAGGAGGGCGCTCCGCTGTTCCAGGTGGTGCGTGAACTTTACGTCTTTGTCTTTGGATTTCTCTGCCTCTCTTTCTTTCTCTTTTCGTGGCCCGTGGTTCTATTGGCGACAACAGAAGGGTTTCTGCCTGCCTATCGCGTCGTAGGCTGGGTCGCGTTGGCCCAGTTTCTGGTCGGGTTTTGGAGCACTCTGTTGCCAGGGGTCTACTTCGCCCGTCAGGTTCATTATGTGACCCTGATCCAAGGTGCAGCGGCCGCTGTAGCTACTGCAGCCAATCTGGCGCTTATTCCGCGCTTCGGGGCCGAAGGGACAGCGATAGCTATGGCGGTAGCGATGCTAGCGATGGTTGTGTTTCAGCTGGTGCTTAACGCGCGAAAACGTTACGCAGTCACGACCGGAAACTGGTGCAAGATCGGAGTGCTTGCGAGCAGCATTTCGGTAGTTATTCTAGCCTATCTTACCCTCGATGCCTGGGTAGCATTCGTGATCACATCGACAGTTGTTGCGGTACTAATGGCTATTTTTCTGGCTGTCGGCTGGCGGCTTGGCCTTATGCCCCGTCGAGGTCAGCTAGCTGATTTCCTCCTGCCGAGCCGAAGGGAACCAACTTGACGCCGTATCTTCGAAACCCGATCAAAGAGATCGACGGGATCCCGGTTTTTTCAGAACGGGATGCTTATACTCAAAACTACGATCGCATTGCTCAAGACCACCTTGCCGCGGTCAAGCAGACAGGTGTTGCTAACCCATTTATCGAAGATCGTGACTGGTGTGATATCGAAGAGTCTACAGCGGTCTTGTTAAGGCGCTACGCCCAGCCAGGTTGGCGCGTCCTCGATGTCGGTGTCGGGTTAGGGCGGCTCCTGGGTCAGTTTCCTGAGCTGCATCGGTACGGCGTCGACGTCAGCATCGACTATCTTGGCGAGGCTCGTAGCGCTGGTATTGAGGTTTGCTGCGCTAGAGCCGAAGAGCTTCCCTACGCCGAAAACTTCTTTGACGCGGTCATTTGTACCGATGTTCTCGAGCACGTGATCGATCTAAATAAAGTTCTGTCGCTCGTTACTCGTACCCTGAAGCCGGGCGGGTTGCTTATCATCCGAGTTCCAGACAAAGAGGATCTCTCGTCCTACCTCGCGCCGGGATATCCCTATGATCTCGCCCATATCCGGGCGTTCGATGAGGCCTCCTTGCGTCTTTTGTTGTGTCGGGTCTATCCCTTTGACTACATGGAACGATCGTTTGCTCACGTTGCAAGTCACGCGAAGTCGCGGATTCCATCCAAACTAGTGAGTTGGGTGTTGATGCGTGTTCTGCCGGTGCTTGCGGGTCGAAACATTGCGCGGCGCCGGGCGTTGTGTCGGTGGTTCTACGGACCGATTGAAATCAACGTGCTGTGTCGCAAAACCGACCGCGTTATTGTCTCTTAGCTAGCGTTAATCTGTTATGCGCAAGACATTTTTCTCGAATTCTTCTGTCCTCGTCGTTGGGGGCGCTGGATTTGTCGGAAGCAACCTTGTGCTCCGTCTCATCGCCGAGGACGTCGGGCGGATCACAATCGTTGATAATTTGCTATCAGCCGAGCGCAGCAACGTATCCGCTGATCCGCGGATCGAGCTGATTGAGACCTCGATTGCAGACGAACGGGTGCTGGCTAGCCTAGACG
>MDTE01142306.1_pt1 | contig 11720 bp, 12 predicted proteins | sample 811231 | NCBI WGS metagenome assembly MDTE01 (sample SAMN05326651, study PRJNA326480) | marine metagenome | isolation source: seawater | place: Indian Ocean: Red Sea | collected 2010
AAAGCTGAAGCCCCTACTGAAGAAACTAAAGCTGAAGCCCCTGCTGAAGAAACTAAAGACAAAGGTGATAATACAACTGATGAGAAATAGAACAATCTTTTATAATTCATAAATATTATGATTCAAAACAATGAATTTATTTGTATTGGTGTAATTTCATCACCACATGGAATCAAAGGTTTATGCAAAGTAAAATACTTTACTGAAAGTGCTAAAGGTTTGACCTCTTATGGTGAACTCTTTGATTCTAATGGTGAAAAAATAAAACTAAAACTTATTAAAGACACAAATAAATTAGCTATTTGTAGTATCAATAATATAAATATTAAAAATGAAATAGAAAAGTTTAAAGGATTAAAATTATATATATTAAGAAAAAATCTACCCAAATTAGATAAAGATGAAGTATATCATGTTGATTTGATTGGTCTGACTGCTTTAGATTTAAATAGAAAAAAAATTGGTACAATTGATAATATTCTAAATTTTGGTGCAAGTGATATTATAGAAATTTCGAGAAAAAATAGAGATAGTTTATTAGTACCGAGCGAAAAAGAAATTTTAAATAATATTGATTTAAATAAAAAGACAATAATTATTTCCAATTATGAAAAATGGGCAAAACTAGAAGAAAAAAATAATGTTAAATAATACTCTCCAAACCTTTGATGTAAATATCTTGACTTTATTCCCAGAAGTATTTCCTGGAACTTTAGGTGTGTCACTTTTAGGTAAGGCATTAGAGAAAAAAATTTGGCAAATTAGCACAATTAACATTAGAGATTTTGCATTTAATAAACAAAAAAGTGTTGATGACACTCCGTATGGTGGGGGAGCGGGAATGGTAATGAGACCCGATGTAATAAGTCTCGCACTGGAATCACTTTCAAATATAAATCTACCCAGAATTTGTCTAAGTGCCAAAGGCTCAAAACTAACTCAATCAAGAGCCATACAGCTGTCTAAAGAAAGAGGTTTAATCCTGCTTTGTGGAAGGTATGAAGGAATTGATCAACGTGTCATAGATCATAATAAGTTTGAAGAAATAAGTATTGGAGACTATGTTTTGCCAGGAGGAGAAAGCGCCGCTATTGTTTTGTTAGAAAGTGTGGTAAGATTATTACCTAATGTATTAGGAGGAGAAAACACTTTAAACGAAGAAAGTTTTAATAATGAAATGTTGCTCGAATATCCGCACTACACAAAACCTAAGGAATGGAAAGGAATGCTTGTTCCAGAAATTTTAGTATCTGGCGACCATAAAAAAATTCAAAATTGGAGAAATGAAAAAAGGCTGGAAATAACAAAAAAGAAAAGACCAGACCTTTTAAACAGATAAAGTTTTTGGAAATTAAAAATACTTCAGGAGATAAAGATGAGTATAATAAGTAAAATCGAAAAAGAACAAATTGAAAAAATTATTTCAGAAAGAAGAATTCCTGAATTCAGTTCAGGAGATACTTTAAGGGTGGATGTGAAAGTTTTTGAAGGCACAAGGGAAAGAATTCAAGCCTTTGAAGGTGTATGCATTGGCCGGAGAAACTCTGGCATAAGCTCTTCATTTACTGTTAGAAAAATTTCTTATGGGGAAGGTGTAGAAAGAGTTTTTCAACTTTATTCTCCTCGAATTTCAAACATTGAAGTTATTAGAAGAGGTAAAGTAAGAAGAGCTAAATTATATTACTTAAGAGAAAGACAGGGTAAATCTGCTAGGATTGCTGAACGAAACTCAGGTCGATCAAATGAAAATAATGTGTCAGAATCAACAAACGCAAATATTGAGGAAAAAACTCAAGATAATAACCAATCAAAAGATTAGCACTAATGCTATTAAATGTTTTTTATATTTATTTTTAATTTTATATGAGTTCATCAATGAAAAAATCACGAACATTATTTGATAAAATATGGGACTCCCATTTAGTTAAATCAGACCCTGGGGGTGCAAGTATAATTTATATAGACAGACATTTAGTACATGAAGTAACAAGCCCTCAAGCATTTGAAGGTTTAAGAAATTCCAATAGATTAGTTCATTCGCCTGAAAGAACATTAGCAGTTGCTGACCATAACATTCCAACAACAAATAGATCCCTTGGTATTAAAAACGAAGAATCAAAAATACAAGTAGATACCCTGGCAAAAAATGCTAAAGATTTCTCAATACCATATTTTAATATGGATGATGTTCGCCAGGGCATTGTCCATGTCATTGGACCTGAGCAAGGTTTTACACAGCCAGGCATGACGATAGTTTGCGGTGATTCTCATACTGCGACTCATGGTGCATTTGGAGCACTTGCTTTTGGAATTGGTACTTCAGAAGTAGAACATGTCTTAGCCACTCAGACACTTATTCAAAAACCTGCAAAGAATATGCTCGTTGAAATAGATGGTGCTCTTCCAATAGGCGTAACTGCCAAAGATATAATCCTCGCTTTAATTGGAAAAATTGGAACTTCTGGGGGAACAGGTTATGTTATTGAATACTCAGGATCTGTAATCAAGCATCTTTCAATGGAAGGCAGAATGACCGTCTGCAATATGTCAATTGAAGCAGGTGCAAGAGCTGGCATGATTGCCCCTGATGAAAAAACATTTAATTACTTAAAAGATCGCCCCATGGCACCTTCTGGGAAAAATTGGGATGCAGCACTTAAGTGGTGGAAAAGTTTGCCTTCTGATAAAGATGCTCACTATGATCACAAAGTGTTGTTAGACGCAAACTCTCTTGCTCCAACTGTTACATGGGGAACAAGTCCAGAAGACATCGCTCCCATCAATGGGAAAGTTCCTGATCCTAAAGATTGTTCTGATGAAGCCACTAGAACAAAAATGCAGAGAGCACTGGATTACATGGGATTAAAACCGGGCCAGAAGATTACTGATATTAAAGTTGACACTGTTTTTATTGGCTCTTGTACAAATTCTAGAATTGAAGACTTAAGAGCAGCATCTAACATAGCTAAAGGAAGAAAGGTCTCAAATGGAATAAAAGCTATGGTTGTGCCTGGATCAGGATTAGTTAAAGAGCAAGCTGAACAAGAAGGTATTGATAAGATTTTTCTAGAGGCAGGTTTCGACTGGAGAGAGCCAGGATGTTCAATGTGTTTAGCAATGAATGATGATAGATTATCTCCTCAAGAAAGAGCTGCTTCAACATCAAATAGAAACTTCGAAGGAAGACAAGGTCGATTGGGTAGAACTCATTTATTAAGTCCTGAAATGGCTACCGCAGCCGCAATTAAAGGATACCTTACAGATGTTCGTGAATTATAATTACTTTTTCATTTTAAATTTTTAAAGAGGATATTAAATGGATAAGTTTTCAACCCTTAAAGGTGTAGCTGCACCACTTGATATTTTAAATATTGATACTGACATGATTATTCCTAAGCAGTTTTTGAAAACCATAAAAAGATCAGGGCTTGGGAAAAATTTGTTTGATGAAATGCGTTTCTCAACTGACGGTGAAGAAATAGAAAATTTTATTCTTAACCAATCACCTTGGAGAGAAGCGAAAATTCTTATAGCTGGAGATAATTTTGGTTGTGGCTCTAGTAGAGAACACGCCCCTTGGGCACTTCTAGATTTTGGAATAAAATGTGTAATTTCAACAAATTTTGCAGATATATTTTACAACAATTGTTTTAAAAACGGTATTTTACCCATAAAAGTTACTGAAGATCAAAGGCAGGCACTTCTATCGGATGCAAAAGATAAAGAAAATCCGATTTTAGGAATAGATTTACAAAATCAAAAAATTAACAGACCTAATGGTGCATCATTCAATTTTGATCTGGATCCATTTAGAAAGCGTTGTTTGCTTGAAGGTCTTGATGACATTTCTTTAACTTTAGAAAATCAAGCGGCTATTAATGATTATGAAGCAAATAGAGATGAAAATTTTCCTTGGCTGTAACATCTATTTTTAACTTAAACTAAAGGGAAAATAATGATTTCAAATAAAAAATTGATGGTTATGCCAGGAGATGGAATAGGGCCAGAAGTTTTAAAAGAAACTTTGAGAATTGTTGATTGGCTTTCAAAATATAAAAACTTAAATTTTGATATAATCGAAAGAGACGTTGGCGGCACTTCTTATGATAAACATGGAACTCCATTAACTGATGAGGCACTGAGTGATGCTCTTGATTGTGACGCTGTTTTATTTGGAGCAGTTGGAGGTCCTAAATATGATGAATTACCCTTTGATTTAAAACCAGAAAGAGGTCTATTAACGTTAAGAAAAGAGTTAGATCTGTTTGCTAACTTGCGTCCTGCAATTGTATTTCCCCCATTAGTTGATTCTTCCACTTTAAAACCTGAAGTTGTAGAAGGATTAAATATAATGATTTTAAGGGAGCTTACTGGAGGCGTTTATTTTTCAGAACCAAGAGGGGTTGAAACACTTCCTGATGGTTCTAAAAAAGCCTATGATACAAATTTGTACTCAACCCCAGAAATAGAAAGAATAGGCAGAGTTGCTTTTGATTTAGCAAGAAAACGCTCAGGAAAAGTAACTTCTACAGAAAAGGCAAATGTTATGCATTCCGGAGTATTGTGGAGAGAAGTCATGAATGATTTACATGCCAAGGAAGGACATGGTATAGAGCTGCAACATATGTATGCTGATAACTGTGCAATGCAATTGGTAAGAGATCCTAAACAGTTTGATGTAATTGTTTGTGACAATTTATTTGGTGATATGTTATCTGACTGTGCAGCAATGTTAACTGGCTCTCTTGGAATGCTGCCTTCAGCTTCTTTAGGTGCACCAAATAAAGATGGGATTAGAAAAGCCATGTACGAACCCGTTCATGGCTCTGCTCCTGATATTTCTGGCAAAGGCATTGCGAACCCTCTTGCTCAAGTCTTAAGTCTTACTATGATGCTCAGATATTCGTTTGATTATATTCCAGAAGCAGACCTAATTGAAAACTCTGTTTCTGACGCATTAGCCACTGGATCAAGAACCGCGGATTTAGGTGGTGGAACAAAAAAAGTTTCAACCTCTGAAATGATAGATATAGTTATTGAATTTATGAATAAAAGAATAAATTAATATCTAAGGAATGAATCCCATGAAATATAATGTTGCAATTGTTGGTGCCACAGGAGCTGTTGGAAGAGAAATTCTTCAAACTCTCAATGAAAGAAAGTTTCCCATTGGAAAAATTTACGCACTCGCTTCAACTAAATCACCAGGCCGCCAAGTTTCTTTCGGAGATGACAAGACCATTGATGTCACTCCACTTAATGACTTTGATTTTTCAAAAGTCGATTTAGCATTATTCAGTGCTGGTGGAAGTGTCTCTGAGAAATTCTGTTCTGAAGCTGGTGAGAAAGGTGCGCTAGTAATTGATAATTCATCAGCATTTAGAATGAAAGAGGACGTTCCTTTAATTGTTCCTGAAGTAAATCATTATGATTTAGACAAATGTTTGCGAGAGAAAGGTGGAAAAAACATTATTGCAAACCCAAATTGTTCTACAGCCCAATTAGTAATGGCTCTATCGCCCCTTCATAAAGAATTTAATATTAAAAGAGTTGTCACTTCCACATACCAGGCTGTGTCTGGCGCTGGAAAAGAAGCGATGGATGAATTGTTCAATCAGACCAAAAAGATTTATGTTAACGATCCTGTTGAAAAATCAGTTTTTACAAAACAAATTGCATTTAACGTTATACCCCATATTGATGTTTTTATGAGTGACGGCTTCACTAAAGAAGAAGTGAAGATGCGTGAAGAAACTCAAAAGATTTTGGATGAAAACATAGAAGTAGTTGCACATTGTGTTAGAGTGCCAGTGTTTGTAGGTCATAGTGAGTCTGTTTTTATTGAAACATATAACCCTATAGATGAAGATATTGCTAGAGATATCTTAAGAGAATCGGAAGGAGTTATTGTCATAGATCATAGAACAGATGAAGGATATATCACTCCTCACGAAGCAGCGGGTGAGGACGGGGTATACATATCCAGAATCAGAACTGACCCCTCTGTGCAAAATGGATTAGTTTTTTGGTGTGTTGCAGATAATCTAAGAAAAGGCGCCGCACTTAATGCGGTACAAATAGCTGAATTGGCTATTTCAAAAGGAATAATATAATTTATGAGCTACACAAATCAATTAAATGAAGCATTAAATTATCTCGATCAAAATCAAGATATGGCAATACAGAAATTATTTGAGATTCTCAAAATTCCATCCATTTCTACAAATAAGCAACATAGTAAGGATTGTAAAAAAGCTGCTGATTGGCTTCAAAAGGAACTTTCAGATATTGGTTTTAACTCTAAAATTATGAGTACTCCTGGTCACCCTATGGTTCTAGCAAATTACCCAGGCGAGGGCCCACATTTTTTATTTTATGGTCACTATGATGTTCAACCAATTGATCCTATTAATTTATGGGATCATAATCCTTTCGAGCCAAAAATTGAAAACTCCCCTAATGGGAAAATTATCAAAGCGCGTGGTGCATCAGATGACAAAGGTCAAGTTATGACATTTATAGAGGCGTGTAGAGCTTACTGTAAAACATCTGGATCTCTTCCTTGTCAGATAAGTATTTTAATTGAAGGTGAAGAAGAAATAGGATCTCCATCTATGGAGAATTTTCTAAAAGAGAATTCGAAAAAACTTAGTGCTGATTATGCACTAGTATGTGACACTGGCATGTGGAATGCACGAACACCTGCTATAACTACTATGCTGAGAGGTATGGTGGGAGATGAAATACTAATTACCGCTTCAAATCGTGACTTGCATTCTGGCATGTATGGTGGAGTGGCAGTAAACCCAATACATTTAATTTCGAAAATTTTATCTGATTTACACGATTCTAACGGCAGGGTTACACTCGAAGGCTTCTATGATCAAGTGCCTGACATCCCAAAATCTCAAAAAGAAGAATGGAAAAATCTTAATTTTGATTCGAAAAAATTTTTGAAGGATATAGGACTTTCAAATGTGGTGGGTGAAAAAAAATATAGCCCATTAGAAAAACTCTGGTCCAGACCAACTTGTGAAGTAAATGGCATCTGGGGAGGATATATAGAACCTGGGTTTAAAACCGTTTTGCCATCGCAAGCAGGAGCAAAAGTTAGTTTTCGGCTGGTTGGGAAGCAAGATCCTGATAAAATTATTAAAAGTTTTCGGCAACATGTAAAAAACCGATTACCTAATGATTGTGAAGTAAGCTTTATTGGGAAAGCAGGTTCAGGCGCTTCATCATTAGAAATTGATTCTCCAGAGATCATTGCTGCGCAAACTGCTTTGACTGAAGAATGGGGAGTGCCTGCTAAATTAATTGGGTGTGGTGGTTCTATACCTATTGGTGATCATTTTAGAAATATTTTAAATATGAATTCTTTGTTGGTAGGGTTTGGTGTTGAAGATGATAATATTCATTCACCAAATGAAAAATACAATTTATCCAGCTTTCAAAAAGGGACTAGAAGCTGGGTTAGGATTTTAGATAAAATCTCTAAAATAAATTAATTTATTTTCAAATTTATTTTTTTGCCATTTTTTAGATAATTAAATATATTATAATAATTGTTTTGAAACTATCTTAGGGAGAATGTTTGTGGATGGGTTTTCTTCAGTTAATACCTCTTTAAATAATAACGAATTACTTGTAACAAAAGGTTATATAAATGGGAATTTTACTAATGGTAATACTAAGTTAAAATTTCCTGTAAATGACCCTGCCACTGGAAATTGTATTGCTGAACTTCCAGATATGGGTGTGGAAGAAACACGAGATGCTATTAATTCTGCAAATACTGCCCAAAAATCTTGGGCTGCTTTAACAGCTAAAGAACGATCAATCAAAATAAGAAAATGGTATGAATTAATCATAGAAAACAAAGAAGATCTTGCAAAGATACTTACAGCAGAAATGGGTAAACCTTATGCAGAAGCATTGGGAGAAATTGCTTATGGAGCTAGTTTTGTAGAGTGGTTTGCTGAAGAAGCGAAAAGAGTTTACGGAGATACTATTCCCGGTCATCAAGAAGATAAAAGAATAGTAGTCATAAAACAACCTGTTGGCGTTGTAGGAGCAATTACTCCATGGAATTTTCCTAATGCCATGATTACAAGAAAAGTTGCTCCTGCTCTTGCAGTAGGGTGTTCAGTTGTCTTGAGACCTCCCAAACAAACACCTTTATCTGCTTTGGCGTTGGCCTATCTGGCAGATAAAGCTGAAATACCTCCTGGTGTTTTTAATATAGTCGTTGGAACTGACTCCTCAGGAATGGGTAAGGAACTTTGTGAAAATGAGATTGTTAGAAAATTAACTTTTACAGGATCAACTGAAGTTGGAAGAATTCTAATGCGTCAATGCTCTGATCAAATTAAAAAAGTAAGTTTAGAACTTGGTGGTAACGCACCATTTATTGTTTTTGATGATGCTGATATTGATGCAGCTGTTGCAGGAGCAATGATCAGCAAGTATCGAAATGCTGGTCAAACATGTGTATGCGCGAACAGAATATATGTTCAGGAGAGTGTATACGAAGAATTTTCTAAAAAGCTTGCGGCTGCAACTGAAGCACTTAAAGTAGGAAATGGTTTTGATGAAGGAGTAACAACCGGACCTCTTATAGACATGCAAGGGTTAGAAAAAGTTGAAGAACATATTGAAGATGCCGTTTCTAAAGGAGCCTCAGTCATAGCTGGAGGCAATCGATCTAAGTTGGGGGGTACATTTTTTACACCAACGGTTTTAACCAATGTAAATTCATCTATGAAGGTTGCAAGAGAAGAAACTTTTGGACCAATAGCGCCTTTATTTAGTTTTAACAGTGACAAGGATGTCATAGAAGCTGCAAACGATACTGAATTTGGTTTGGCCGCATATTTTTATGCTAGAGATTTGTCAAGAGTATGGAGAGTAGCAGAAGCTTTAGAATATGGAATAGTCGGAATCAATACTGGAATTATTTCAACTGAAATTGCTCCCTTTGGAGGAATAAAACAATCTGGATTAGGTCGCGAAGGTTCAAAATATGGCATTGATGATTTTCTTGAAATAAAATACCTCTGCATGAGCGAAATATAATTATAACTTAACCTTTCAAAATCATATCTGAAGCTTTTTCAGCTATCATTACAATAGGAGCATGAGTATTCCCAGAAGTTATAGTTGGCATAATTGAACCATCCACAACTCTTAAGTTAGAAAATCCTCTTACTATCAATTTATCATTAACCACACTTAGAGGATCAGACTCTAATCCCATTTTTGCTGTTCCGACTGGATGAAAGATTGTTGTCGAAATTCTGCCAGCTTCTCTGGAAAGATCATCTTGATTATGAAATTCCTTTCCTGGTAAAAACTCTTCAGGACTAAATTCTCTCATCCTTTCAGTAGCCATTAGCTGTCTTGCTTTTTGTATTGATTGGACAGCAACATCTATATCATCTTGTTCAGACAAATAGTTTGGAGCTATCTTAGGATGATCCATTGGGTTTGAGCTTACAAGGCTAATACTTCCCCTTGATTTTGGTCGTAAATTACAGACTGAAACCGTTAAAGCTGGAAACTTATGCAAAGGATCTCCAAATTTATCCAGTGATAAAGGTTGAACATGAAATTCAATATTTGGAGTATCAAACCGTTCATCAGATTTAGTAAAAATTCCAAATTGACTTGGTGCCATAGTTAAGGGACCCTTCTTCCATAAAGCGTACTGAAGAGCCATTTTACCTAATTCCCAATAACTATTAGACATCTGGTTCAATGTTTTAACATTTTTAACATGGAAAGCTGTACGAATTTGAAGATGATCTTGAAGATTTTTTCCTAAACCAGGAATATTCTTCTTTATATCAATTCCTATTTTATTAAGTTCATTGGCATCTCCTAATCCAGATAACATTAAAATTTGTGGAGATCCTATTGATCCAGCCGAGAGAATAATCTCTTTCGAACAACTCACATCAAATATCTGATTATTTTTATGATATTCCAGTCCTATCACTTTATTCCCATTAAAGTTTAATTTAGAAACATGAGCATGAGTGATTATATTTAAGTTTTTTCTATGCCTAATAGGCTTTATAAAAGCCCTAGAAGCACTCCAACGAGTTCCTTTTTTTTGCATTACTTCAAAATAACCAGAACCTTCGTTGTCGCCTAAATTAAAATCTGATGTCCTAGAAATCCCTATTTCTTCAGCTGCTTCCTGAACTGCATCTAAAATTTCCCAATTAATTCTGGGTTTCTCTACTCTCATTTCTCCGTTTTGAGAATGGCCGTCAACATTCTTATGATACATCTCTGATTTTAAAAAATATGGATATACATCATCCCATCCCCAACCATGAGCTCCTAATTGTCTCCAAAGATCATAATCTCTAGATTGACCCCTCATATAAATCATTCCATTAATCGATGAGCACCCTCCTAAAACTTTACCACGTGGATAAATAATAGACCTTCCACCCAGACCTTTTTCTTTTTCAGTTTTATACATCCAATCAACTTTTGGATTGCCTATACAATATAGATAACCAATAGGAATGTTAATCCAGTGGTAATTATCTTCACCTCCTGCTTCTAAAAGTAAAACCTTAAGACTGGAGTCTGCGCTTAATCTATTAGCAAGAACTGATCCTGCAGAACCTGATCCAACAATTATATAATCATACTCGTCTGTTTCTCTATATGGATATTTTTTAAACATACTCAATAAATCTTTTCATAATTTAATATCAGTAATTAATGTTTACTGGTCATACATTAGAGGTTATGTTTTTATTATAATTTTTAAATATTAAATGCTAAGCCATTGATCTATTCAATTTTTATCACAATATAATATAATAAAATAATTTTTTGGAATTTCTATGAAAAACAAATTTGAAACGACTGCAGTTAAAAGAGCACGACCTTTGTCACCCCACCTTCAAGTCTATAGTTGGCAATTGACCAGTGTGATGTCAATCGGTCACAGAGCATCTGGTATAGCTCTTTCATTTGGAACATTTCTAATACTTGTTTGGGTTTTAACTCTATCTTTAGGCCAGGAAATCTTTAACCAAGTTAATCATTATATTACTCATTGGTTTGGCCAATTAATCTTGTTTGGGTTTTCACTTGCTTTAGTTTATCACCTTTTAAATGGTATCAGACATTTATATTGGGATGCAGGGAAAGGTTATGATCTAGAATCAGTTTATAAATCTGGATACTCAGTAATCATTTTAACAATAATTTTAACAACAAGCATTTGGTATGCTGTTTGGTTTTTTTAATAGGGAAAAATATGGCTTCACCACTCAAGATTGCTAAAGGATTAGGTTCAGCAAAAACTGGACTTCATCACTGGTGGCTTCAAAGACTAACGGCCATAGCGCTTATACCCTTAACAATTTGGTTTGTAACAATCATAGCCTTTATAAATGAAGCTGACTATCAAAAATCTATTGAATTGATTTCCCAACCTTTTAACGGAACCCTATTAATTTTATTTATTATAGTAGGTTTTTGGCACTCTCAACTTGGTATGCAAGTTGTTATAGAAGATTATGTTTCACAAAAGTTGAGAAGGATTATTTTAATTATATTAATGAAATTCTTCTTCTGCTTCACAGCTGTTTTATCAATTATTTCGGTTTTGAGAATAATACTATGACGACATCTTATCCTATTACCGAACATGAGTATGATGTTCTTGTTATTGGTGCTGGCGGGGCCGGTCT
>MDTE01060880.1_pt1 | contig 11718 bp, 5 predicted proteins | sample 811231 | NCBI WGS metagenome assembly MDTE01 (sample SAMN05326651, study PRJNA326480) | marine metagenome | isolation source: seawater | place: Indian Ocean: Red Sea | collected 2010
ATCGCATTGTTCACATCTCGTTCGGGTTGAGGGTGTGCTTCACCTTTTGGAAAATCCTGAACCAGTTCTTGGCGTGTAATGTTTTCATCTGGATGAAGTTTTGAAAGAACCTCTTCTTCCATTGCTCCTATCCATGGCTCTGGCTTGAGACCAAGAAGCATTGAGATGTTGTTTTTTGTCGTGTATCCCATACGATTGTGCAACAATCGGCCACTGACAACGTCCGAATCCAATTGCAAGTCTTTCCAGTCTTTGAAACGGAAGTCAGAGATTCGATACAACAACTCTTGCTGTTTCTGAACAAGAACATGCTGATTAAAAGCCTCGAAGACATCATCATATTTCTTGAAAGACTTATCGAGGACCAAATTCTGTATCCAACGATACTCAACAACTTCCTCTTCGCCTCCTGTGATGCGATGTTCATCAACTTTCAAAATGATTTCAGCATCTTCTGTTTGGGTAAAGAAACCTACAGTAATTACATTGCGTGTCTCAAGTTCGTGAACGATTCGATCAACAGATTTATCTGAAAATGGTAACCTTTGATGAAGAGCCTCAGTCGTTTTCGGCCCCTCAGATCCTAATATTTCGAGAATCTTAACTCGGAGTGCTTCATGTGGGTCACCAATCGGGATAGTCTTCCATTTTGTAGGTGTAGTTCCATCGAATTCTGTAGCGATTTCGAAAGACATATCCTTTGTATCATAATCGCGTAAGTCAATGATCGATTCCGAATCACTGGTCGCAAGACAAGCCAACGTGCCATGGATTTCTGCCATGAATGGGTTAAACCATTTTCCATCGATTTCTGGCTCGCCAGTTCCGTTAATTTTCGTAATCTTTCCACGTCGACATAACTCCTCAACCCAAGAACGAATTAATTCCAATTCAATTCCTTCAAGTTTCTCACGATACAGTGGATTGTTGAATTGGCGATCTAATCCTCCTCCATGTTGCATCAACTCGTATAGTGATTCAGGTGAGTAAGGTACAGGCGCTTTATCACTGTAATATTTGTCAAGTTGTTCCTTTGTCATCTCGGTAGCAAGACTTCTCGTACCCATCAATCGGCGAAGAACTTCAGGGTCAATGTCCTTAACAAGGAAAGCTCGAGTTTTCATCGACATCAAGTCTTCGAATGCAGACATGTAGAGGCTCATTCCAAGACGAGATGGAATCGTCACCTTTGTATGGACAATACGTGCATCACCTTCGATGCATGATTCTAAAAATTGATTGAGGCCAAAGACGTCAATATCTCCGAATAAAACTTCATTCTTTGCTTCCCTCATCAACAACGAACCTTCCATGGTTCGATGCCGAGTAAGGAGCGCCTCAGCCTTCTGTTGGAATTGTTGGGGACTAATCTCTTCAGCACCAACACGTTTTGGAATAATCAAGGACCTTCCTGCTACTTCACGAAATCGTTTGGCAAAAATTTGGGTGTTGATAATGTATCTCTCAATGACTTCAATATGGTTGTTCGAACGGAACGCTTCGTAAAGTTGTGCTGGATCAACCTCCTGTGCTGTTCGAATAAGTAAGCCATTTTCATCAAAAGACAGTTCGATAACACTGATGCCAGATGATTCGGCGACGCCTGCCATGAAATATCCGAGAGCAGTATTGAAAGCTCGGCCTCGGCATGTTGTGATAAGATAGGCAGGATGGCCAGTTCCAATGACCTGCTCAATCAGTATTCGATTCGGTTCTGGAACCTGGAACGAATCGATTGTGTGTTCTTCAAGATGTCGAGCAATGGCATTCGCAACAGCGTTCGAGAGACCATAGGCTTCACGCAATACCAAGCGTGGGTCTTGTTCTCGTCGAAGTGCAACGACACAGTGCCGGATAAGATCAAGCAGTGACGAAGATAACTCCCGACTTCGGGAACGTGCTTCACCTGACCAGGAAGGGACGGTTGGTCTGTATCCTGTAACACTGGAAACGTTGACCCTTGTCCCTTGAATGTTTGTTACTCTGTATGTTGAACCACCGAGCAGGATGACATCTCCGCTTCGAAGATTCGAAACGAACGAACCGGAAAGTTGGCCGAGAATCGAACCTTCAGCGTTGAAGACCAAATAGGAATTATCTGGAGCAATTGTACCGATGTTTGTGTAATAGATCATTCGAGAATATCCTCGTTTTCCATAGGTGTTTTCTTCCCAATCAACCCAAACTCGTCGCTCTTCTTCTAGCATATCGAGAACTTCGATGAAATCATCATACTCAAAATTACGATAATTCCATGCACTCGAAACGATTTCGAAGGCTTCATCAATATCAATTTCATTAATAATCACCAAACCAATAAGGAACTGGGCAACGACATCGAGACAATTTTCTGGAAAATCAAGACGATCCATATCTCCTGATTGAATTGCCGCTTGAAGGGCTGCAAGCTCGATGAGATCATCAACGCTCGACGGTAAGAATCTGGCGCGAGGGATTCCTCCTACGTGGTGTCCAGCCCTTCCTATGCGTTGTAACGCTGTTGCAATGTCTCCTGGTGAGCCGAGTTGAATGACCATATCCACTGCCCCTATATCGATACCCATCTCAAGCGATGATGAAGTGACAACTGCACGTAAGTGACCATTCTTCAGTTGCTGTTCAACGTTTAACCGAATTTTTTTATCCATGGAACCATGGTGCCCTGCAACGAGCTCACCAAGCCCAAACTCCGGCCGTCTTAGCCTCTGAACAAGTGTCTCAGTCATCTTCCTCGTATTTGCGAAGACTAATGTTGTTGTATGAGCTGAAATGAGGTCTGCAATAACATTGATGTTTTCATCCAATATCTTCAGAACAGGCAATTCACTGAATTTTGTGTGTGGTAGAAGGATGTCCAAGTCAAGTTCTCTCGAACCCGATACCTTTGCAATGTGGACCTTTTGGCCGTCACCTCTTGATTCCCGATCATCACTTGCAACCAAATACTCTGCAACGGTCTCCAATGGTTCCATTGTCGCAGAAATCCCAATACGTTGTACTGGTCGATCGAGGAGCGTGTCCAAGTAGGCGAGAGTTAGGGCAAGGTGGACACCACGTTTGGTAGGTACGAGAGAGTGCAATTCATCGATAATCATGTATTCTACATCGCTGATTATCGGTTGGAAGCGTGGGGACGTAATCGCTATTGCAAGGCTCTCTGGGGTTGTGATCAAAATGTGTGGCGGATTTCTCAACATCTTTTGACGTTCGGATTGAGGCGTATCGCCTGTCCGCAATCCTACTCGAATTTCTTGTGCTCGATCTGGTAAAAATCGTTCTGAAATCTCGGTCAACGGACCGATGAGGTTTTTTTGAATATCGTTTGCAAGGGCTTTAATTGGTGAAATGTACACACAATGAATTCTTTTTTCCAAATTCCCCTCGAGAGCTTTTCTCACCAACTGATCAATGATAGTAAGGAATGCAGTTAGCGTTTTTCCAGAACCCGTTGGTGAGCACAGAAGCAGATGTCCTCCATCCATAATTGTCGGGATGGCAAGTTTTTGCGGTCGAGTGAAATCAGGAAACTTTTCTCGAAACCAATTTCGAACTGGTGGACTGAGTTTGTCCATCAATGCATCCGTTTCTGTCGGATGTTCGAGGTATTGTATATCTGGCATACTTTTTTTCCACCAATCTCAGTGGTGTGGAGGCTTAGTATGATACATATGATTGTTTCGTTTTTCCCTATGCCCATCCGATGCCCTTCCGCCCCCATCGAAGGATAGGTTCCGTATCTGGATCATCACTCGGTGTTAGAAGTGGCGAGGTTGTTGAAATTGGTGGAATGAGGACTTCATGCAACGCCTTTGTAGGGCATGAACCAATGCATGAAAGACAACCTACACATTGTGACGCTAAGACGACGACTGGACGTTTTTTGTGTGTTCGGCCTGAAGGATTTTTGTCGAGTGGGAGAAGTGCTTCAAATGGGCAGTGGGGTATGCATAAATCGCAGCCAGTACAATCGGCTTCCCGAATTGCAACCATGGATTGCCCCATGCATAACCCTATCAGCAGTAGTTTTTGAATTCAAGCCTCTCATCCTGAGGTCAAGTTGAAATGCCATCTGCTTTAGCGTGGAATGAGGGGATTTCATGACCAGGGATGATGCACGCCTGGAACGTTTGCATGGAATGCTACGGCAACGAGGTATTCTCCTCCCTGCATTTGATCTGTACGGTGGAGCCAAAGGCCTGTACGATTTCGGACCGGTTGGAGGTAGACTTCGGTCGAGGTTGAATCAAGTATGGCTCGACCATTGGCTCTGTTTGGGAAATGTCGTCGAAATATCCTGTCCAACCGTTACGCCTTATGAGGTACTTGAAGCGAGCGGCCATGTTGGTGAATTTTCGGATTTTATGACCGTATGTGGACAATGTGAGGAAGCCAGTCGGGCAGATACGCTTTTGGAAGCTTATCATCCAAATCCAGATGCACTTTCCAAATCAGAGTTACAATCACTTCTGGATAAAGAAAATCCTGATTGCCCATCGTGTGGGTCGAATGATTGGAATGATATCATTGCACAGAATTTGATGTTCTCCACATCAATTGGAGCAGGTACTTCTGGACGTGATGGTTTTCTTCGGCCAGAAACAGCCCAAGGTATGTTTACTTCATTTCCTGCTTTGTATCGTCATTTTCGTGAACGGCTACCTTTCGGTGCAGTCCAGGTAGGAAAGGGATACAGAAACGAAATTTCACCACGTCAAGGCATGATTCGTCTTCGGGAATTCAACATGGCGGAACTGGAATATTTCATTGATCCAAACGCTTCAGTTGAACACGATTTTTCTTCTTGGTCGGACATAACATTCAATCTTGTCGATGGGGATGGAAAAACACATACAATGTCTCTACAAAACGCTGTTGAGAACCAACTTGTTCGCCACCCAACAGTAGGATTTTTTATGGGCAAGACATATGACTTTCTCATTCATGTTGGCATCGATCCATCGAGACTACGATTCCGACAGCATGCAAGCGATGAGATGGCTCATTATGCATCCGATTGTTGGGATGTTGAAATTGAGGGTTCTTATGGCTGGGTTGAATGCGTCGGGATTGCACATCGAGGTTGTTATGATCTTGAGGCTCATGAACGAGCGACTGGAAAGACGCTTCGGGCACGACGCGAATTTTCTGAGCCAAGGATTATCGAAATTGATGGGTGGACCATCGATGGTGGCGTTGCTGGACCAGCATTTCGTGCAGATGCAGGACAAGTAAAAACAATCGTAGAATCGTTATCTTCCGACATTGAATTTCCAATCGATGTTGAACTTTCGGACGGTCGTACATTGACCGTCTTGCCTGAACATGTGAAACGAGTTCAAAAATCAGTCAAGGAAACTGGTGAGTGGTTTGTTCCACATGTTGTTGAACCTGCCTTTGGTATTGATCGGATTCTCTGGCATATCCTTGACCATGCATTTGTCGAGACTGAAAAAGGAGGAGAACCATATCGAATGTTGAAACTTTCCGATTCGATTGCTCCGATTGATGTTGCGATTTTCCCGTTGTTTGAAAAAGATGGAATGGATGTACTCGCAAGCGAATTGCACCAACGTTGTTGCAAAATGTCAGGTCTTGTCTCACTTTATGATGGAAGCGGATCAATTGGAAAACGCTATGCCCGCGCAGATGAAATTGGTGTTCCAATATGTTTGACAGTCGATCATCAATCGATAGAAGATCGTACAGTTACATTACGCCAACGCAACGATGGTTCTCAAATCCGAATATCAGTGGATGAACTTCCATTCCTCTGATTGGAGAAGCATCTTCATTTACCGTCGTGATGACTCGTTGTTATGAGCGGTGCTGCGGATTGGACTGAGCGGCACCGCCCAACATCCGAGCATCAACTCGAAGGCAATGAACCACAACGACGAAAAATCCGAGAATGGCTTGACGGGTGGGTCCACGGGCAACCCAAGAAGAAGGGAATTCTCTTGGTTGGGCCACCCGGTGTGGGTAAAACTACTGTTGCCCGAGCCATCGCACAGGACATGGGTTGGACCGTCATTGAACTCAATGCTAGCGATACTCGAAACGCTGTATCCATACGCAAGGCAGCTACACAATCATCCACTCATCGCTCTTTGTTTCATGACCCGACAAAACCTCAACAACGCACATTGATCTTATTGGATGAAGTTGACCATATTGGAGGAGGACTTCGAGCAGTAAGTGAGGACAGGATTCGTAAGGGTATCGAAAATGATGAGTCGATTCCTCTTGCTGGAGATTCTGGTGGCAAAGCCGAATTGCTTCGATTACTTGAGTTGACCAAGCAGCCCGTTATTCTTGCATGTAACGATATCATGGGTTTGTGGGGTAAATCGTCATCAACTTGGAGAAATACAAAAGATCGATTTAGCAAACATCTGATCACTGTTACGTTTGATCGGGTGTCAGATGAGGCTTTGAGACGAATTGCGAGACGTGTGCTTCGTGAAGAATCGATTGAATACACAAATGATGCTATCGACGCCCTTGTCGATGGCAACCACGGTGATCTTCGGGCACTTGTCAGAGATTTGCAAGTCTTATCCTCTGGTGGAGTCGAAGCATTGGATTCGAATTTGGTGGTGCAACATCTTGACGCTGGTCGTCGAGATATGACAACTGAAGTCTTTCCTGGCATGGAATCATTGTATCGGTCAGATACAGCATTTGATGCCGTCGGGATTGGTCGTAGTATCGATAAACAGCCCTCAGATTTGATGAATTGGGTCCATTGGAACAATTCATCACTGTTTGATGTTGTGGCTATGCGTCGGGGTTCAAAAGCTCTAGTCATTGCTGACCGATCAGTTGAAAGTAGGTATCGCGATCTTGCCCACCACTCATCGTACTGGACCCTTCATTTGTCTTCCTTATCTGCAAGTGTTGCAAACCAAAACCCGCTGCCTACACGTATTTATCCAAGTTATCCCAATTATCTTCGGCGGACAGGTTCGTGGATGCGTCCAGCAATCATCAATCATCTCGCTGAAATTTCCAAGAGCAGTCGGTCGACCGTTCGTAGAGAATTTATGCCATTGTTGAGTGCTCTTCATCAAGAAAATCCAGTTTTTGGCGATCCCAATCGGTTTGAAATCTCACTGGCTTTGGGATTGAGTGCAGAAGAGCATGCTGCACTGTGCAACTTACCCATTTCTCGAAAGTCAACAAAGGCCCTAATCAAAGCCTATGAAGAAGCTGAAGAACAATGGAAAAGTCCACTGATCACCTCTGTACTGGAAGAACTTCATGAAGAAACTGAGAGTGAATCAACATCGGAACCAGAACCAAACAAACAAATTGATTCAGCCCAACGGACCCTGTTCTGATTCCTCATGCGGCTCTCTTGAGATCATTCGCCTCAATCGCGACAAGGCCCCCCGTGGAGCCTGATCTTTCGATTCAGATCTCCATGTGTGAGGGTGCAACAAAATAACTGCAGTCAATAACTCAAGACGTCCAAACCACATCAAAATTGAGGTTAATATCAGTGCTCCTGAATTAAGTCCAGCCCAAGTTTCAGTTGGCCCATAATTTCCAATTGTTGGTCCAGTATTACCTAGGCTGGATGCGACCAAGGCAAGAATTGATTCAAAATTCTCTCCAGGTACAATGAAAGCAAGTAAAATTGACGAAATGGCGAACAGTCCAATCCAAACGAACAGCATACCAACAATGAGACCAAGTTGTTGATTACCAACTACTTCACCATTCATGCGAATGGTTTGCACTTTACGAGGTTGAGCAATTCGAACCAATTCTCTCATAGCGACTTTGAATGCAAGGTTGATTCTCAGTAATTTCAATCCACCGCTTGTGCTTCCAGCGGAGGCACCAACAATCATCAGAACAAAGAGGAACAAATGCGTTACAACTGGCCACTGCATGTAGTCCGTTGATGTGTATCCAGTTGAAGTTCCAAGAGATACAACGTGGAATAGAGAATCGATAAATGAATCTACAGTTGTATAATCGCGTGTAGCGAGTAAGGCTATGGAAATAAACAAAAATGTTGTAAAAATATAGACGATGTAATTTTTGAATTCTTCATCACCAGCGGCCTTTTTGAATTGACCTTCTCGAATAAACCAAAGCAGTGTGAAGTTTATCCCACCGATGAACATGAATAGAATGATGATCAATTCAACCGTGTAGGACTCAAAATGTCCAATACTCGCATCATAGGTGGAAAATCCACCGGTTGGCATTGTCGTCAGTGCATGATTTATAGAATCAAACCAATTCATGCCTCCAAGGGTCAGTAACAAAATAAATTCGAGCAATGTTAGTGCTAGATAGAGACCCCATAACGCCAAAGCTGTCTCCTGTAGTTTTGGCTTTAACCGAGAAAGGGATGGTCCAGTTAATTCTGCTCGGGCTAGAGCCATCCCTCCACCGATGACACGAGATAAAATCATCATTCCAAGCATAATGATCCCCATTCCTCCAAACCATTGTGTAAGGGATCGCCAAAGCAAAAGCCCACGCGGTTGCGAATTAATACAGTCCATGCCAGGTAAGCAATTAGGACTCATCGATGTGGAGATGACGGTTGCTCCAGTCGTGGAAAATCCAGACATGGATTCGAACCATGCATTCACTGCACCCCGGGCAACATCTGCAAAGGATGAGCCATCTGTAAATGGCCCGTGAAACATTCCTCCAAGCCAATATGGGAGGGCTCCAATAAAAACCGCCAAAGGCCAGACTAAAGCTACTGCGGCAAAGGCTTCACGATCTCGTAAACGCATATGCGTATTCCGTTTTGTACCGAATCGTAACATCATCGATCCAATGAATAATGAAAGTCCAGCAGGGATTGAAAAAGCACGGAAAGCGAGATCCCAATTATCGAGATAGCCGGTGATGACAACACACAATACCAGTGGAATTGTCAGAGCGACAAGTGTCCAGCCCAATATGAGATTGAGAACATCAAATCGCATGTTCACACCTTGAATCGTTTCTCAAGATCAGCAACCCGGTCTGGTCGGCAGAACAAAATAAGACGGTCACCCTCAACGATTGTCTTTTCTCTTGCTGGACGCAAAGTCTCCCAATATCCGTTTGTGTTTCGCCGTTGGATGAATGCAATTCTCGACCAGTCCGGTAATCCTGAATTTCCTATCTTTTTTCCAGCAAATTTCGAATCTTTTGCTACAGTTTGACTGATTCCAACAACATCAGGAATGTTTGAAAGAATGGCATATGCTCCTGACGCTTTCGTATGAATATGTGCAAGTATGTTATCAACTGCAACACGCTTAATGTCCACTGCAAAAGTGATTCCCATACGCTGGGTGACTGTGACAAGATCTGAATCTTTGAGAATGAGCCCTGTTCGTGTTACTCCCATGTCGTTTGCTAATAGTGCTGCAGCGATTGAGATGTGATCATCATCAAGTGCGGCAATTGCGATATGATGCTCTTTAATTCCAATTTCAGTGAGAATATTTCGATCGAGGAAATCTCCATGAATGACATCTAAATTTGCATGCGCACCTATATCAGAACCAGATAGCGCATTTGCAATGTTGAGATTTCTCTCGATAACTGTTACATGCGCACCGTTTCGAAGCCAATTCTCAGCAATTCTTCTTCCAACATTTGTTGCTCCAATGATGGCAACGCGAGGTTGTGTTGGAAAATCGATTGATTCGTGTCCAAACGCAGTCAAGATACGGCTGAATGAACCAAGTCCACTGGTTGCAACTGCAATACGATCTTTAGGCATTAAGGAAAAATCCTTCCCAGGTACAGTACTTGGCTCTCCGTCACGTTTTACTCCAACGATGAGTGGAAGTCCACCTTCGATACCTAAACTGGCTTCACCAAGCGTTTGGTAAATGACTTGATCAGCATCTTTTGTTACATTCAATTCGATAATGTATGCTTCATGCCCAAATGGTATGACTTCCTCAATTGCAGAGGAGCGCAGCCCGGTTGCTAAACGTTGGATAGCTCCATCAACAGGGTCGATGGCATAATCAACAGCTGCCCAACGTGACAAATGCCCTTGTTCATGTTCATTGACATATGTTCTGTTGCGAAACCGTCCGATTGAAAGTAAGTTATTTTTGATTGAAACACCATTCTGGCGCTTGTATTCATCTTCAGCGAGAGCACAGGCAATCAGGTTTCGATCATCAGAATCTGTAACAGCCACAAATACGGTAGCATCACCAATTCCTGCTTCTTGCAAGGATTCTCTTGAAGTGATGTCACCATGAATCACAAGTGCATCGAGAGATTGTGCGTTCTTTACCGCTCTTGAATCGTTATCGATCAAGACAACATCCATGGTTTCTGCACGCATAGCTCGTGCTAACTCAGAACCAACTCGACCAGCTCCTCCGATAATCACACGCATGTTTCATCACCTCAACTGTAAACAGGGAACTTGCCGCCACCATAACTAACGGGTCCTTCTAAGGCAAACACGCGTTCACGATGCACTCGATCAAAATCATCATCTTTGTCAGAATAGGATAAAGGCCGGTAATATGCATTAATGTAGGTTCCATCCCTTCCAGGATCAGGTTGTTCGATCCAATCGATAAGCGCAGATGCTGTATGGAGCAACCATTTGTTATTGGTCACATCAACGGAAGCCTCGATATAACATGAATCCAATTCAATGTTGTTATCATTGCACCAATCTGTGGACATCGGTAGCTGAATATAGCCCCATGCGTGGGCCTCCCATTTCGTGTAGGATTGACTTGAGAGGATTCCAAACACGTACCATCCAGGTATACCTTTTACTCTGAGCAAACTTAGGAATGCGTTGGTTTGTTCATCACAGTCGCCTTGTCCATCAAGAAGGCATTGTGGTCCACTCTTTGCTGGTAACCCAGCACAACTCTGATCTCCTGGAGGGCAAGTGTAGTATTCGATGTTGTTTCGAATGTAATCAAATGCTGCTCGAGCAAATGTAAATGCGTTCTGGTTCCCATCAGGTAAATTCGAATCAATTGCTGTGACCGCAGCTATAACCGTTGCACCAGTAGCGTCAATTGCGTAATTTGGCCGGTTCTTGTTGTACCATTTATCAGCAGTAAAATCTTGTTCTCGCTCACCTTGTCCTCGATTCTGAAAATCATCAAATGTTCCACTATGTTGTTCCAAAATTCCTGATGAATATCCTGGAATACGTGGATCAACATCGTCAACATCAGACCACCATGTGTACGAATTGGTGCTAATAGTAACCAAATATTCGTAGGTTAACGTTTGACTAGGACCTAAATTTGCATTAACTTTGACACATGGGCCTCCTATGCAATAATGCACTCCAGAACCAGATGTTCCTGGCCACCAAATTTTGTGACCTCCTTGTGTAACAATCGCATCGTCATACGAACGTATTGCTGAATTTTCTGTTGGAATATTGATCGATTGACCATCGATGCGTAACTCAATCGCCGTCACATCCTGAATCTTTTGATTTGGAAGATCTTGTGAACCATCGGTATACGTATACATCGAGTTGCTGTTTTCCAATGCGTAAACGTCTGGTGAAATTGGTAGTGATTCATTGAAGTATTCATTCATATCTGAATCCCTGTTTTCATAGGTTATTATGCGATTTAATGTGTAATCAGCCTCGATATCATAGACCAGATAGCCCGTGGTAGGATTCAGAAGGAATTCCTTGACTTCTCCAATTTTTCCAATTGTCATGTCTCTAGCCTGAGGTGAGAGCAT
>MDTE01149093.1_pt1 | contig 11717 bp, 9 predicted proteins | sample 811231 | NCBI WGS metagenome assembly MDTE01 (sample SAMN05326651, study PRJNA326480) | marine metagenome | isolation source: seawater | place: Indian Ocean: Red Sea | collected 2010
GTTCGCTCAATTGTTTTCTCGAGTCGGCGGGAGGCATTCGCTCGGAGGGATCCTCGTGGTGGATTCGTCTGATGAGTTCGCTGCCCTCGGGATTCCCTCTGACAATCGCCGCGCTCGATGGTTCCCTCCCGATGGCACCTTCCTCCGTGTCCAACCGGAGTCCGGCCTTCCGCTCCTTTGGATCCGGACCGTGACAGTGGAAACAGTTGTCGGAAAGGATTGGCCGAATGTCCCGGTTGAACTCAATCGCGGTTTCCGCCTGGGCCTTAGATGAAGACCCTTCCGCCCCGATCAGGAGGGCGGTCAGTGAAATCCATCGCATCGGGTTTCCCAAAGTCATCTTGAACGCGTCGATTGTCAAAGGAGATGCTACGATAGCGGGAATGGCTTGAAAATGTTTGATTGCCGCCTGAACAGGGAGGATTAGCGGGCCTGAAAACGGGGGTTGGGACGGGGCATTTTTGCTCCCATCTCAGTCTGCCATTGCCGGAGGTTCCGGAGGAGTTGGGCAGTCCGTTCAGGTTCTTTCAGGGCGAGGTTGTTCGATTCCGAGAGATCGCTGTCGAGGTGGTAGAGTTCGGTTTTGTCATAGTGGTAGAATCGGATGAGCTTCCAACCCTCTTCGAGAATCGCCGCCCCGGGTTTCCAACCCGACCCGTGATAGTGTGGGTAATGCCAGTGGAAGGTTCGAGGTGGCATGGGATGGCCTCGAAGCAGCGGCACGATGCTCAGGCCGTCCCGGTGAAGGGCGGGTTGCGGCGGTAGTCCCGCGAGCTCAAGGAAGGTCGGGAAGAAATCCATGCTGACCATCGGTGTTGAGCAGGTGCTCCCGGGGGCGGTGACTCCGGGGGCGCGGATGATGGTGGGTTCGCGAATGCCTCCCTCATAGAGCCACCCTTTCCCGGCGCGAAGGGGATCATTGGAAGTGGGCCCGGGCGCGTTTGACTTGGTTGAAAGCCCTCCGTTGTCACTAAAGAAGATGACCACCGTTTCGTCCTCAAGGCCGAGCCCGGTGAGCGTGGCGAGCATGACCGAGACGCTCTCGTCGACCGCCGCAATCATCGAGGCCAAGGCGGGATTGTCCTGGCGAGGGCGCGTCTGTCCATCGTGTTCCTTCAGCGGCGACGCGCTCTCGGGGAATTGTTGGTTGGCCTTGTTCTGGAAGTGTTGGATGCGTTTGCGGTAGGGCTGGATGGGGGTGTGCACATTGTAGTAGGAGAGGTAGAGCAAAAAAGGACGATTCGGATCGCGGGTTTCGAGAAAGCGAACCGATTCCCCGGTCAGTCGTTCGGTGAGATACTCATCCTTCTCCCTCGCTTTGAGGGTTGGGTTCTTCCAGGGTCCGTAATAACCGCCCGGCGGTGAGCCTTTTGAATTCCCCCCGACGTTGGTCTCAAAGCCCTGGTCCGTGGGCCAATGCCCCTCATTTCCCAGATGCCATTTGCCTGCGAAGAAGGTCTGGTAGTCGTGCGATTTGAGCACCTCGGCCAGGGTGGTTTCCGAGAGGGGCAGTTCGTAACGGTCTTCGGGATGGAGAAGCCGATTGTGATCCTGATTCGACTGGCCGGGAATCCAGTCGGTGATGTCGAGCCGGACGGGGTGGCGCCCGGTCAGAATGCTGGCACGGGTGGGTGAACAGACCGAGCCCGCGGCGTAGGCTTGCGTGAAACGCATTCCGGTTTCGGCGAACCGGTCAATGTTGGGGGTTTCGTAAAAGCGGCTTCCAAAGCAGCCGATGTCCGCCCAGCCCAAGTCATCGACAAGGAGGAAGAGCAGGTTTCTCGGTTCGGCGAAGGTGGGATTGCCGAGCAGGGCACCTCCGAGGCAAAGGATCCAGAATGGGGTTCGAGTTTTCATGGTGTGATGGGTCGCGGTCAGCCTTTGAACGGGGTCCGATCATGGTGGTTTTAGGAGCTGGGATGGAAGAGAACAACCCAAAAGGGGAGGTGATTTGACCGGCCTCTGACCGGATGGGGCGCTGATTGTTGTTGCATGAGTTATTATAATTCTAAAAAGATGATAACTTCTAAAATATGATGGGGTGAGTATTTGTTTGAAGGCATGAAGGAATCGGCTTTGCAGTGGTTGGATTCGATCGCGGGATGTTTCTTTCCGAACGTATGCCAGTTTTGTCATGATGAACGGGCGGCGAGGGAATAGGGGTATATCGGGTCGAAGTGTTGGGGGCGGTTGCGTTTTTTGCGCTCTCCCTTTTGCCAATGCTGCGGCTTGCCCTTTGAGGGGGCATTGAGTTCGACCTTCCGGTGCCCTCATTGTCAGACGGGGTCATTCGCTTTTTCTGGAGCGCGGGCAGCCTTAGTGGCCAATGAGTTCTCGCTGGGTCTGATTCACCGTTACAAGTACCACCGGAACGAGTGGTTGGAAGTGGTTCTGGCAGAATTCATGTGGAATCAGTTACAATGGCTTGGAATGCAGTCCGGTTGGGATGCGGTGGTGCCCGTCCCCCTTTTTTCGAGCAAGCAACGCGAGCGTGAATTCAATCAGGCGGAGCGAATGGGCCGGTTCCTCTCACGCCGAATGGGGGCGCCTCTGGCCGGGCACGTGCTTAAAAGGGTTGCACCGACCTTGTCGCAAACTATGCTAAGCCGGAGCGAACGGCGAAGGAATGTTCACCAGGCATTTGCCCCGGCGACCTCCGAAGGGTTGACCGGAAAGCGGGTCATGCTGGTTGACGACGTGTTCACAACGGGGGCGACCTCCAACGCGTGTGCTCGGGTATTGCGGCGGATGGGTGCGTCCGAGGTCTGGGTGTGCACGGTGGTCCGCGGACTTTAAACCATGGTGGGAAAACAAACGCAACAGATGAAGAAGGGACAGCAAGCGGCGGGCACGACCTTTGGTTCGAAGAGGATCGGGGTCGAATCAAAAGAATCGGTTGTCACGCCGCCCTCGACATCCGCCGAGACCCAACTGAATCGGCGTCCCGTGGGGGCGACGCCGCGGCGGCGAGCGATTCCAGAAGGGCTGTGGACCAAGTGTCGTCGATGCGGGGAGCTCATCGTGGACAAGGATTTGACGGACAATCTCAAGGTTTGCCCCCAGTGTTCCTATCACTTTCCGATGGGCGCTCGGGATCGTGTGGCCTCAATGGTGGCGATCGACTCCTTCGAGGAAATGGATGCAGGGATGAGCAGTGTCGATGTTCTCGAGTTTCCCGACTATCCAGAGAAGCTGACGGCCAATCAGAAGAAGACTGGACTGAGGGATGCGGTCATCACGGGGATTGGTCATCTGCGGGATCATCGCATTGCGCTGGGAGTCATGGATTTTTCATTCAACGGAGGATCGATGGGGTCGGTCGTCGGGGAAAAGCTGACCCGACTGATTGAACGAGGCACCCGGGAACGCCTTCCGGTGGTGATTTTCTCATCCAGTGGCGGTGCCCGGATGTATGAGGGAATGTTCAGCCTGATGCAAATGGCGAAAACATGCGGGGCGTTGGCCTATCACGCGAAAGAGCGATTGTCCTTTATCAGTGTTCTGACCGATCCGACGATGGCGGGCGTGATGGCGAGTTTTGCCAGTGTCGGTGATTTGATCATCGCGGAACCCTCGGCGCGAATCGGATTTGCCGGTCCACGGGTGATCCGGGATACCACCCAATCCGATCTTCCCAAAGGGTTTCAGACCGCTGAGTTTCTCAAGGAGCGAGGGCTGATTGACGCCATTGTTTCGCGCCATGAGATGAAGGATCGGATGGCTTATTATCTGGATTTTATCGGGAGTCGGGCCGAGGGGCCTCGAACCTGATCACGCGGATCCTCTCTGGACGAGAATCGCACAGTTCCAGGCCAGAAACTCCCGCAGGATGGGCACCGACATCAGGGGCCTTAGCTCGGGATAATATCGCGGAATGGCAGCAATGACGTGGATTCCTTCCAGCCGGTTGATCTTGTTCAGGGTGTCTCCAATGTAGGTGGGGTAGAGGGTCTCGAATGGCGTGTGGATTCGTTTTCGACCAATGAGTCGGTCGAAGACTCGATGGCCGAGCCGTGGCCCGAGATAATGGAAGGGCGAGAAATCGTGGCCGCCCCAAAAGGAAAGCCAGTTCGTCCAGCTCAGATAAAGATAACCCTTGGGTCGGAGGAGGGAGACGCAATGGTTGAGAAACCGGTCGGGATCAGAGAGATGTTCGAGGACGTTGGAGCAAATGACCAGGTCATGGGTGCCGAGGGCATCGAGTGAGTCGCGGTCGAGGTCGATCGGGATAAATGGCGCTTCACTCAGTGAAGGGCATAGGGTGTTGCGCTGGTCTGAAAATTGGACTTGGCATCCCTCCTTTTGGAGGGCCTGACCCAGGATGCCGTGGCCGCAACCGAGGTCCAGTGCTTGGCGGTGGATGCTCAGATCGATGCCCATTTGTTTGAGCCACCGGACCGTATCCTCGGCTTGAAGCCGGTAGAACGCGTCATCATCGCCATGGCGAAGGTGGTGGGCGATCAGTCGGTGAATGATCATGATACTCGGGGTCGCCCTGTCGGATCGGGAACGGTCATTGCACGCCCACTAATGATTCCAAATCGAGTTGCTTGCAACGCTAATTTCACAATTGATCACTGACAGCGTGACCGCGCTTCCCTAGGTTTGGCCCGGGCTGCGATGAACATTCTTTTGGTGCATAATTCGCTGAATGATTCCTCCTCCGTTTCCGGGGTGTTGAAACACTATGCCCTCGTGGCCAAGGAATGGATCCGGCAGGGACATCGGACCGATTTTCTCGTGGCGACCGCCGGATTCCCCCAAGTGGGTGATCTATGCCCGGAGGCGGGCCGGGTGAGTAGCGATCGTTGGTTCAATGCCTCCTCTTACCTGGATCAGACATGGCGGTATTTTCCCGCCTATGGATGGCGTCTTCTCCGCTCGCATTGCCAGCGATTTGACCGACGCTATGATATTGTCTACGCCTCGAATTTCCTCATCGTCGAGGTGTATCCCGCATGGGTGATCGCCCGACGGCATCGGGCTCGTCTAGTGGTCAAGTTGCAGCATGTGCTCCATGCCCAACCCAAGCGAAAGGGCTGGTTCGATCGGTTGTTTCTCTGGACGGAAAAGGTGGCGGCGCGAATTGCCAATCGTCATGCGGGTTTGATCATGTGCTTGTCCGATGGGGTCGGAGAAGATTATCGCTCTCTTGAGGAGGACTTGTCTCTGGATCCATCTCGCGTGATCACGGTGGGCTGTGGTCTCGATTTTGCGGAAATTGATGCAACGCCTGCAAGGGAGCGGGTTCACGATGTGGTCTTCCTGGGGAGAATGCACGAGCAAAAGGGAGTCTTTGAGTTGCCTCGAGTCTGGAAGCGGGTGCTGGAGTCGTGTCCCGATGCGAACCTCTTGGTGATTGGCGAGGGGCCTCATCGCCCGGAAACTCAAAGGCGGTTTGAGGCCCTGGGGATTGCCGGGAGGGCCCGGTTCGTGGGAGGGGTTCCGGAGAAGGAAAAGAACCGTTTGTTGGCCGCCTCACGAATTGGATTGAGCCTCTCGTATGAGGAAGGGTGGGGGCTTTCGGTGACCGAATACCTCGCTGCGGGGATGCCCGTGGTTGCCTATGAGCTTCCGGTTTTTCAGAGTGAATTTGAGGGGCACTTGGAGCTCTGGGACCGGGGTGATTGGGAGGCGGTCTCAAGGGCGCTCATTCGTTGGATTCAGGATCCCGAAGCCTGCCGGCATCAAGGCGGCAGGGGGCGAGCCTTCGTTCGCCGCTTCGACTACAGAAGGGTGGCGGAAGAGGAGTTGGCGCTGATGTCCAACTTGGCAGTCGCCAAGGATCAACCCCTCGAATAAACGGTGGTTCCTGCGGGATATCGAATGCCATCCCTGCCTTCTTTCGTTGACGCCGATCCGAAACCCTCGCCGCCAGTGGGAGGAAAGGCTGGAAGGCGAGGCCGGACGGGAGGCGGCGGCGAGAATCTGTTGCGTCGGTTGGCCGGTTCAGTATGGTTTGGGCCAGCGCCGCTGGGGCGGGCCTTGTCATCATGACGCTACGTGATTCAGTCGTACTCATCACCGGGGGAACGGGATCGTTCGGATCCCGGGTTGCCCGTCATTTGTTGAACGAACATCCGGCTGAAATCCGGATCTTCAGCCGTGATGAAAAGAAACAATGGGAAATGCAGCGCATTCATCCTCAGTTTCGATATCTGATTGGGGACGTTCGGGATCTGCCTCGCGTGGGGCAGGCGATGGAGGGCGTTGATTATGTCTTCCATGCGGCGGCATTGAAACAGGTGCCGTCCTGTGAGACCTATCCTTTCGAGGCCGTCAAGACGAACATTATTGGGTCTCAAAACGCTTGTGAGGCGGCCCGCGCAAACGGGGTCAAGGCGTTCGTTGCGTTGAGCACGGATAAATCCGTCAAGCCCGTCAATGCCATGGGGATCAGCAAGGCCATGATGGAAAAAATCGTGACCAGCCAAAACCAATTGGACTCCAAGACGACTTTCTGCTGTGTTCGCTATGGAAACGTCATGGGAAGTCGGGGGTCCGTGATCCCCTTGTTTCGGAAGCAGATTGCCGCGGGCCAACCGCTCACGCTGACCGTTTCGACGATGACCCGGTTTCTTATGACGCTGGACGAATCGGTGGACCTCGTGCTCAAAGCCTTGACCAGCGGACGAGGCGGGGAGGTTTTTGTCCGCAAAGCCCCCGCCTGTACGGTGCGGTTGCTGGCCGAGTCGATGCGGCTCAAATACAGCCCCAGCCAGGGGGGGCATCCGATCCAAGAGACGGGCATCCGCCCCGGGGAGAAGATTCACGAGATCCTTGTCAACGAATATGAGCGACAACGGACCCAGGAGGAAGGAAACTACTATATCATTCATCCGGAGTATCGCGTGCCCGATGGTCTCTCGTTGCCGCCCCTGGGCACGGAATACACCTCCGCCAACACCCACCAGTTGACGACGTCAGCGCAGGTCATTGAGCGCCTGGATCAGATGACGGAAGCGGAGAATTACGACGAGTAGAAGACCCGGGCGGCAGTGACGGCTCGTTTCAGGACAGAGGTTGGTTCCAATGGCAGATTACGTGCGGATCGAACGGTGTCGGGGGTGTCACGCCCCCAACGAGTTGGTGACCGTCCTGGAAATGAGTCCGATGCCCCTGGCGGGTTTGTTTTGTTCCTCCCCGAAGGAAGCAGCCGTGGCACCCGCGTTTCCGTTGAGCTGGCTCAGATGCGTCCGCTGTGGATTGGTTCAGGTGGGAGAAGATATCGACGGCCAGCGCCTCTTTGGATCTTACAACTACGCCTCCTCATCGGTGCCGGGCTTGGTTCGGCACTTCGACCGCTACGCCGAATCATTGGGCGCTCGTTTTGGATCCGAGGAACGGATCGATCTCCTGGAGATCGGATGCAACGATGGCGTCCTGTTGAGGCGGTTGCCGTCTTCATGGCGAAGGGTGGGGGTCGACCCGAGCGATGTCGCCCAAAGGGGGCGAACACCCGAGGATCAGTATGACTTGGTCGTGGCGCCCTTCGGGGAGGCCCTGGTGGAAGAGCATGCCTGGGAAGACGCGTTTGACGTGGTCACGGGGTCCAATTGTTTGGCCCATATTTCAGATCTTCGATCGGTCTTTGTCGCGGTCAGGCGAGCCTTGCGTTCCGGGGGGTGGTTTTGGATCGAGGTTCATGATCTGGAGGCCCTGTTGGAGGGCTCTCAGTGGGACACCATCTATCATGAGCACAAGGTCGAGTGGTCGGTGGAATCGCTTCAGGAATGTCTGCGTCCCTTGGGGTTCGAGTTGCACGTTCTCGAGCGGCTTCCCTTACACGGGGGCTTGATTCGCTGTGGGTTTCGAAAAGAAGTGCCGGTTTCAAACGGCCCTTCCCCGGGAAGCTCAACCCTCGATGCGCCGCTGGCCCGGCTTGCCGATGCCTACCGGAAGCGGCTCGAGATGCCCTCGGTTCAGACCCTGCTGCGGGGGCAAGAAAAGGGAGAACTCCTTGCGGCCTACGGCGCCTCCGGTCGAGCCAATGTGTTCTTGAACCAGATTCCGGAGCTTCGGTTTTCATTCTTGGTCGATGAAGCGCCGTTGAGGATGAATCGTTTTATCCCGGTGGTGGGCACTCCCATCGTGCCCCCCACGGCGCTTGCTGATCGCCAACCCTCCCGTTGCCTGGTCACGGCGTGGAATTATGCCAAGGACATTATGGGCAAGAACAAGCATTATTCAGGCGAGTGGCTCACCGCCTTCCCCATTCGATGAAACGAGTCGGGGTGATGGGGCATCGCGGGATGCTGGGTCATGTGGTGGCCCGGTATTTGGGGGAACTCGGCTATGAGGTTCTGACGCGGGACGAGCGATTCCGGGACGAGCGCGAGTTGAACGACTACGTGGAGGCTTGCTGTGCGGCGGGTGCGGATTGGTGGGTGAATTGCATCGGGGTTCGACCGCCCCAGGTGGCGTCCTTGGCCGAATTGGAACAGATCAACCACCATTTGCCGGCGCTTTGCTCGAAACGACTGCCCCGGGCCTCCGGATTCATTCATGCCAGCACAGACGGCGTCTTTTTGCCGGACGCCGGGGCTTGCGATTGGGACCGGCCAACGGATGCCAAGGATCCCTACGGGCGGTCGAAGCGTCGGGCCGAGGCATCGCTCACACGGGAGCAAGACTGGGTGATTCGCACCTCGATCGTTGGGCCTGAACTGGGAGGACCGCCCCGCAGTCTTTTGGGATGGCTCATGCAGGCGCCCTCACCGGTCAAGGGGTTTCGCAATCAAAGTTGGAATGGGACGACCACCTTGCAATGGGCCAAGGAATGTGCGCGGGTGATGGAGGGGCGGGTTGATGTCAAGGGCAGGGTGGTTCAATTATCCACCCATCCCGTGATCTCCAAGGGAGAGCTCCTGCGTCTTCTCGCTCAAGCCTGGCAGTTGCCTTGCGAGGTTTCCTTGGTGGACGCGGAAGATTCGGTGAACCGTTATCTGGTAGGCAATGTGAGGCCGTCCCAATTGAGTGAGCTGCTTGCGGAAATGAAGGCGTGGTATTAGGCTCAGCGGGCCCTGGGAAGCGGTGAATGTGAGCGAGGTGCTGTCAGCCATACCGGTGTATAACGGGGAGCGGTTCTTGGGGGCCACCCTCGAGTCGCTCGCCCATCAAACCCGTCCTCCGGATACGGTGGTCGTCATTGACGATGGATCGACCGACGGGACCTGTGACGTGGTCAACGAGTTTCGTGGTCTTCGTTGTGAATTGATTCGAAACGAGAGGAATCTCGGTCTTTTTCCCAATCTGAATCATGCTCTGAAATACGCGGAACGCTCGGAATACTTCCATCTATTGCTTGCCGATGATTGTGTTCGACCTTTCTTTCTCGAACGCCTCGCGGGTGCCTTGCAGGAAGCGCCCCCTCCATCGTTCGCCTATTGCCATTATGACTGGATCGACGCGGAGGGTCGGGTGATTCAAGCGGCGTCCCGTCCGAATCGAGGCGGCTTCTCCCCGGTGAATCGCGAGACCTTTCTGACCCGGCAATCGTTGCTCGAGACGATCAGTGTGGGGTCGGTGCTGATTCGGTCCGGGCGGCGGCCGCTGCCGGTGGTTTTCAGAGCCGATATGCCCCATGTTGCCGACTGCGTCTTCTTCGCCGAATTGGCGGCCGCTTGTCAGCAGGTGATCGAGGGTGGCGATTCGCTATGCGAGATTCGGCGGCACGCCGAGAACGCGACCCAGCGGAATCGGAGGAATCTGAATGCGTGGGTGGCGGACGAGTTCCTGGCCATGCAACGCATCTCCCGACTTTTGTCGAAGCGGGGTTGGCGTGGTTGGATGCACGGCCATCGGATCCAGTGCCTCTTTGCCGCGCGTTCCCGGGTGAAACAGCAGTGGACCAGTAAAGAGGATCCCGATTTTGCCGCTCAGATCGGAGTGGTGGTGGCACGGGAGACCGCCTGGTATCACCGCCTCCTGGGGTCGATGGCAGTGTTCCTCCGGGATATGGTCGTCGGGAAGAATCTTCCGGATCAGCCGCGATAGGAATTGGCTTTTATTCTTCGGTTGAACTACGGCATGCTCCCGGCGCATGGCGAACAATCCCAAGCAGCAGCTTCGATGGTGGCACCTGGTCATCGTTCTGGCGATTCCCTTGGTTGCCCTCTTTCATCCGAGTGCTCGCCCGGAACTCGTTCTGTTCTCCAACGACGGGCCCCTGGGAATCATTAGTTCCGAGGCGGGAGCGCTTCCCGGAGCCTTCACCGGATATTGGGATGATCTGAACTGGGTGGGGCGGGAAAATCCGAGCGCCTTGCCCGACTTCTCCATGTTGTTGGGGTTGGTGGTCAACAGCTCGGTGACCTATTCGAAGGTTTATGCCCCGATGTCGTTGTTGTTTCTCGGCGTGGCCGGTTGGTGTTTCTTTCGCTCCTTGGGCTTTCGCTCGATCGTGTGTTTGCTCGGGGCCGTGGCGTTTGCATTGAACATGAATGCCTTTTCGAATGCCTGTTGGGGCTTGCCGTCCCGGGCCACCACCTTGGCATCGATCCTCCTTGCATTGGGGGCGCTTCATTTACAGCCGCCCCGGTGGCCCGCCCTCAAATACGTCCTCTGTGGGTTCGCGGTGGGGCACGGCGTGATGGAGGGGTTTGATGTCGGGGCACTCTACAGTCTGGTCGTCGCGGCCTATGTGGGATTCTTGAGCCTGACTCGGGAGGGGGATGCGGGACAGAATGGCCTGAAAGCGGTCGGTTGGATTGGGGTCGTGGCGATTGCCGCGGTGGTGTTCTCCGCCCAGGCGTTGGGGACCCTGATCGGAACCCAGGTCCAGGGGGTGGCGGGAATGGAGCAAACCGCCGAAGCGAAGGAAGAGCGATGGAAGGCGGCGACCCAGTGGAGTCTCCCGATCAAGGAGGGGTTGCGGGTGGCGGTCCCGGGACTTTTTGGCTACCGGATGACGGACTCGGGAGGCAAGGTGGAGGCCAGTTCCTATTGGGGAGCGGTGGGACGCGCCGATGGGTGGGAGATTCACAAACAGGGTCTCCCTCGCCATTCAGGTTCGGGTGAATATGCGGGCGTTTTGGTGTTGTTCCTGGCGGCCTTCGCGGTCTTCCAGAGTCTGAGGGGATCCTCTTCCCCGTTTGAAACCCGGGCCCGGTACACGGTGTGGTTTTGGATGGCGATCGCCGCACTTTCGATGCTTTTGGCCTTCGGGAAGCATGGGCCTCTCTATCGAATCGCTTATGAGATCCCCTACGTTTCGTTGATCCGGAATCCGATCAAGTTCATGCATCTCTTCCACCTGGCGGTCATCGTCTTGTTTGCTTATGGAGTGCAAGTCCTCTGGGTGCACTACCTGTGCCGGGCCAAGGACCATCAGAAAACCCTCAGCGCCTACCTGAAGCAGTGGTGGGCCCGTTCGGCTGGCTTTGAACGTCGGTGGACGTTCGGGTCTCTGGTCTTCGTCATCATTTCGGCGCTGCTCTGGTTGGTGTATGCTTCCTCGGGGAGTGAAATGGCGAGGGTGTTGGTGGCCGGAGCCATTCCCTCGGCGGTCGCTCCGGAAATCCACGCGTTCAGCGTGAACGAGTTGCTTTGGTCGCTGGGATTCTTGACCGGGGGCTTTGCCGTCGTCACGCTGATCGTCAGTGGAGCCGCCAAAACATCGCAACGCAAGGTTCTCGGATTCTTGCTCCTGCTTCTTCTGACCCTGGATCTTGCCCGGGCCAATGGGTTTTGGGTCGTTTACTACGACTACAAGCAGA
>MDTE01164205.1_pt1 | contig 11717 bp, 10 predicted proteins | sample 811231 | NCBI WGS metagenome assembly MDTE01 (sample SAMN05326651, study PRJNA326480) | marine metagenome | isolation source: seawater | place: Indian Ocean: Red Sea | collected 2010
AATAGATTTAGAAAATCAATTAAGCAATCCTCCTTGGTCTACAACTTTTGAATGGGATTGTGGAGATGCAAATGCTCCAAACATAAGTCCTCCATTCTCCCCGGGTCCATTTACCTATGACCTTTGTTCTTATGCGGCTTCCAACACTCCATTGATACCATACAGTGTTAGCCCAATTGAACTTGTAGTCAATGACCCTCATGTTTCTCCTGGATGTTCGGACTATTTCTGCCTTCCTGGTTCGACCTCTTTGAACCAAATTCCTGTTAGAAATATGTTAAACAGAGCTCCAAGAGCTGCTATTTCAGGTCCTGAGAATTGGGATTCGAATGCTAATCCAACAAATCCTTGGATTGAAGATCATTTGAACTGGGTTGGGACATTTGACGTTTCTATTAGTTCTGCTCCAAACTTTAGTGGTACTTTTTCTGTTGACTTGTCAGCACATAATTCAATCGATCCTGATGATCAAGCACTTAATTATTCTTGGGATTGTGGAAATGGAAGCCCTATTGCAAACTCTTTGACGCATACATGTGTTTATCAAGATTCTGCTGGTGGAGGCAATGTTAGAGATGGTTTGACAGATTTGGATAATGACAATAATGGAGACATGTGGACTGTGACACTTACAGTTACTGACTCAATGGGTGTTTCTGATGTAGATAGTGTAAATGTAAGAGTTGTTGAACAACTTTCTCCACAAAGTGCAATTTTCCAAAGTAATGCAAATGGCCAAAACAATTATTGGGTGGCTGATGCAGATCCAAATCTTGTAGATCTCAAGAGACCAGATTTAGAATTGTTGGATATTTTTGCTGATGGAACATACATGTTCCCATTAAGTAATAATTCAGGATCATGTCCTGAAGACATTCTTCCAAACTGTAATCCTGCAGATGTTCTTTTTGATTCCATGGTTCACCTTGATGCTTCAAGAAGTTTAGATCCTTATGGAAGAAATATTTTTGTACAGGTTGATTGTGACTGGGTTGATACAAATGATTTTGGAACATTCTCACCAGACATGAGTGGTTCCACATTTGACCTTTTAACACCTGCTTGGTTTGAGCATGTTTGTAGAAATGAAGTTTCTGGAGCTCTATGGGGAAGTGATTCTCCGGATTCAGGAGACCCTTCTACTTATACTCTTTCAAGAAATGTTACTGTGAGAGTTTGTGAAACTTCTTCAACCACTGTTTGTGATGCTTCCTCAAGACAAGACATCTCCTCTTTTGATATGAATGTATGGAGAAACAGAGTTCCTTTGGCTCATGTGACAATACTTGATGATGTCTTCTCAGGAGACAATTCAAGAGATGTTGATTATTCAGCACGTTCTTCTTGGGATCCAGATGGAGATCCAATATTGTTTTCAGATGGTGCTGGAACAATAGACAAGGACGGACTATCTAACTACACTGGAATTGGGGAAGACATATGTCCAGATGGAGGAACCTTCTGTGATGACAAGGATCAGGTTCCACAATGGATATGTGACGATTCAGGAGGCGCTTGGCCTTACCAAGAGGGTTTTGGTGGTTCCAACAAGGTTATTTGGGACGAAAATGCGGGACACAGGATTGGTGTTGCAAACTCAGATTCTGATTTGGGTGATCAAGGCATAGACGGTTCTGATTCATTTAGATGTCTTGTTTCTGGACAAGGTGTAACATTCAGACCAAGTCTTTATCTTTCTGATGGAGACCCTTCTGATGAAGGTTATAGTTTGGAATCTTGTATCGAGTACTCTGACTCAGGTAATCCTTTTGCTTCAACACTTGAGAATCATGTTTGTAATAATGGCAGCCCTGACCATCTGGGAGGAGTTGGAAATGGTTTAACTGTTAACAATCCTCCTGCAGCTTGGATAGTTCAGCAAACAAAGGGTGATTTATTTGGAATAACACCATTCCAAGTTAGCCTTTCTGCTGACCATTACGACCCAGACGGGGACCCTCTTTCAAATAATTTCAATAGCTCTACTGGATTTGAATGGGATTACCATTATTCAAGATCTTGGTACTGGGGCGGAAATGATGATGATGTCTTGAATGTTAATGATTTCAATTACCATTCTGATGATGTTACTGATTTTGATATAGACAGTGCAGGTGTTTGGAATTTTGCTGTTAGAGCAACAACAGAAGGAACACACACAGCTCTAGTTCAAAGTGACGGTTCCGGAGCTCAGTGTTTCGATGAAGACCTGCAAGCTGCTTATCCATGTGATACAGGTGTTCTAGATATCCCTCAAAGTTTCTGGGATAATGGAAACTTGATATTCTCCAGTAATGACTGCAAATGGGGTGTTCAAGATGCCTTGACTCTCGCTATAGAGGGAGATGGAGGGATGTTCCTCCTTAAAGATGAGGATGCTGCAATGTTCAATATCGGACAAAGTGTTGAGGTCTTTGGTGCAAGTTGGTTTGGAGAAACCACATTCCTTTCAGGTTCAATTTGTGATATTGTCGATATTCCAGGTGGATGGAATGGATTGGATGGAGACCTTTCAAGAGTTTATGTAAATTGGAACGGTGCTTTATTCCAGCCATTGCCTGTTGGAGAAACCTTCATCAGAAATACAGACAATGCATTAACTGGAACTGAGGAAATTAAGACATTTACAGTTACAACTGATGGTTATATTGGAAATCTTCAGATTGGAACAAGACATGCTCAATCTGGATTGATTTTGTCTAATGGTGCTTCTGCTGGTGCTAATGGCGATACTCAGAATGATTTCCACTCCAATGCATTTGGACAATGGAATAAATGGGGTGTTATAGATTCTGAAGACCAGAGGCCAGATTCTACTGTTATGGAAAGTTCTGATTTTGATGGTAACAATCAATCTTTCGGACAGTATTCACTTTTCTTCGATTCAAGTCCTCCAAACAACCCTGAGCATACTGTTATGTTTAACAGGTTTGTTCACACTTCAGATGATCCTGCCGTAAAGGGTTCTTTTGGAGGTTGGTTCAATATGAATTACGAGGATCAATTTGTTGGAACCCCACAACCTGGTAGCAATATTTCAACTCTTGACTCCTTTGGTTTTGGTATAGCTATTGATTCTGCGGTTTGTAGCCCTAATGCTCTTGAAGGTGTTTGTAGAAATGTTTCAACTCTTGATACAGGTCTTTATCCGAGTTTGGCAGATGTTTCAAAATCATCTTTGCCATCTTCAGTAAGTTCTCCAGATATGTTTGTTGCATTTAGTTCAACAAACAGAACACTTACAAAGAAAACAACAAATAGGGGAAGAAGTTGGGAAGGTACATCTCAAGTAAACAACAGTGGAACAAGTGCGTCTCCACTTTATTTGAGGGTAAGTGCGGATATTTCTGACAGTATACTCTCTGTTGCTTGGGCGGATACTTCTGTCAATTCAACTGAAAGAGTTACTTTAGGATGTACAAACAACATGAATCCAACATGGCAGCTTACAGATTATTCAATTGGGGATCCTATTCAGGCTCCTATTGTTCAACATAGTCCATCTATTGAGATTTTTGGAGATGTGATTTTCTCACTTTGGTCTGATAACAGAAGGGGAGGTCAAAGTAGCGAAGAGATATTCTTCAGGATATTTGATGGAACTGACAGTTTGAATAATCCAACTTCCTGTTACCAGTAGTTTTTAAATGGGTGACAAGGGATACTTTTTGTATCCCTTGTTTGCCTTAGTCTATTTCTTTCTTTTTTGAAGGTCTTTTCAGAAGTGTTTTAACAACATTTTTTACTGTTTTCTTTTTATAGATAACATCATTTATTGCATTAGCTAATGGCAAATCGATATTTTTTTCTTTAGAAAGATTCATAAGCCCGTTCAAGGTTCTTATACCTTCACTTTCTCCTGTAAGGTTTTCTAAAGAATCTTCGAGAGATATGCCTTTTGCAATCTGGTTTCCAAGTTGCCAATTTTTACTGTCACTTCCTGTTGCTGTAAGTATTAAATCACCTAATCCAGCCAATCCCCAAAGTGTGCTTTTGTCTGTTTCGAAATAATCAAAAACTCTTGAAGTTTCAACTAGTGCTCTTGAAATCATTGCCGCTCTTGCATTTTTCCCAAGTTTCGCTCCATCAACCATTCCAGAACCTATGGCATATACATTTTTAAGAACTCCTCCAAGGCTAACACCCATAATATCGTCAGAATAATAAGTCCTTAAAGAACTTTTCTTTAGAATCTTTTCAATTTTTTTTGGTCTTTTTTTTCCAGCGATTACTGTGGCTGCTGGAAGACCGTGTATTATTTCACTAGCAAAGTTTGGCCCCGAAAGAACATAAATGTTGTTTTTGAGATTTTCATTCAACCAATTTCCTATCGGATCAAATCCTTCAGGGCTCAATCCTTTTGATAAAACAAGGATGTCAGTTTTTGAATAATGATTTAAAAAACTTTCAGTCATCCATTCTTCTGTAAATTTTGTTGGGATAGACCAAACTAAAAAATCAGGAATTTCTGAAATTCGGTTTTTGTTTATTGCAGTGATGTTTTCATTTAGTTTTTTTTCTGGGAATAAAGGATGAATTTTCTCTTTGTTGAACTTTTTTTCATCTTCATGATTTGTCGTTAGTATTTTTACTTGAGCATTTTGGTTTGCGAGAAGGTTCGAAAATGAGATTCCCCAAGAACCGAAGCCAGCTACATGAATTTTCATTTGATTCTACTTTCAGTACCTTTTTTCAATCTCTTCAAATTTTCTTTATGTAAAAACACAACCAAAATGATTATAGGTAATGTTTGGGCTGATATGTATGAGATGCTTTTATCACCATTAACAAAATAAGCCCCACTTTGATGAATAATTTTTAGGTTGTCTTCTAGATAGAGATACGAAGTTATTGGAAGAAGGCATGTTGATATTATTGATCCAAGCGAAACAAATTTTGTTTTTTTTATTGTTAAAAGATAGGCGGAAAGACAGATTAACATGTATTCAAAATTAAAAAATATAAATGATCCAAATGTTGTTGCGACCCCTTTCCCGCCTTTGAATTTCATAAAAGGGGAAAAAGCATGTCCCAGAACTGCACAAAGAGGCAGAAGAGCTATTCCAAGATTCATTTCATTTGGAAGAAGGCTTCTTGACAAAAGAAGGCTGTAAGAAATTGAAACACCAACATATCCTTTGAGCATATCTAAAAATAATGTTATGTATCCGTATTTTGAACCGAAAGTTCTACCTACATTTGTTGACCCAATATTATTTGATCCGTATCTTCTGATATCTTTTCCGAAGATGCTTTTTACTAAAATGTATCCGGAAGGAATCGCTCCAAAAAAGAAAGACAGAAGGAAAAGATCAAAAATATCTAAATAAAAATTTTCCATTATCTTTAATATTAATTTAAATCTTCTAGAATTTGTTAGTAGATGTTTAAAAAAGTTAAGAAAATAATTAAAGATTCAAAAAATCTAGACTGTATTATTTTTTCTGACCCTGTTCACCTTTCATGGTTTGCAGGCTTTTCTGGATCAACAGGTGTTTTGGTAGTTACTGAAGAAGGAGCTGTGCTTGGTGTTGATTTTAGGTATCATGAAATAGCTCAAGATTTAGAAAAAGAAAATCTTGATATTTATTGTTGCTCAGAGAGAAATTTGTTAAAAAGCACTTTCAGGCATGTTTTTGGGAATCTTGAAAGAAGGATAGGCTATATCTCTTCAAGAAGTACAGAAAAACAGAAATTATTGTTAGAAAAAAATACAAAAGGAGATCTTATTTCAGTTGACGATTCTATAGATTTTGCAAGATCTGTAAAAACAGATAAAGAACTAGAAGGGATTAAAGAAAGTGCAAGGCTAAATGCTTCTTTGTTTAAATATGTAAGAAAATTGATTAAACCAGGAATAACAGAGAGAGATTTAGCTTCAGATATTGTTAAATATGCCATAAAAAATGGCGCTGAAAAAATGGCTTTTAATCCTATAGTTGCTTCAGGTTCTTTTTCATCTAGGCCACATGCTTCTTTTACAAATAAAATTCTTGAAGCTGGAGAACCCTTAACATTAGATATTGGAGTGTCTCTGGATGGTTGGATGAGTGATATGACGAGAACATGGCTTGTTCCAGGAAAAAAGCCGGAAAAGGAGTTTTTGGAAATATTCCAAATCACTAATAAAGCTAAAATGAAAGCTGAAGAAAAATTAAGAGAATCTGTTAGCGGGCATGAAGTAGATGAAGAAGCAAGAAAAGTCATTAGGGATGCTGGTTATGGGGATTTTTTTGGACATGGTTTAGGTCATGGTGTTGGTAGAGAGGTTCATGAATCTCCAGGTTTATTTCAAGGATCAAAAACACAAATGATTAAGAATATGGTTGTAACTATAGAGCCCGGAATTTACCTTAAAGACAAATATGGAGTCAGGATAGAGGATTCTTATATTGTTGGTAATAAAAAATCAATAAACCTAGGAATAGATGTCTTTTCTGATTTTTTCTAAAATATAATCTCTTCTTATGCTGGGGGGAATTCGAAGAAAGTTTATTATTGAATATAGAAGGCTTTCAGAGCTTCAAGATTTTCAATTTTCGGGTGTGATATATGAGGATGAGGGAAGACTCTTTTTTAAACATAGGGATATTTTTTCAAACATGTCAAAAAAAGAGTTGGAAAAAACATCTTTAAAATCTTTAGACGATGTTGTGAAAAAAAGATTTGGACCTCTTGTAAACAGGACAACTGCAATTACAAGTGTTGGATCTTTAGACGAAATTTTTAATCAGTATCTAGCTGTGGCTTTGATGAGAGAGAAGAAGAGTAGAATTTCAAAGCGTAAGTGACTTTCAACAATCCTTCTCCATGGAAGATAAAGGCAATAGAGCCTATTCCCAATCCTTCTCCTCAAGAGAGGATTGCTGCTCTTTCTGATTCAGGCTTTAATCTTTTTAACATTTCTTCTTCTCTTGTAACTATAGACCTTTTAACCGATTCTGGAACAGGTTCAATGAGCCAGAATCAGTGGAGTGCTATCCTTTCTGGAGACGAATCTTATGCAGGAAGCCAATCTTTTTATTCTTTGAAAAAAAGTGTTGAAGATTTATTTGGTTACAGTATTGTTATTCCAACACATCAGGGAAGAGCTGCAGAAGACATATTGTTTTCTGCATTTGGAAAAAAGAATAAATCCGTTATTAGTAATCATCTTTTCGATACAACCACCGCACATGCTTTAGAGGTTGGAATGAAGGTTTTTTCATGCCTTGAAAAAAATAATAAGGCTTTTGGTGGAAATTTTGACTTGTGTTTATTGGAAAAGTATTTAAAAGAAGAAGATGTGGACTTGATAGTGGCTACCGTTACTTGTAATAGTGCTGGAGGTTTGCCTGTAAGTCTCGAAAACCTTCGTCAAGTTAAAAAAATTGCTGATTCTTATTCAGTAAAAATATGGATTGATATGGCTCGTATTGCTGAGAATAGTTACTTTCAGTATATAAACGGAGAAGGTAAAAATCCAAAAGAATGTGCTTTTGAGACATGTTCTTTGAGTGATGGAGGATGGATGAGCTCGAAGAAAGACGGACTTGTTAATATTGGAGGATTTATTGCTCTTAAAGATAATGAAGATAAAGAAAGGTATGAGCGTTTAGTTGAATTAGAAATTTTAAAAGAGGGTTTTATTACATATGGGGGTTTGGCAGGTAGAGACATGAATGCTCTTTCCGTTGGCTTGAAAGAGGCTCTTGATGAAAGGTATTTAAAGCATAGGGTTAATGAAATCAAATTTCTCTATACAGAATTAGACAAGATCGGTGTTCCTTGTGTTGACCCTGGAGGACATGCTGTTTATATTGATGCTGGAAAATGGTTGCCTCATTTGAAAAGCCAAGATTTTCCTGCACAATCTCTTGCTCTTGCTCTATACCTTGTAGCCGGTATAAGAACATCTGAAATAGGAAGTTTGTGCGCCGGAAGAGATAATGATGGAAAACAGATTGCTTGTCCAGGAGAGTATTTAAGACTTGCAATCCCTAGAAGAACATACACAAGTGATCATTTTATTTATATAAAGAGAGCTTTTGAAGTTATTTCTCAGAACAAAGATTCTTTGCCTAAGTTAAAATTCGAGAAGGAGGCAAAGAAATTAAGACATTTTCAATCAGTTTTTAAGGATTTTTTATGGACACCGTCAAAGTATCTAAATTTGTAAATTGTAATTCTTCAAAAGCTTTAGATTTAGCAATGAATCCAGAGTTAATAGCTGAAGAAATGCCTGGAATTAAATCAGTGAAAATTTTAAAAAAAGAAAAAATAGATGGTTGTTCAGTTCAAACTGTTTCTTGGGATGGGATTCTCGAGGCTGGTCCTATAAAAAAAGATTTGAGTTGGATTGAAGAAGATGTTTGGAATCTGGATTCAAGAACTTGTCACTTCTCTCAAATAGAAGGTTCATTTAAAATTTACAAAGGCTCTTGGACTTTTGAGAATTCTGAGAAAGGTTGTGAATCTTCAATAACTCTTGAGTATGATGCGGGAGTGCCTTTGGTTGGTCCTCTTATAGACAAGTTAATCAAAAAGGTGGTTATTGAAAATTTAGAAGCTCTCTTGAATGCTCTTGCTCAAGTTGCTGAAAGAAATGAAAGAAACTGAAGTAGTTAATTTAATCAAAAAAAAATTTCCATTAACTGGCGATGATTCTTATTGGGAGAAAGATGGAATTGCGATTTCTGTTGACTCATCTGTACAAGGGCGACATTTCCTTTTAACAAGAGATAATTGGGTTGAAGAGGGTATCTGGAATGCTGTTGCAGGTTCCATAACTGATGTCTCAGCTGTTGGATCAAAACCTGAATTGATATTGACATCTTTTTGTTTTCCTCAAAATACAAAAGGTTCAGTTATAGAGACTGCTTTATCTTCTTTGGAAAAGGTTTCAGATTTTTTTTCATTGAAGGTTGTTGGCGGTGATTTGTCAAGAACCTCTAAAGACATTGTTTTTTCCGTGACTGTTGTTGGCTTTAATGCTGTTGGTCCAGGTTTGTCATGTGCAAAAAATGGAGACTTAATAGGGGTTACTGGCTATCCTGGAAAAAGACCTCTAGGGTGGTATCTTGCAATAAATGAAATCTCTCATGAAGACGATCTTATCCAGGATGCTTTAAAACCAAAACCAAATATAAGTTTTCCATTGAAAATTTCAAGAATGGTTTCGTCAATGACAGATATAACTGATGGCCTAGGCTTTGATTTGATGAATATATGTAGTAAATCAAATGTGAATGCGGATATTTATAAAAATATACCTGCTTCTCCCGTTATGGAGAGATTGTTTATTGATTTGAATTTGGACAAGGAGGATTTTTACAAGCAGGGAGGAGATTATGAATACCTTTTCACTTTTGATGAGAAGTATGAAAATGAGATAAAAAGAATTTCAATAAAAGAAGAAATACCTTTTTCAGTTATTGGCAGAATTGGTAATGGCAATCTTCCAAATTGGTATGGAAAGGGCAGTGAGATAAGATGGTCTTGATTAGCGAAAGTGTTAAGGAGACTCATGAAATAGCGAAAGATTTATTGAAAATATTCCAAAAAGGAGATATTGTTTTTTTAGAGGGTGATCTTGGTGCTGGTAAAACGGAGATGGTGAGAGGTTTCGTGAAAGCTCTTGGAGGATCTTCAGCAGATGTTCAATCACCTACTTACCTATCTGCTTTGAATTATTCAACGAAAAAAGGTTCAATCATTCATATTGATTTCTACAAATACGAAAAAAATAAAAATTTTTTTCAATCTTTCATTTCAGAGTTTTTAGAAGAAGACCCTTATTTAATTTTCATTGAATGGGGAGGGCCTATAGCAAAAGGTTTTTTAAAAGTGAAGATTGATGAAAAAGATGAAAAAAGATATATCAAAATTTTTAAAAATGAGAAAAAATAAAATGTGGTTGATTATAGATCCAACAGGTCCTTTGTCGGGTTTCGCTGCAGCCAAAGGAAAAGTTGTTTTGGGCTCAAAAATTTTTAAATCACAATCTTTGTTTGAAAATTTATTGGAAATTAGATCTTTTTTTAAGAATTTAAATAGGGATATTGACAATTTAGAAGGGGTAATCCTTGTGAATGGTCCTGGTTCAATAATGGGTCTTAGGATTGCATTTTCTTGGGTCAAAGGTTTTTTTAGCAAGAAGAAGTTACATTTTAAAGTGGTTTCTAGCCTGGATGCTCTTTGGTTTTCAGTTGGAAAAAGAAAACCTTGCTGGACAATGATTAAATCTGTTAGGGGTGAAGTTTTTTTTTCATTTAATGGATCATTTCCTGAGCTTGCAAAAAAGTCAGAAATTTTAGAAAAGATATCTTTGAATCCGGGGTTGTGTGTTGGAGATTTTCCAGAAGAGGTTTTGAAAATTGAAAAAGTAAAGACTTTTGAAAGGGTGTTGCCTCAGTTTGAAGCTGTTTGGGCATTCTCTTCTTCAATCAAGGAAAGAGATATTTATAAAACAGAGCCTTTAATACTTTATTCATTTCCTGGTCAAAATATAGAATAGTGAATTATGAATATTCAAGTTGTTGAAAGAATAAAAAATTTAGCTTCAAAACTTGCTGAAAGTTTTTTGAAGCCAGGATTAGTTGAAGCTGATGAAAATGAGATTTTTAGAGAAACTGTTTTTAACAATTTAGCTTCAAAGGGGATTATGGGTTTGAGTATTCCTCAGGAGTTTGGAGGAATGGGGCTTCCTGTTTCTGCTTTCCTCACAGCTGTTAAGGAGTTTTCTTATTTTGATCCAGGAATGGCAGTAACTATTTCAGTACATTCAGGACTCTGTGGTGGAGTTGTTTTAAGGCATGGTTCTGAAGAGATGAAAAAAGAATGGCTTCCCAAAATAGCCAAAGGTGAAGTTATAGGAGCATATTCTTTAACTGAAAATCATGCAGGTAGTGACCCATCTTCAATGAATACAACTGCAACTTGGAAAGATGGGGGTTGGATTATAGAAGGAGAGAAAGTTTGGATAACTTCAGGATCTGTTGCTGGTTTTAGTGTTTTGTATGCCAAGACTTTAAAAGATGGTGATGATTTAGGTATATCTGCATTTTTGGTTCCTCATTCTCTAGACGGTTTTTCTTCAGAAAAGATAACAGGGAAACTTGGAATGAGAACCAGTGATTCTTCTATACTTGTATTTGATAATGTTTTTATTCCTGAGACTATGCTTATAGGAAAGCCTGGAAAAGGTTTATCTATTGCTTTAGAAGGTCTTGATTATGGGAGGCTTGGTATATCCGCAGTTTCCTTAGGGATACATAGAGCAGCTTTTGATTCAATGATCAAATACTCAAAGGAAAGAGAGCAGTTTGGAAAACCAATTGCATCTTTTCAACTTATACAGGAAATGATTGCAGATGTTGCAGCAAATTTGGAAGCTGGAAATTTATTGTTTGAAAAGGCAGTAGGGAAATTAGAAAATTTGGAAAAATTTACAAAAGAAGCTGCAATATCGAAACTTTTTACAAGTGAGTCTGCAATAAAGGCAGCAGACAGGTGTGTTCAGGTTCATGGAGGTTATGGGTATTCAAATGAATTTCCCGCTGAAAGGTTTTACAGAGATTCAAGAGTTTTGACGATTTTTGAAGGAACTACAGAGGTTCATAAATTATTGATTGGCAGATTGCTGACAGGTCTAGACGCTTTTAGAAGTTAAGGGTTAGAATTAGAGGAATGGTAAAACCAATTGGCGCTTTGAACAAAAGAGCTAGACAGGCTCTTCA
>MDTE01025113.1_pt1 | contig 11716 bp, 9 predicted proteins | sample 811231 | NCBI WGS metagenome assembly MDTE01 (sample SAMN05326651, study PRJNA326480) | marine metagenome | isolation source: seawater | place: Indian Ocean: Red Sea | collected 2010
AAATTTGGAACGGTCAACTCACGTCTTGCAGCAATGATGTGGGTTTGGATTGAAGGACTCGACAGTCGACCAGCGAACTTCGTTATCGCTGGTGGAACAGGTTCAGGTAAAACCACCACACTCAACTGTCTTGGAATGTACATTCCATGGCATCGCCGCCTCCTCACGGTTGAGGATACTGCTGAATTGCAAGTCTATCACGACCACTGGTTGCGAATGGAAACACGACGTGAGCGCCCTGATGGAACACCTGAAGTCGACATGAATGATTGTCTCAAATCAAGCCTACGTATGCGACCAGATCGAATCATTGTGGGTGAAGTTCGTGGACCAGAAGCTGCAACATTGCTCACTGCAATGAACACTGGTCACGATGGTTCCTTCGGAAGCCTTCACGCAAATACTGCCCAAGAGACCGTGACAAGAATGATCAATCCGCCGATGAACGTTCCACCGATTATGCTCACAGGTCTTGATCTCATCATTATTCAAGCACGACTTCACGTCAATGGGAAAACAGCTCGAAAGATTACAGAAGTTGCTGAAATCGCAGGAATGGAAGGTTCCAAACCTCGACTAAACACCATTTGGAAATACAATGCTGCAACCGATCAAATCGAAGAAACTGGTATTCCATCCAATCTACGTGAAGTTATCTGCCGTGCTGCTGGTGTCACACCAGATGTCTTTGAAAAGCACGTTCAGCAACGTCAACAAATCATTGAGGACCTCATCGCTCGAGATATTACGGATATTCAATCAGTAACGACGGTGATTCAGAACTTCTACGCTCAGAGTCATCATTGATCTTCTTGCACACGCAATCGAGAGAGTAAAGCATCCACTCGATCGATTTTGCCTCGGACATCGCCGACACGGTCAGAGGCATCTGCAACCGATTCAGCAAGTTCCATTTCCGGCTCTGCCTCCTCAACCTTTTGTGGTTGGAACGTTGCTGCAAGAGCCTTGAGTTCGGCGACAATCGCATCGACTTGATCATCACTCACAAGAATTCCAGGAGCAAGTCGTGGAATTTGGCTTGGTGTCAAATAGCCAAGTTCAGTTCCGACAATTCCTGCACATGCTAAAACACGAGGACGTAATTCTGCTGTATTCACAAGATAGCCTTTGGATTCAAGGAATCGGATGATAAGACCTTGTTGAGCCTCTGAAAAATCTCCTTCACTTGATTCGAGAACAGTCTCAACGAGCGATTCAAACGATGGTAGGTTTCGCTCAAGTCGCTCAATGGTTCGACGCACATCATCAGGAAGATGGACGGCTCCATGATAGAGGATTCTCAACATACGATTTCGTCGTGCTGCAGATGGGTCTTGCAACTCCTCAGCCTCACTTATCTCAAGATGAAGATCGAAAAGAGCATGGAGACGACCAGATACGGCAGGACTTCTCAAATCGAGGCCCAGTGTTCTTGCTTCCTCTTCAAACTCCATTCGAGCTTGCACAAGATTTCCACGTCGGCCTGCAACAATTTCTGGAATTCGTTCACGTAGTTGAGGGCGCATCTGCTCAAACAAACGAATCGCTTCTCGTTCAGACCAAGAACCTGGTTTACTCGAAAGCGCATGTTGTTCTTGTTCAGATCGATACGCAGTCTCCATGATAATGGTACGAATTGCATCTTGAACACGGGCTAATTCCACTGAAAATCCATGTGATGAAAGGCTTGCAATGAACGTATTCATATCGTCCATATCTGTAGTACTTCCAACCAAGAGGTAATCTCTTGCTGCTGCTTCAACTTCTGCTCTACGTGAAGTAATTTCAAGCAGAGCTGCCTCTTCTTCGAGTGTTGGTTCTTCCGTTGAGAGTTCTTGCATCATTGGAGGTACTGGCTGTTCGAGTTCACCAACGTGCGAGTTCAGGCTTTCCTCTATAGAGGCAGCAACTTCGGAAAGTGATGTAGCTGCTTGCTCCTCAATGGACTCGATCAAACTGGATTCATCTTCAAACGTCCAACCATCAGGATGCTCGCTAACAAACTCGTCAACCTTTTCTTCAATAGAAGGGGCTGTTGTGACTGCTTCATCCTCATCATCGCCAGGATATGGAATCTCAACCGAACCCCCGCCTCGTTTGAGTGAACGCTTGATGACACCCCAGTTCTTGTGCTGTGCAGATAGAACGCCTGCTACTCGAATCAGAAGTGTTTGACGATTACCAGATCGAGGCAATTCCAGTGCTTTGCATAAAGCATGGAGCTCTTCTTTTGTCATTTTGTCAAGATTCTCCTCTTTAAGTTGTTTAGGATCATGATTGAGATGGAGGTAAAGTCGTTGACGTCTGGTACGGAGTGATCCTGTTTTCTTAATTCCAAAAACACCCAAAAGGCTGCCAAGATCATTGTTCAGAATATTCTTCAAACCATCCAAGGTCAAATCCCATTCAGGTAAAATGAGGTCGCGAATCAATTGCGCTCGAAGATATTCAACCGATCCATTCTTTGCCAATCCATACGCTGATGCAATCTCCTTGAGGTCCTCAAGACGCGCCTGATAGAGTTCAGACAAGAGATTGGAACGATTAGCCATCACTTCACCTATGCTTGGTTGTTTCCTTACAGTATATGTGGTTTCGCTGTCGAATTAGCATCAATGAGGCGATTTCTGCTGAGAATTTACTATGCGAGATTCCTTCCTTTTTCACTAAATCCGACTAAACCTTCAAACACGTTCGACAAGCAGGACTTGTTGGTGATGAAATGGTATCGGCTGAAAAAACGGCAAGGACCATGCTAAAACAGGCCAATGAACTTGGCAACACATTGCGTGAAATTGTCCGACGCGACATCGCCGATGAAACGCGACGGTTCAATGACACCCTAAGCCAAAGAATCCAACTCGCCAGTGAAGCGATCGTTCAAGCTGTTAAAGCGAAAGAAGCCATATCTGCAGGCGCCTCATCCATCAACGGAAAACTGGAGAAAGCACACCGTAGATACTCAAAAACAAACAATCTCGAAGAGTTTCGTGCAGTGCTTGAATCGACGCTTACTGAAGTCCAACAACTTCGCGAACAACATGAAGCCGTTGCTGCTTCGTTAAGAGAGGCGCAAACCCCGAGCAGATCCGCAGTCGAAATCGTGGAACGTTTTGCGATTGAATTACAAAAAGCGGCAGGTGGATGGGAAGCAACAGGAAGAGAAATCGACGAGATCATCGCAAATCTTTGTGATCCAAATCCAGATGTTGCTCTCGTCGAGTTGGAAAAATATCTCACAGAGAATGGTTTTGAAATCGTTCTCGTTGGAGAAAACAGAAGCGAAGAAGCGCTTGAAGAAGCGCGACGTATTCTTGGTTATTCAGATTCGTCCGAATGAAGACGCATCATTGCAGGACGATCTTCGTGAAATTCATCAGGCATATTTCGCACTCTACGCTTCGTCGCCTCATGTTCAGAGGTGAGTGTTGTCAACATACTTCCCCATTCTTGAAGAAGATTGACCATTGCAACTCGATGCCTTTCCAAAGGACCGACCTGCTCAGCACAAGCACTGACCTTCCCATCAACACTCAACGTTTCAATTCGCATCTCGACTCGAGTACCTGAATCTCGAACCTTCTTCTCTGGGTCGATCATTGCAGTCATAGTCCAATCATCGTTGTTCTTTTTGGCCTCTCGAAGAATAGTGCCAACACCACGTTGTTCAACATGAATACCTGTCAAATCAACAAGGTCACTGGGTATGCTCTCAAGAAGTGCAGATTCAATTCGATAAGCAAACTCTGCTGAAGGATCAAGAATATGTTCAATTCTCTTCTTTGGGAAGCCTGATCGTCCAACAATCAACGTGAAACCGTTCAATGGAGGTGGAACAAAATGAGTGCGCTCAGGCGCTCCCTTGTGAAGGCCTAGCGTATGGCGTCGAGTTTTTCCAGAAAGAAGATTGTATTGTGAACGCTTGACAACATAACCCTCGATTTTACCCTCTGCTCTCAGGACTTCAAGACGTTCAATTTCTTCACGCGAATCGGGTTCAACCGTCGTGAGTTCAACCTCATCTTTCATCAAAAGATCCAAGTCTTGGCGCAAACGAAGCATTTGCCTTCTAAGCAATGGGTGATGGCAGACAATTCTTGCATGTTTGATCAAGTACTCAGGTTTGTCATCGCTCACAAGTACCCAAGTCGGTTCACGTCGAGAAAGGAGCCCAACAATGATCAAATTCTCGTTTTGATACTGAATCCAATTCTCAGGACTCATCGCAACCAGGTCTCCTACACCATCTTGTAGAAGCGTAAGCGCATCTTCAATGGTTGGCGTCTGACGAAGAATGGCATCAAAGGTCTTGCTTCGTTGGTCGAGGACTTTCTCGATTTGCTGGCGTACACCGTCGCCGTGAGATGACGTTGAAAAGAACACTAAACGCTCATCGTCCACTTTCTCACCTCGGCCGAGGGGCGCTCGGCAATCTATGGGCGTAGCCCACTCGTTAAGAAGGACACCCTCGTCGAGTGTACTGTGCAAGCGATTCCTGAAGCGCAACTTCTTCGCCTCGAAGACCTCCGCGAGAAGGTCAACATGGCACTTGAGACATTGATTCAACGAGAGATTGACAATGGTGCTGGAGAGGTTGCCAAACTTTCAGGAGAAATTCTTCTTTCTGGAGGAAAACGACTCCGTCCTTTACTGGGTATCTTTTGCTACGAAGTTGCAGGAGGAGAAGACCTTGATGAGATTATGGACCTTGCACTCGCCTTTGAATTGATTCATACTGCAACACTCATTCACGATGACATCAACGATGCTGCAAAACTTCGCAGGGGCGTTACGACGTTGCATGAGCGAATCGGTCAGCCGAAAGCGATCATTGCTGGCGATTGGCTATTTGTCCAAGGATATGGTTTGAGTGGCCGATATACCAAGGCGTGCATTGATTTGATACGAGAAGCCTGTGCTAATATTGCTGTTTCTGAGTTTAAGCAACTCGATCACGTCCTCGATTTGTCAACTTCGCCAGAAGATTATCTTCACATCGTTCGAGGAAAAACCGCGGGTCCTTTCGCAGCGGTTTGTGAAAGTGCAGCGATCATCGCAGGTGCTACCAAAGAGCAATCCGATGCCCTTGGTCGATTCGGGATGGAATTAGGTATCGCTTTCCAACTCATGGATGACTTACTCGACTTACGTGGTGATGAGCGAATGGGCAAACCTCGAGGAAAGGATGTTATCGAAGGAAAGATGACCCTGCCTCTGATTCATGCGCTAACACTGCTCCATGGCGAAAGACGGCGCCATCTGGCAGAGATTCTCAACAATTTCAACGACGGCCTTTGGGATGAATTGATGGGATTATTGGAAACTTCTGATTCGATTCAATACGCTGAATCGTTGATGCTCACGCATCTTGAACGTGCCATTCAGGAACTCGACCGATTCCCTTCTTCGATGGCGAAATCATTGCTCATGCAAGTTGCAGAAAATGTCCACAAGCGCCATGCATAGGGTGATGAAATGGATGTTGAACATCGTGAAGTTATCATTGTTGGAGCTGGCCCTGCTGGTACAACATGTGCTCAGCGATTGGCAGAAGAGGGCATTGACGTCTTGATTCTAGAACGTAGAGCGATCGTTGGCAATCCTGCTCAATGTGGAGAATGCATTCCGAATTGGGGCGAGGTTGTCGGTACATTTCATGGACTTGATGAACATCATTGGCTCAAGGAATCGTTCAACTTTCCAGATCGAATTCAACTCCATCGACTCGATCATATGCGCGTCTTTCTTCCGAGTGGGAAATCCTACAACTTTGATCTCGATGCGTTCGCAGGACATCGATTGCAGTTCGATGGCTATCTTGCAGAAAAAGCGATTGCTGCAGGCGCAGAGATTCGAATGTCCGAACCTGTTACCAATGTTAAACGGCGTTCAAAAACCGATTCCTTACTTATCGTAACCGAAAACGGACGCTATACTTGTGATCTTCTTATCGATGGAAGCGGCTCACTCGCCCATGTTAGCAGATGCTTACATGGAAAGGACAAGAACTTCCGTCCTGCGGATCAAGTTCCAACAGCTTATGCACAGGTTCGAGGAAAGGTACCAGAAACGTTCGATGTCTTTCTTGGAAGCGTTGCTCCGAAAGGATATGCATGGATCATTCCAAAGGGACCAGATACGGCAAATGTTGGCTTGGGTGTGCGAGCAGGTGCTCTCAAAGGTTCAATCAAGGAACACCTTCGGAAATTTTGTGAAGATTTGAATCTTGAAATCCTTTCAATTGGCGGCGGATGGATTCCTATGGGAGGTCCAATCAAGACGATGGTCGACCGTAATGTCATCGCCATTGGTGATGCAGCAGGATTGGTCATGCCATCAAACGGTGGCGGAATCTCTCAAGCGATGATTTCAGGCTGCTTCGCTGCAGAGGCATACCTTGATTTCAAGCATAATTCGATACCTCTGGAGTCCTATCAAGAGCGAATTCATGCCTGCTTCGGAAGAGCGCTAAAGAATTCACTTCGATCAAAAAACCTGGGCTATTTGATGTTCCAAAATGATGTGATTACGGAAGTACTCCTGCGAATACTTGGGCCTATTGGCGGCATTAAGCGAGCAATGGAGTGCGACAGGCCGCTTTGGGTCATCTAAGTTGAGAATGTATCTCAATATCATCGGTGTGTTCAAGTCTTATCGATGTTAGCACACTCCATGGCGAGATTGCGAAATGATGACGAGGCCGTTAGCCCCGTTATTGCCACAGTCTTGCTTCTCGCCATCACCGTTATGCTTTCTGGCATGGTTTTTGTGCTGATGCAGGGGGCTTTGCAGACAACAGAAAAAGCACCGCCTCAAATGACTGTCAGTGTCCGATCGCTTGACAATGGATATCATGTCATTCGAATCACAAGCTTGGATCAAACACTTGACCCAGGTCGTATTTCATTCAATCTTCAAGAAGTAGGATCAAATGGAAATGGTTCGTTTAACGGCTATGTGAATGATGCGGACGTCTATTCTGTCATCGGTTCCAACATTTCGTTCCATGACCGTGATGCAAGTTACTCCATTTCGGCTGGCGATTACTTTGTTGTTCATTCAGAAGCGATTGGTTCGGATGAGGGTGTTTGGACATTCTCACTCTTGGATGAGAGCATCCAGTACGTTCTCGTACGAATCGACCTACCTCCGATGGCTTCATGAGAGGTCGTCGGTATCATTGAGTGCTCGAATAAAATTCACTTGAGCGTTCTTCTCACGCAATGCTTGCTGAAGAATGACAAGAACATCTTCTGAGTGGATCGAACTGAGTGCGGATTGACGATCTTCTTGCTTGTCAAGAACTGCGTTGGCAACCTGCCAGAGTGATGCCGTATCATAGGGTAGGAATTCTTCTTCAAGGACAAGAAGCATTTGTTCAAGTTCGACATCATCATTCCGAAATATGGAATTCACATCAACAATATGTTGCGCCCAATCATGAAGAAATGCAGACCATTCCTCAGCAGGAAGTTCCCCTTCTAATTCATCAAGCAATCGAATCTTGGCACGAAGATACAATTTACCCTGAGGAGAATCATGGACATACTGTTCGACTAAATCATCAACACTAGGATAGATATCACCAAAAGGCATCGATGGAAGTGCTGACTGGAGAACTTCAAGGATCTCGAATCGTTGATTACCATGTGCAGTGAACATGATGTTCGTCCCTTGCTCTTGCATGTCTTCAAGCGAGCAGAGTACACCGAATGTTGATGGTTGCGACCATCCATCGATCGATTCGGTTTCAGAATCATGAGCGATGTAGCCAAACGGATATTCGTCAATTGTACAATCATCAAGCATTTGCTTGTATCGTGGTTCAAAGACACGGAGTTGTTCTCGAACCGTTGGAAAGATTCCACTCGGCAAAACGAACAATGGGACTGTTTGCTCATCGCTCATGTTGTATCAACACACCTCTCACTCTTCAAGGGTTGTGATTCATCCACCGATATAGGACATTTCCACCTTGAGTTGATCTGTTTGGTTTGAACGTTGTTCAGAGTAACGATCGGTCCGACCATTCCAAATGGTTTGAATAGCGTTCGAAAGATCATTCTCGTTTCCTCCCATTCGTAAGATGCCGCGTACATCATGGCCTTGATTTGAAAATAAGCAAGTGTAAATGCTGCCGTTTGCTGAGAGCCGTGCTCGTGAACAATCGCCACAGAATGGATTTGTAATCGATTCAATAAATCCGATTTTCCACCCTTCTTTCGTGGTATACACCTTTGCAACATCACTTTTGTGAAGTGGCTGATTTCGTTGAAGTGGTCCAAATTCATCTTCGAGAATGTTTCGCATCGCTTCAGCTGAAACCACATGATCAAGATTCCAATCGTTCGTGGTTCCAACATCCATGTATTCAATAAATCGAATAGGGATGTTTCGAGGACCAAAAGCGCGTACCATCGGTACAATCTGGTCTTCATTGACATCCTTTTTGATGACTGCATTCACTTTGACTGGCAAACCAATCGACAATGCAGCATCAATGCCTTCCAGGACCATCTGAGGATTTGCGTTTGTATCACCCATTGATTTGAAGATCGATTCATCGAGAGCGTCCAATGAGATGGTCACTCGGCTGAGCCCTGCCTGGTACAGGTCTGCAACATGTTGTTTCAACAACAACCCATTGGTTGTCATTGCAATATCGAGCTCATCTGAACATGCGCGTAATTGAGCGATGAGGGAATGGAGATCTCGTCGAAGAAGTGGTTCGCCTCCTGTTAGACGCACTTTGCGAAGTCCATGAGGTATCAACGACTGAACAATGCGTACAATCTCTTCAAATCGTAGAATATCTTCCTTTGGAAGGAACTCATAATCACCATCAAAATGCTCTCTTGGCATGCAATAGCGACAGCGCATATTGCAACGGTCCGTTACCGAAATTCGCAAGTCGAGAAGAGGACGATTGTAAGCATCCTCAATGGCCATACTTACTCGAACCTGAATTGTATTGTGAATGTTTGCAAGCCTTCATCTGATAGTGTATTTTGGACGAACTATGGCCAAAGGCTGGGTTAAGAAATGGGGGCCGCGTGGAAAAGGCCACCAACCAAGCCACATCCCTGCGCTTGAAATTCACCCAACTGCAATCAACAATGAATGGCTTCTACCTCCATCAAAGAGCCATTTGATCAGAATGTTGTATCTATGCGCATTAAGTAAAAACAAACATACATTGCAGAATTTCAAGAATCTTGGTCAAGATGCTGAAAGCATGAAACGTTGTTTAACGCAATTGGGTGCAACATTCAATTCTCTTGAGAATGGAATCGAAGTCGTTGGATGTGGTATTGAAGGGTTTCAACGCTCGCCAAGTGTTCTTCATGCTGGAAATTCAGGGACTGCACTTCGATTCCTCATTGGATTAACCTCTCGACTCAAGTTCCTCAGCATGGTCGATGGTGATGCAACACTAAGAAACAGAAATCACCGTGACTTGCTGGATTCGATCTCCCCTCTTGGCGTGAACTTCTCCTATGGTATTGAGCAAGAACGACTACCAATTCTCGCACAAGGCCCTTGGAGAGGGACGGAATTGAGTGTTGATGTGAGTCAATCATCACAACCCTATTCGAGCCTCTTATTGGCATCTTGTGGATTGGAGGAATCAATAACCATCAAGGCGAATGGTGATGCTGTAAGCCGTAGACACGCAGCCCTAACCATCGATTTGATGCAAGAATGTGGTGCATCCATCGATGTTCAAGATGAAGTATCAATGATCCAACCATGGACATCAAATCCTCCAAGCCATTGGGACGTTCCTTCGGACGCTTCAATGATGGCGTTTCCTGTTCTTGCATGCCTTTTGACAAAGCAATCAATCAAGATTGAGAACCCAATCGGAGCAGAGCATTCATTGGGACATGAAGTAATGCTTGAACATCTCTCTGCTTTTGGAATTCATGAAGAAGGCGGAATGTTGACCTACACAGGCAATTTCTCTTTCACTGAAATCGATTTACGCGATGCAAACGATCTCCTGCCTCCTCTCTCAGCAATCCTTGCACTCTCTGGAGGTGGACGTTTGTATGGGGCAAGTCATGCGCAACATAAGGAAAGCAATCGGATTAAATCCACAGCTGATCTTCTCAATTCATTTGGTTTGAAGTGTACAATTGAAGATGATGGATTGTCTATAGAAGGTGGTCAAGAGATGACAAAGCCATCAGCATTTATCGAAACGTATGGCGACCATCGAATCCAAATGACGGCGATCTTATTGGCCACACAAACTGGGGCAACCATCGAAGGACCGCACTTGCATCAAATCGCTGATCCAGATTTCTTGGAGCGGCTTTCAACCATGCCTACCGAAGTGCTTGTCAAGGGAATCCAACGATAGACGCAATGCAGTTGGACGTCCATGTACACAAGCCCAAGGATTTGGTACATTTCGCATGTCTTCGAGCAGTCGACGCATCTGAGCAAGCGTGAGCGTATCGTTTGCTTTGACAGAACCACGACATGCATTCAAGAAAGCAAGGTGGTCCTTCCGTCGTTCAATTGTCTCCAAGGGCGCACCCTCCTCTGAAAGATCTTGAAGCAAATCGAACAAAAATGGTTCAAGTTCATCACCATCTAAGAGCCGAGGGGCTTGTGTAACATCCCATTCGCCCTCTCCTTGCTTTTCCAATTTGAAACCAAGTTCCTCAAATCGTTGCAAGGAAGATTCAAGATGCGCTTCTTGAGCAAGTGTGAGTTGAATTCGTGAAGCAACTAGACGAGGTTGTGGCAACCAAAGCGATTCATCATTTCGCAATCGCTCATATCGAATACGTTCATGCAAGGCATGTTGGTCGATTAAGAGCAACTCTTCACCTGCTTGAGCCAGAATGTACGAATCTGCAAATTGGGACAACGGTTCCATGACTGGAAGATCGTTGTCAACACCAGGTAGTGGTGATTCTTCTGTTGGAGATACGCTCCCTCCACAGCCCGCATGACGATGCAATTCACGCTCCTGATGCGAAAGTGCTGGTGCAATGGGTGTCGACGACATCCCAGGAAGCACCTTTTGAGCAGATGCTGCAATCGATTGTGGACGGGGTTTCTCGATCTGCTCAACGACTTCATCAGCAACATCTCCAACCAAATTTAGTTGCGTCCCTGCTGCAAGGGCCCAACTTGGTGCACTCGTTGCAGACGGAACCGATGGATTCTCAACCCTTGTTGGAGGTATCAACAACTCCTGAATTGGTTGCTTATCCTCTGATTGAGCCAATCCTTGCAACTCTTGGATTTCTCCACTCGAATCTGGTTTTGTTGGTGAGGTTGCAAGCGTATGAGCAATGGCTCGTTCAAGTCGTTCAAGTACACGCCATGAGTGGCGAAGTCGAACCTCTCGCTTGGTTGGATGCACATTCACATCAACTTCCTTTGCTGGAACGCGTAGGTGAAGAACTGCAACAGGGTGCCTACCTTGCATTAAGCGTGTACGATAGCCACGTCGAATCGCTTGATGGAAGGGTGTTGATGCGACCGGTCGATCGTTGACAAAGATGTGAATTTCATCGCCCTTTCCTCGTGAAATATCGGGTGCGCTGATGTATCCCGTCCATGATTCATCACCAGGCACATCCGAATCTTGGTCTGGAAGAACCAATGGAAGCAGGTTGGATGATTGCCCTCCCAATACATCATACAGACGATCTTCGATCGATTCGCTCACAGGCAGGTTCAATGTTGAACGACC